>OGJJ01000037.1_pt1 | contig 107846 bp, 102 predicted proteins | sample 1572081 | NCBI WGS metagenome assembly OGJJ01 (sample SAMEA2582122, study PRJEB24529) | metagenome | biome: Human gut stool | place: China | collected 2011
TCCTCAGCAGTGGTAGCAAGTACATCTGCATCAGCAGCAAGTAGCTCAGCAACTGCAGCAAGTTCATCAGCTTCAGCAGCGAATAGCTCTGCAACCGCAGCAAGCTCTTCAGCATCAGCAGCAAACAGCTCTGCAACAGCGGCTTCAAGTTCTGCTTCAGCAGCAAATAGCTCTGCAACCGCAGCAAGCTCTTCAGCTTCAGCAGCGAACAGCTCAGCAACCGCAGCAAGTTCTTCAGCGTCTGCAGCGAACAGCTCTGCAACAGCGGCTTCAAGTTCTGCTTCAGCAGCAAGCTCTTCAGCTTCAGCAGCGAACAGCTCTGCAACAGCGGCAAGCTCTTCAGCTTCAGCAGCGAACAGCTCTGCAACCGCAGCAAGCTCTTCAGCGTCTGCAGCCAATAGCTCAGCGACAGCGGCAAGCTCTTCAGCTTCAGCAGCGAACAGCTCAGCAACCGCAGCAAGCTCTTCAGCTTCAGCAGCGAACAGTTCTGCAACAGCGGCAAGCTCTTCAGCATCAGCAGCGAACAGCTCAGCAACCGCAGCAAGCTCTTCAGCTTCAGCAGCAAATAGCTCAGCGACAGCAGCATCAAGTTCTGCTTCAGCAGCGAATAGCTCTGCAACTGCAGCAAGTTCATCTGCTTCAGCAGCGAACAGTTCAGCAACGGCAGCAAGCTCATCTGCTTCAGCAGCAAATAGCTCTGCAACCGCGGCAAGCTCTTCAGCAACTGCAGCAAGCTCATCAGCTTCAGCAGCGAACAGTTCAGCAACCGCGGCAAGTTCAGCTGCTTCAGCAGCACAAAGCTCTGCTCAACGTATCGAAGATTCTGGCTTAATCAGCAAAGATGGTAAAACAGCCTTTGCGGCGGATAACACCAGCAATCGTGATAGTGCTAAAGCAAAAGGCAAAGATGCGACCGCTGCAGGTTATGGCTCAAATGCAAGTGGTAAAAATGCGACAGCAATTGGTAACAATGCAACTGCATCAGGTAGAAACAGCACAGCATTAGGTCAAAATGCAACTGCAACTGCAGAAAATTCTGTGGCAATTGGTCAAGATTCTGTAGCGAACGAACGCAATACGGTATCTGTGGGTAGAGTAGGCAATGAACGCCGTATTACTAACGTTGCAGATCCTGTGAACAACACAGATGCTGCGAATAAACGCTATGTTGATAATGCTGTAGGCTCTGTACGTAACGATCTCAGAAAAACAGAGAAAAAACTTCGTGGAGGGGTAGCTGGTGCGACTGCAATGGCAAATATTCCGCAAGTTACTCAACCTGGTAAACTGATGGTTGGAGCAGGCATTGGTAACTATAAAGGTCAAAGTGCTGTGGCGGTTGGTTTATCTAAATCAAGTGATAATAACCGAGTCATTTTCAAAATGAGCGGTTCTGCAACAACGCAAGGCGATTATAATATTGGTGCTGGTATTGGTTACCAATGGTAATTTATACTAGATAATTAAAAATCACTCGGGGAAACCCGAGTGGTTTTATTATATAAATACTCTTAGCTCGTAAAAAACAGCATAAATTTAACCGCTTTTTGAGAGCAGTTATGTAATAAATCCTAATTAAGAGAAAATTATGAAAAAATATAAAATTGGCATTACCTTTAATTTAGAAGCTCAAGTTACTGATATTTGGGCAAATGGTGCAAATCAAAACGTTATTCATCTTTATCATTTATTTCAACACTCCGATCTTATTAAAGATGTTGTATTAGTTTCTTGGGGACCTGAGAAACGTACAACGCCACCTGAAGGCTTTATGTTGGAAGGTATGAATCTCAAATTTGCCTATGTTGAAGATGTTATTGATGAATTAGATGTGCTTATTGAAGGAACTCTAGTTATAGAGCCTTCTCAAGTGACAAGAATGCACGAGCATGGTGGCAAAGTCGTTTGCTATAAGATGGGGAATGACTTTATTATGGATATGGAAAATTTCCTATTTGATAAAAAAGCAGGACGCGTATTTAATGGTACAACGTTTGATGCGGTATGGATGATCCCTCAGCATGAAAATACGTGTAAATCGTATTTTTCAATTATGTATCATTGTCCCTCTTATGTTGTACCTGCTATCTGGTCGCCTATCTTTTGTGATCAAGTTATTAAACGTATTAAAGAGGAACACAATTTAGATTTTGGATATAAACCAAGTTTAGATCAAAAAGCTAAACGCATTGCCTCATTTGAAGCAAATATCAACGTAGTGAAAACATGTTTTACGCCTATCTTAATTTGTGAACAGGCTTATCGCCAACATCCAGAAAAAATTAAAAATGTATATCTATGTAATACCTACGATAAAAAGGATAACCCAACATTCTTTAATTTTATTGGTCGAACGGATTTGGTCAAAGATGGAGTAATGACAGTGGAAGGACGTTATCAGATGCCAGATTTTTTAACCCGCTATGTTGATATTGTGTTAAGCCATCAATGGGAAAACGGACTAAATTACGCCTATAATGATGCGTTATATGGCGGTTATCCGTTTATTCATAACTCAAAATTAATTCCAAAAGGGGTCGGATATTATTATGAACAATTCGATGCTTTTGAAGGTGCAAAAGTATTACTTGATGTAATTGATAATCATGATAAGCATCACGAAGAATATGTAAAACGTGCAAATGAATATTTAGATTCTCAGTTACCAACTAATCCAGTGAATATTTATATGTATGAGAAAGAGATCAAGCGGTTATTTCTATAAAGGATTTTAAAAATGTTTACAGGTTATCTGATCAATTTAGATAGAAGTAAGGATAGATTAAAAACATTTAATCAACATCCAGATGCTATATTTTTTACTCGTATTCGAGCATTCGATAAAGAAGAATTAAAACATATTCCTAATATTACAGATTTACTTTTTGATTCAAGTTATATTCTTTCTCATTATGAAAGAGCTTCTCTAAATTTAGGTGAGATTTGTTGTACATTATCACATATTGAAGCTTGGAAAGCAGTTGCTCAAAATGAAACATTAACAGACGAAGATTATGCTGTGATTGCTGAAGATGATATTATTCTATCACCTTATTTTTCTCGATCTATTGCTCAATTAATAAATACACTGAGAGGTGGGCAGGCAAACTTCGTATTATTACATAAACAGGGTATTCGTATTCCATTTTGGCGAACAGCTATTTCTACCGGACACGAAAAGATATTACCTATTGTATTCTCTCCTACATATGAATATGATAATGATGGCGCAACACTGTATTTAATTAGAAAATCATTTGCAAAAGAAATGACTGAGATATGTAAGAGAATGAAGCCATATTGGTTAGCTGACTGTTTCACGATCTTTTGTGATGCTACAAAGATTGTTGTTTCTAATCCTTTATTAGGTTCATTACCTGAAAATAACAATTCTTATATTGGAGATAGATTATAGGATCATCTAAAAAAATAAAAATAGGATGATATATCATCCTATTTTTATAGTAAAACTTTATCTCAAAAATAATGATGATAGTTTTAACTCAATGGTTTTTAAACTTTTCTCAATTTTAATAAATCTAAATAGTTGTAATCTGAAGAAATCAATAACAGTACAAGTTATATAAATAGTTATTGAACCCAATAATATATACATCACCATTTTGTAAGTAGGAAAATTTACAAAATCTCTAGCATAATCACGAATAATATTATACCTTACAATAGGATGCTCATGAATTAAGTAAACCCCTAATGTTGTACTTGATAAAAGTGAAATTATTCTTTGTACAATAAATTTATTAACGTTTATTTTCTTAAATAGAAACAGAAGAAAAATAGCAGAAAGAATACAAGTTGGTGTTCTGTAGTCAAATATATTTAATACTGTGATATTTGCTTGAGCAAAAGTATTTAGATAATCAATAATGATTTTATAGCCCCAAGAAAATACAGTAATAAAAATATAGTAAATAAAACTTTGTGCTTTAGAAATATAAAGTCCTAGGTCACATTTTGAAATAACCCCTCCAGCTAAATACATTAATACCAACCAAAATGTACTATAACCTGAATTAAAAATAAATGGATCACCTTGATGACTGAAAAAGAGTGGTAAAACAGACATAAAAATAAATAAGAGCAATAAATGCCATAATAAAGCCTTTTTCTCAGTATTCTGAATATAAGCATTAAGTATAGGCATCAGAAGAAATACGCCTACATAAGCGGTCATATACCAATATTGGTAACTCATAATTGGAAAAAATGCATTAAACCAAATAGTTTGATCAAAAGAATCTTCTACTATGCTATATATTGAAGCAATAGATATCATATAAAACAGAATTTGAATCCAAAAAATAGCTAATTTATAGTATCTAATTTTTCTATTCCAATTAACATAGCCAGTAATGAGTGCGTAACAGTTAACTGCAGGGAAAATAAAGCTTTCAATGAGTAATGAGGCAGCATAATTAGAGTAGAAAAAAGTTTCTTGGGTATAAGGAAGTATCCCTGAAAATAAAATTCCTCCATGTCCTTGCGTATGAATAATAACTATCATTAGCATTGCTATTATTTTTAACAAATCTATTCCATAATTTCTTTCTTTTTCCATAAATAATTTCCTTACGCTATCAATTTCTTTATCAAGTTGTTAAATATTATATATTTCTCTAATAATTTTTCTTTATCCTCATCTATAAGATGATTGTAACTATCATCTATAAATGATTTCTGAGATATAATATATTTAGATAGACCTTTATATAGAGTACTTTCTTTAATATTGTCCATGCCTTTTAGATGATGGATTGTTATATCTAATAAATCTTCAGTGTTTTTAATTTTCGCAAACTCTGTAATTGCCCCTTTCCTTTTCACTCTATAATTATAAAAATAACTATCATATAAGCTATAACTAGAGATATATTCTGCAAGATTGAAACTCCAATCTAAATCCTCATGATTTTTTCCTTCAGGGAAAAACAACTTGTTTTCTATAATAATATTTCTTTTTATGACCTTTGTCCAAGCTGCAGGTCTAAATATATTCTTAGATACTAGTTCCTCAAAATCAGATTTGAAATCAGTATGTAAATTATTTTTAGAAATAGGAAAATATTCTTTCCTATCATCTGGGTAATGTAATGTGCAGTCATACATGATTAAATCTGTATTTGGTTTTATAATCCTCGCTAAATCAGAAAGAATATGCTCTCCCTCCCAGTAATCATCGCTATCTAAAAACATTAAATATTCACCGCGAGCAATCCTCATACCTGCATTTCTGGCATCTGATAGCCCACCATTAATTTTATGAATAACTATGATATTCTTATATTTTTTTGCATATTTTATACAAATATCTATAGAATTATCTGGAGAGCCGTCATCAACTAAAATTAGTTCATAATTTTGATAATCCTGAGCGATAACAGATTCAATACATTGTTCCAAATAACGTTCAACATTATAAATAGGTACAATAATACTAAATAAAGGGTTTTCTACTTTATCTTGTAATTTTTCTTTGGGGATTTCGCCTAATAAATAATAGGCTTGTGCAATATTTGATGGTTCATGAAATTCAGTAAATTGCTCTGCTAACCAATGAGGTTTAGTTTCAGCTATCTGCGTCGTTAATTTTTTAGCAAGATCCTTACGAATAAGGTATAAAGCACAGCCTTTATTATATTGGCTAATATCTCCATATATAAAAGCATCAACATTATCACCATCTTGAAATAATCTTCCACCAGCATTGCTTTGTAATTTAATAATGCCATAAGAAGGGTATCGATTAGCATAATCTTGAGCAAGCTGTTGGAAGTTTCCAACCAAATTCACGCTACACTCCGCAATTAACGCAAAATCTTCATCATCTAGTTCGCTGTTTTCTGCAATCGCTTTCCAACATTTGATGTGTGAAAGCGTATGAGCAATTTCTCTATTGGTAATCGGGCGATTAAGTTTTTCAAAGGCTTTTTGCGTATTAAAAATAAGAGCAGTATCAATTGCTTCTATTTGAATAGAATTAATTGTAAGAATTGGAGTAAAATAAGGTTTATCCTTGAGCAGAGGGGCTTGTTGCTCAGAATATAGCACATAGTGAATCACTTTTTTCATAATATCTTTTGTAAAATAAGCGGTAGTTTTTACCGCTTGTAATCAGACTAGTAGGACGGAGAAAATCTCTTCAAATGCTCATAAGTTCTTTGTGTCGCAATTCGTCCACGTGGAGTGCGTTGCAAGAAGCCTTGCTGGATTAAGTAGGGTTCTAACACATCTTCAATGGTATCACGTTCTTCGCCAATGGCAGCAGCAAGGTTATCTAAGCCTACAGGGCCGCCATCGAAGCGTTCAACAATGGCTTGTAAGAGTTTGATATCCATAAAGTCAAACCCTTCGGAGTCCACATCGAGCATTGAAAGAGCTTGTTTAGCAATTTCTGAGCTGATAATGCCGTTATTGCGAACATCCGCATAATCTCTTACTCGGCGGAGTAAGCGGTTCGCAATACGTGGCGTGCCACGTGAACGCCGGGCAATTTCGTGAGCTCCATTTTCTGATAGGTCTAAATTTAAGCACTCAGCACTACGTTGTACGATAGAAGTTAAATCTTCTACCGAATAAAACTCAAGGCGTTGCACAATCCCAAAACGGTCACGTAATGGTGAAGTTAAAGAACCCGCTCTTGTAGTTGCACCGACTAAGGTAAATGGCGGTAAATCAAGCTTAATTGAGCGAGCGGCTGGGCCTTCACCGATCATAATATCAAGCTGATAATCTTCCATCGCGGGGTAAAGCACCTCTTCAATCGCAGGCGACAAACGGTGGATTTCGTCGATAAAAAGCACATCATAAGGCTCAAGGTTAGTGAGCATTGCGGCTAAATCACCTGCTTTTTCGAGCACAGGCCCAGAAGTTGAGCGAATATTCACGCCCATTTCGTTCGCCACAATATTGGCAAGAGTGGTTTTCCCTAAACCTGGTGGTCCAAAAATCAAAAGGTGGTCTAAGGCTTCATTTCGCAATTTAGCAGCTTGAATAAAAATATTCATTTGCTCCCGCACAGAAGGCTGTCCAACATAATCTGCTAGCAATTTCGGACGAATAGCACGGTCTATCACTTCCTCTTCTTTTTTCGGCGAGGCACTAATTATTCTATCAGCTTCAATCATTTTTATTTTTCATTTATTAAAGAGAGTTTTTCAAGGCTTCACGAATTAGTTGCTCACTTGTTGCTCCAACTTTATTCACTTTCTTGATCATTTTTTCTGCATCTGCTGGCTTATAGCCTAATGCGATTAGAGCATCTCGTGCTTCATCAGCTGGATCAACTTGTGAGCTGACTACAATTTTATCGTGAGATTGCTCAACAAAGAAATCGCCTTGCGTCATCCCTTTAAACTTGCCTTTAAGCTCAACGAGTAAACGCTCTGCCGTTTTGCGACCTATGCCAGGGATTTTGGTTAGTTTTGCTAATTCTTCATTCTCAACTGCATTTGCAAATTGAGAAACAGACATTGCAGACAAAATCGCAAGGGCAAGTTTTGGGCCAACGCCATTGGTCTTGATGAGTTCTCGGAATAAGGTTCTGTCTTGTTTTTGGGCAAAGCCAAAGAGTAAATGTGCATCTTCACGAATGACAAGATGTGTAAAAATCGTTGTTTCTTCACCCAATTGTGGTAAATCGTAGAAACTGGTCATCGGTAGTAGGATTTCATAGCCTACGCCTTGTACATCTAGCACCATTTCAGGGGGCTGTTTTTCAATAATTTTACCGTGTAATCGACCGATCATAGCGTTCCTGTTTATTTGAGCATGAAAGCTTTTATGAGCCCCGTTTTCTCTGTCTGCCAAATCTCCCCTACCCCTCTTTGCTAAAGAGGGGATTAGGTCTCTGAATAATAAAGCCCTATTGCTATACTTTTAGATTAAGAATAATACCGTCGATATTTCTTTTATATAAAGAAAATCCCCCTCTTTAGCAAAGAGGGGCAGGGGAGATTTGGCAGTAGTGAATATTGAAGAAATTAATTTAAAATCTCACCGCTTGAGAATATCTAGTCTATCATAAACTGTATAAAACATCATTATTATTCTGTTTTAATATCTTTCCTAAACGACACCATCAACTGGTCAATTTTGAAATTCTCAGTATCAATAATTTCAAATTTATATTGATCATACAGCACAAAATCGGTTTTTTTCGGGATTTTGCGGAGCATATACATCATAAATCCGCCGATGGTCTCGTAATTTTCTGCATGTGGAAATTCCTCAATTTCTAACGCACGCATTACATCTTCAAGCGGAGTCGCTCCATCGATTAACCACGAATCCTCATCACGGCGAACGATCTGTTCTTCTTCGGTGGAAACTAACTCACCCATCACAATGCTCATTACATCGTTAAGCGTGATAATGCCGACCACGAGGGCATATTCATTCACAATCACGGCAAAATCTTCGCCAGCTGATTTAAACAGCTCCAACACTTCGTAAAGTGAAAGCGTATCTGGAATAAAAATGGTTTTACGTAATAAGCGTTGATCGGTAAGCGAGACGTTCTCATTTTTAAGATATTGCGTGAGCAAATTGTGCGATTCAACATAGCCTAAAATTTTATCTAAGCCATTATCGCAAATCAGCAATTTAGAGTGCGGATCTTCGCCAAGTGTTTGGAGCACTTGCTCTTTGTTATCAGTGCGATCTAAAAAAATGATATTTTCACGCGTGGTCATTGTTGAAGTGACACGGCGTTCTTGCATTTCAAATACGTTTTCAATCAGATAATGCTCATGAGTGTTTAGAACACCAGCTTTGGCACCTGCATCTACTACCGCCACAATATCTTCAGTCGTCATATTCTCTTGACGAACAGTTGATACACCAAAAAGACGGAAGAGCGAGTTGGCAATCCAATCGAAGAACATCACAATCGGTTTAAAAATTACGATAGCAAAGCTCATTATTCTAATTGTTCGAACAGCGACTTGCTCAGGATAAGTCATCGCAATACGTTTTGGCATTAAATCTGCAAATAATACGAATGCAGATGTCACGAGTAAAAAGGCGGTCCAAGAAGCCGCAGAATCAACCCAAGCAGCATCGGAATACTCTCTAAAAAGCTGGCTGAAATATGGGTTAATCGCACTTTCTCCCACAACACCTCCAAGAATAGCAACCATATTCAACCCAATTTGCACTACTGTAATAAATCGTCCAGGTTGTTCCTGCAATTTCATCACTCTTTCAGCACGTAAGTCGCCCGCATTCGCCATTGCTTGCAGTTTTAAGCGTCTGGCACCAGCAAGTGCAATTTCCGATAATGAAATGACAGTACTGGTTAAAATCAATAAAATAATAATTAAAATAGCTTCAAATAAGCTCATAATTGCCTCTATCGTTGCTTTATTTGTTATAAAACCGCGTGAATTATACTCTATTTCTCCTCTTCAGGCTTGCAAACTTTTTGCCAGATTTGACCGCTTTCAGGCAGGGCTTGTACACAAAAATGCTCATTTTGATAATCAAATTCAATCTGATAGGCGTGTAGGTAAACGCGATCTGATTGATTTCCTGAGTACAAATTGTCGCCTAAAATTGGACTACCTAAACTTTTCATTGCTACACGTAACTGATGCGTTTTGCCAGTTTTAGGTTGCAAAATAAAGTGGCGAAGTGGCGGATCAATAGGACAAGAATTGAATTGCGTAATCGCAGGATTTTCTTTGCTGTGGCAAAGTTTCCAAGCTCCATTTCTCGATTTTTGCATATCTCCCACAATTTTACCCTGTTTCTTTTTCGGCTTTTTGTCGCTAATCGCCCAATAGGTTTTCTGAATTTTATGTTGTTCAAACAGCGTATAGAAATTCGCAGCCGCCTCTTTATTTAAGGCTAGAATGAGCAAGCCCGAGGTAATTTTATCTAATCGATGCACGAGCCAAACTTGCTCTACACCTAGCTGTTTTGCAACTAATTCTGTTAATCCGACCGCTTGTTGATCTTTGTGCACGCTAATGCCTGCAGGTTTATTAATAATCACAAAATCCCGATGTTGTAGGCAGAGAGTAAAATGCAAATTCATGTTATAATCCCAACTCATTTTTGGGCTATTTTAAAGGAAATGGGGATGGCACTAAATATTTATTTAATTCGGCACGGCAAAACCGTGTGGAATATTGAAGGACGCTTGCAAGGCTCGTGCGACTCGCCTTTGATTGAAGAAGGCATTGAAGGAGCAAAAAAAGCAGGGCAAGCGTTAAAAGCGGTTCAATTTTCTGCCGCATATTCCAGTATGCAAAAACGCGCTCAAGATACGGCAAACTATATTCTGGCGGAAAATGAAACGCAAAATGTTCCGCATTTCCACCATTGGGGCTTGAATGAATTTGATTTCGGCACTTGGGAAGGGATGAAATCGGTCGATTTATATGAGAACGATGAATATTGGGTGATGAAAAAAACACCTGCTGAATATAAAGCGCTGGAAAATGGCGGCGAAACCTATGAACAGCTTTATCAGCGTGCATTTAAGGTATTCAATCAGATCGCTGAATTGCACAAAGATAACGAAAATGTGTTGATTGTTGCACACGGAATGACCTTAACCGTTTTAACTGCGGTGTTAAAAGGCTTGCATTGGTCAGAATGTCGTGATGAAGAGAAACACAAATTCGTGATGAATACCGCCATCAATATTGCCCAAGTTGAAAATGGCAAGGTGGAATTGGTTGAATTTAATAATATTGATCATTTAGTTTAATTTTTATTTTTTGTAGGTTATATGGCACACTTTGGTTTTCCTTTAGAAACAATTATTGTCTTTTTTGCGGTGATTTTTTTTTCCATTTATATGGATTTAGTTGCCCATAAAAATAGCGAAGAAATTACAGTAAAAAATGCGGCAATGTGGTCGTTATTTTGGATTTCATTAGCCGTTGCATTTTACGTTTATTTATATATTCGTTTTGACGCATCTTGGGCGGATTTATATTTAGCAGGCTATGTTTTAGAAAAAAGTTTATCAATTGATAACTTAATGGTCTTTGTAGCTATTTTTGCTTCATTTGGCATTACAGGCAAATTGCAACATGGAATTTTATACTGGGGCATTTTAGGAGCGTTAGTGTTCCGTGCGATTTTCGTCGTGCTCGGCACAGGTTTATTTGCAGCAAGCCCGTGGGTTGGCTTTGTTTTCGCCTTATTTGTGTTGTGGAGTGGCTGGAAAATGCTTACGGCAAAAGAAGAGACAGAAGAAGAAATTGAAGATTATACTAATCACTGGAGCGTACGTTGGGTTGGAAAAATAATGCCTGTTTTACCAAAACTACACGGCTATAACTTCTTCATTAAACATGCAGAATTAAAAGCGGAAGAGCTGGCAAATGTAACCCGAAAAGGCTTACGTTATGCAACGCCTGCATTTTTATGTTTAATCGCAATTGAAACCTCCGATGTTGCTTTTGCATTTGACTCCGTACCTGCTGTGATTGCCGTAACGCAAGAACCTCTATTAGTTTATGCGGCAATGATTTTTGCTATTCTTGGTTTACGTAGCCTCTATTTTATTTTAGCTGCACTTACAAAATATCTAGTGCATTTAGAAAAAGCAGTTATTGCATTATTATTCTTTATCGGTATTAAAATGGGTATTCAATCTTGGAACCACGCTGTATTCGATACGGGGGTCCATATTTCGCCAAACACCAGCTTATTTATTGTTTTAGGTGTGTTATTTATTGGTGTGATTGCTTCTCTTATTTTTCCAGAGAAAAAGCGTAGATAATAAAATGGGCGTATATTACGCCCATTATTCTATAAAATTACCGCTAAATGCGTTATCCCCTCATAAATCAGTTTTAATCCAAATCCGATAAAAATTACTCCAGCAACATTATCAATATAGCGACTGTTTTTTGCATAAATTTTGCGAATTGGTTTACGCGAAAATAATAGTGCGACTAAATAGAAATAGATAAAGGTTGAAAAAACAAATAAAAACAGCAATTCAAAAAGCTGATAAGTTTCAGTAAATTGGTCTAAAAATGCGGAAATAACGCTAGTAAAATAAACGCCCGCTTTGGCATTCATTATATTGATCATTAAACCTTTGCGAATTTCTATGATGGAGTTTAACTCTAATAAATCAGTCTTTTCTTCACTAAATTTTGCATTATCTTTCACCCGAACCATTTTCGAGCCTAAATAAGCTAAATAACTGCCACCTAATAACATAATTGCATATTGCAACACATTCCCTACGCTATGTTTTAACCACGCTAAGCCGAAAATTGCAAAAGCTGCCCAAAATATAATCCCCATTGCAATTCCAACCGAAGCTAAAATACCCGCTCTGCTGGAGTGGCTTGCTGATTGGCGAACCACATAAAAGAAATCAGGTCCTGGGCTTGCCAAGCCAACTAAATGAATCAGTAAAATCGTTAGCATATTAGATTATCCAATAAATGATATATAACGAAATTAAAGCAAAAATAGCTGCAAGAATATCATCAACCATAATTCCCAGTCCACTTTCTAATTTTTCATCAAAATAACGAATTGGATAAGGTTTTAAAATATCAAAAATGCGGAAGCTTATAAAAGTAAGAATATAAGTAAACCAATTATATTCAGGTAAAAAAGCGAACATTAAAAATATGGCGACAATTTCATCCCAAACTATTCTTCCGTCATCGTGTACGCCTAAATCATTGCTTGTTTTTTGGCAAAGATAGCAGCCAAAAATAAAAGAAATAACGGCGAGAAAAATAAAAAATAGGTTTGATTGGGTTATATTCCAAAGCAAAATAGAAAGCATTAAGCCAGCAAGCGTGCCCCAAGTGCCTGGTGCGGGCTTTAATAAGCCTGAGCCAAATCCTATTGCTAGAAAATGTACGGGATTTTTTAAATTGATTTTCTTTTCCACTTTTCTCTCTTTCTATAATAAATCTATGATTGATTAGCCAAAATGGTCGAAACCGCAATGTTCTGGCAATGTGACTTTTTCGCCATTTTTGAGTAAATTTAGACCGCTTGTTTGGGGAAGGATTTTGCCGATACAAGTCACTTTTATCCCTTGCGAACGTAAAACTTGCTCCATCTCTTCGCGTTTTTCTTCGCTTACCGTAAAACAAAGCTCATAATCTTCCCCCCCCGTTAAAGCAAATTTTTCCGCTTGTGTTTGTTCGTATTGGATGCATAAATGACGTGAAATCGGTAGATTTTCGAGATAAATTTCCGCACCAACTTGGCTACGTTCTAAGATATGTTCAAGATCAGCAAGTAATCCATCAGAAATATCCAATGCACAGCAAGAAAATGAGCGAAGGGCTAAACCGAGTTCGACTCGAGGCGTTGGGCGAAGGTGGCGTTGAATGAAATAGCGGTCAGATTCGTTCTCTATTTTGCGATTTTGTAAAAGTAAATCAAGCCCTGCCGCACTATCACCCAAAAAGCCAGAAACAAAGATCCAATCGCCCACTTTGGCTTGGTGGCGGAATAAACCTTGATTTTCAGGCAAAAAACCTTGAGCAGTAAGGGTAATCGAAAGCGAGCCTTTAGTGGTATCACCACCAATTAAACTCACGCCATAGCGATCTAAAATAGCAAACAGGCTTTGGCTAAATTCAGCTAACCATTCTTCTTTGATTTCAGGTAAGGTGAGTGCAAGCGACATCCAAGCAGGTGTCGCTCCCATTGCGGCTAAGTCGCTTAAATTTACTGCAACGCTTTTATACGCTAAATCGGCAGGAGAAATCGAAGGCAAGAAATGCGTGCCTTCCACCAAAGTATCTGTGGTTATCGCAAGTTGGTAGCCTGTTGGGATACTAGTAATCGCACAATCATCTCCTACCGATAAGATCACGTCATTTTGCAAACTTTTTCGTAAAAAATACCGCTTGATCAGATCAAATTCACCCATTTTGTTCTCTCAAATAATTATTCTCAAAATGAAAAAAGCGAGACTTTGCTCGCTTTAAAATAAGTAGATAAATTATTTCCGTCCAAGTGCTGGTGCTAATTTATCTAAGATTCCATTGATGTATTTGTGACTGTCGTCTGAACCGAATGCTTTTGCTACTTCAATCGCCTCGTTAATCACCACTTTGTATGGGGTATCTTGTTCAAAATGTAATTCATAAGCCGCCATACGTAAAATACTACGCTCAATTAAATCGACATTTTCTTCGTTACGATCTAAAAACGGACGAAGTGAAGCATCAATTTCTTCAATATTTGCCACCGTGCCACGTAATAAACGAGTAAATAATGCACGATTCACTTGACCTGTACTTTCTGGATCTTCAGATGCAAAATTATCGGTTTGGAAAACTAATTCGATTTGTTCTACGCTATTTTGCGAAATTACCCAAGAATATAATGCTTGAACCGCACACTCTCTAGCACGGCGACGAGGGGAAAGTTTCATATAACCTCTAGTTAATTCGATAATCAAAAATATTGCCGAATTTTAGCATAATTTTGTGATACTTTCTTTATCGTTTTGGGCTTTTTTCTTTCGTTTTCGAGAAATCTACCGTAACATCTTTTGATTGCACAATATAAGGCGTCACAAAAATCACCAATTCACGTTTATTAATTTGATCTTTTTGATAGCTAAATAACCGTTTGAGAAACGGAATTGAACCAAGCACAGGGATTTTATCGCTATCTTTTGATTTCAAATGTTGGAATACTCCACCCAGAACAATAGTTTCACCGTGTTTGGCAAATACTTGCGTATTCAGTTCTTGTTTATCAATCGCAATTGCGGTGTTGCCTGAGTTGGCATTACCAACCGATTGCCCTTGCGAATTTTGGGTAACGATTAAATCCATCAAAATTTGATTATTTTCCGAAATATGCGGCGTCACCTCTAAGCCTAAAACCGCTTCTTTAAAAGAAATATCGTAGGTTTCCGATTTGCGATCATAAATTGTATAAGGGATTTCCGTTCCTTGTTTGATGCTTGCCAATTTTTTGTTAGTCGTCAGCAAACGGGGACTTGCAATAATTTCTACACTGTTTTCTTGCTCAAGAGCAGAGAGTTCTAAATCCAATAATTTAGAATTGATGGAAGCGACTTGTAACGTCGCTGAAGCACCTGCAACCACGGGAAAATTCACGTTTAAATCTTGCATTCTCCCACTATTTCTTGCTACTCCTTCAATGCTACGATCTGCGGAGAACATACCCCAACGTACACCTAGTTCTTGCAAGTTTTTGCTGCTGATAGTTACAATACGGGCTTCAATGGCAATTTGTTCAGTTGGTTTATCTAACTCTTGAATTAAAGCTAACGTATTTTTAATGGATGCGGCATTTTCCTTAATAATTAAACTATTGCTTCGCTCATCAAAATGAATATACCCACCATCATTTAAAAATGCTCCACTTCCCTTCGTGAGTGAATCAATCACTTCGGAGGCTTTTGCATATTTTAATTTCACCGTACGAGTGACTAATTGTGGTTTTTGTTCTTCATTTAGAGGCTTTATGTTTTCGTTTAAATTACCTTTCGTTTTTTCACTAATATAATAAACTCCATTTTCTTGTTGAATATTGAGTTGATTGATTTTAGCGATACTTTTTAAAATTGCATCAAACTGGCTATTTTCAATACGAATATTACTTTTACTTCCAATATCTTGATGCAATACAATATTTTTACCCATTTCACTGGCTAAATAAGAAACCACTTCAGCTGTCGGAGCATCCTTTAACACGAGCGAAACTTGGTTTGCTAATAGCGAGAGTGGAAAAACTGAAAATAATAATAGCCACTTTTTCATAAATATCCTACTGAAAATTAGAGTTTTAATGTAATTTGATAAGGTCTGTTGCAATCATCAGTTAGATCCCAATTAGTATATTTTACTGCTTTGGTATTAATTTCATTGATTTGAATACTCTTATCCTTAATAAAATCATTCTGAGAAAAATCAAAAAGTTGGCTGTTTTTATCGATAAATAATGCCTTTGTTATATTGTTATATTTCAGTACCCCAACTAATTTAAGTTCTTCAAATTCAATAGGAATATTGACAATATTGGCATTTTCAGGTAGCTCACAAGAGGTTGTTTTTACGCCCTTCTTTGTAATCGTTGATTTTGTTTTTGATGTGCTTTCTTTTTCTTGTTCTTCTCCATAAAAAGGATCAGCAATACTATGTGAGGTATAAAATATAGAGCAAAAGAGTATCGGTATATACTTTTTCATTTTATTTTTCCATTAGTTGTAAATTCGCATTTAATTGTACTAAATTTTTATAATCTAAACGGGTTAGCGTTACTTCTTTGTAAAAGAGAAAATCAAGCTGATTTAATTCCGATATAATATTAAACAAAGATTTTGCCTTTTGTGTAATTGTAATATGTAATAGCTTATCTTGATCTAACTCCCATTGCAGCCTGTTGATTTCTACATTATATTGATGAAAAAGCGTTTCTAGTTGCTGATTAACTTTTGTGGGAGTGAGTTTTGTATTATTGGCATTCCCTTTTCCTGCTAATTTTTCTGTTAAAGATTGTGCTTTATTTTCAATCTCCATCTTAATAATATTTAGCTGATTTTCGTTATCTGTAATCTGCTGTGAAATGTTGACCAACTGAATAAGCGGATAAACAAGCAAAATAACAGCTAAAGAAATGGCAATCTGAAAAAAGTATTGATTGATTTTACTCAATAACTGATATCCTGCTTTGGTTGGATTAAAATAATAGTAAGATATACGCTTTTTCATCTTATTTACTTTCTTTATAAACAATAATGCTAAAATCGGCTTTCGCTTTATTATTGCTTTGTAAATATTCAATATTAACGCTAAAACCACTCTCTTTAAAGAAATCTTCTAGCTCTTCAAAATCTTGTTGATGTTGATAAGTGCCAGCAATCTTTAGCTTTAAACCTTGATCAACATAAAACCGAATAACGCTAATTCCCGCACTTTTTACAGGTAATTCTTCTAATAAATTAACCAAATTGTTTAGCTCCTCTTTTCTTAATACTTTTGTGTAGTTAATCGGTAGTGGTGTAAGGTTTGTTAAACTTTGCTCAATTTGTGATAGCTGTTCTTGTTGTTCGATGAACTGTTGTGTAATCACTGAAAGTTCACTCTTACGGTTTTCTTGGTAAAAATTTAAACATAATAATAATCCGATAAGACAAAGAAATATAATTAGTAACTTAAATATATTTTTTGTAGTTTTATCCACCCAGTTTTTCTGTAATAATGGACTTAAATTAATATTTCTTTTCATTTCCACAAACAAGCACCTAACGCAAGAATATATAGTTCTTTAGAAAAGACGTTTTCTGGAAAAATCAAATTATTCAGACTTAAATAATTTTCGTCACATTCATTTTGAATACTTAACTCATTTAATTTAAATGTAAAAAATTTCTCTTTAAACGCATAATTTTGTCCATTTTGAGGTGGGGATTGCATTAAAAAATGAAATCCTCTTTGCCAGCATTGCAACTCGCAATCTAAAACAGTGTCTATATCTAGCAATAAAGGGTCAGCAAAACGTTTTCTCAATGCATAAATAATAATCTGAGTAATTTTTTGAGCCTTGTGTGGTAAAACTTGATAATCAAAATAGACTTCGTCGATTGCAATGGGCAGCTCTTGTTTGATAGTTTGAATCACCTGACGAAAAATTGTTTCTTTATCCACATTCAACGGTTGAATCAGATATTTCCTCCAAATATAGTGATATGGCACAGGGCGAATAATCCGCTTCTTTTTGCCTGCAAAATCAGAAATTGTTGCTAAAATATCGATTAAAGAGGTCGATTTAGGATAAAAATTTACAATAGGTTGTGCTTGCTTTAAATAGACTATGCAGTAGTGGCTTTCATCTTCTGCAATGCCAAATGACAACTCTTCTTGTTGTTTTTTAGGGAGAAATTTTGTAAGCAATGACATAAAAAATCCTTCATTTACTGACCAAAAAATTACATTTGCTTGACACTTTTAGCCATTTTTTCGTTTATACTTAGTCAGCTTTACGCCAACATTATTGGCGATTTAATTTATTTGTCATTTAGGAAAAGAGATTTTTTCGATGAAGATCGCAAAAATAATATTTAGTGCTTTACTTACTCTGCTAATTGTGGCAGGGCTTGCGGGCGTTGCTGCCTACATTCATATTCGTGAAAGTTTGCCAGATGTTTCAACGCTTAAAACCGTTGAGTTACAACAGCCGATGCAAATTTTCACCTCTGACGGGAAATTGATTGGCGAGGTAGGCGAAGAACGCCGTATTCCAGTAAAATTAGCAGAGATTCCGCAGCCGTTAATTGATGCAATTTTAGCCACAGAAGATAGCCGTTTTTATGAACATAAAGGGCTCGATCCCAAAGGGATTATGCGCGCACTTTATCGCTCCAGCCAAGGCGATACGCAAGGGGCGAGTACTATTACTCAGCAGCTTGCACGTAACTTTTTCTTAACACCTGAGCGTAATATTGAGCGAAAAATCAAAGAAGCTATTCTTGCTCTTGAGATTGAAAAAGTACTGACCAAAGATGAGATTTTAGAGCTTTATTTGAACAAAATTTATCTTGGTTATCGCTCTTACGGAGTGGCAGCAGCTGCAAAAACCTATTTTGGTAAAACGCTGGATCAGCTCACTTTAGGAGAAGTCGCGATTATTGCAGGCTTGCCAAAAGCACCTTCAACAATGAACCCGATTTATTCAGTCAAACGGGCGACAGACCGTCGTAATGTTGTGCTTGGGCGTATGCTTGAAGTAGGAAAAATTACCAAAGCACAGTATGAAACTGCGAAAAAAGAAGAGGTGAAATCCACCTACTATGGAGCGACATTGGAGTTTAGAGCCGACTATGTCACTGAGATGGTTCGCCAAGAGATGGTTAAACGTTATGGCGAAGATATTGCTTACAATAAAGGCTTTAAAGTCTATGCTACCGTAGTGTCTGATGACCAAAAAGCCGCACAAGATGCTGTGCGGAATAACTTGATCCAATACGACCGCCGCCACGGCTGGCGGGGTGCTGCAAAACTTTGGACAGGAAAGACCGCTTGGGATGATGAGACAATTATTGATTATTTAAGCAAGTTGCCAAATTCAGAACCTTTCACAGGCGTGGTAGTAACAGCCGTGAATAAAAATAGTTATACGCTGATGTTACCAAGCGGTGATAAAACTGAGATGAAGAAATCAAATGCGACGTTTGGTAAACAGATTAAATTGAATGCTGGCGATCTCATTTGGGTAAGTAAAGGCAAAAATGGCGAATGGGTATTAGGGCAAATTCCTGAGGCCAATTCTGCTTTAGTATCGCTCAATAGTGATAACGGTGCAATTGAAGCGGTTGTTGGTGGTTTTAGCTTTGAACAGAGCCGTTTTAACCGTGCAACACAATCATTAGTACAAATAGGTTCTTCAATTAAACCATTTATTTATGCAGCAGCAATGAATAAAGGCTTAAGCTTATCTAGTACAATTAGCGATGATCCAATTACAATTACTAAACGTGGGCAAAAACCTTGGACACCGAAAAATGCAGATGGACGTTACGAAGGGCAACTTCGTATGCGTGTCGCATTAGGTAAGTCAAAAAATATGGTGTCTATCCGTATTTTACAAATGGCGGGGATTAACTATGTTGCAGGCTATTTAGAACGTTTTGGCTTTAAACGAGATCAATTCGTTGCAACAGAAGCGTTAGCTCTGGGGGCAGCTTCATTTACGCCACTTGAAATGGCTCGTGCTTATGCTGTATTTGATAATGGCGGTTTCTTAATTGAACCTTATATTATTGAGCGCATTGAAGATAGCCAAGGGAATGAGCTGTTTAAAGCCAATCCGCCAATTGCGTGTATAGAATGTAATAATCTTCCACTTACTTATGCTGAACCAGAGCAATTTGACGGCGTGAAAATTCATGATGAAGAGCAATTCTTTCGGTCATTGAAAGCGAATGAAACAGTGAATGTAACGGATACGACAATTGATACAGCAGAAGATGCGACGTCAGATAACGAAGAACCTGTGCTCGACACAGTTATTCGAGAAAATGGTCCTGATTTAATGAGCAATGTGCAAAATCAAGCAGGTCAAACGATTTATGCACCACGTGTAATGAAGCCTGAAATTGCATTCTTGATGCGTAGTGCGTTAAATAGTGCAATTTATGGCGAACAAGGGCAAAGTTGGCGAGGCACAAGTAGTTCGCTTGCTAATGATTTCAAACGTAAAGATATTGGTGGTAAAACAGGGACGACCAATCAATCTAAAGTGACTTGGTATGCTGGGTTTGGTTCAAATATTGTCACCACAGTTTATGTAGGCTTTGATGACAACAAACGCGTATTAGGTAAAGGAGAATCTGGCGCTCGAACTGCAATGCCTGCATGGCGTGACTATATGAAAGTCGCTCTTGCAGATAAAAAGGATCGCATACTGCCAACACCAACCAATATTGTGGAAGCTAAAATTGATGCCACCAGTGGTTTCTTAGGTAGCCAATTAACCGAGTACTTTATTAAGGGTACAGAACCAACCAAAAAATTTGTAGTAGAAAAAACAATTTCTAGCGAGAATTCTGGTAACCCTCGTGATGCAGGTGGTGGAGTCCGTTTAGGCTTGCCACCGAAAGGGATTCTCTCCTCGCCATCAGGTGCTGAATTATTCTAGCCTATAAATAAATTCAGCGATTAGGCTGCTAAAGGTTGAAATTAGGTGTGATTTCTTGAGATAATCGCACCTAATTATTTTTAGGCGATTTGTGGTACTTTCTTAAAATTGAATAAAAGATCTTGTTATCTTTTTCCAAAAACAGACCGCTTGTTTTTTGCAAGCGGTTATTTTTTCAACCCAAATCACAATGTTAAACTAATTTTTAAATGAGAAGAAAATGGCAGAAAAACGTAATATTTTCTTAATTGGCCCTATGGGCGCAGGTAAAAGCACTATCGGTCGCCAATTAGCACAAATGCTCGGAATGGAATTTATGGATTCAGATTCTGTGATTGAAGAGCGTGCGGGTGCAGATATTGATTGGATTTTTGATGTAGAAGGCGAAGCGGGTTTCCGTAAACGCGAAGAGCGTATTATCAACGAATTAACCCAAGGGCAAGGCGTAGTGCTTTCAACTGGTGGCGGTTCTATTCTCTCTAAAGATAACCGCAATGTGCTTTCTGCTCGCGGGATTGTTATCTATCTTGAAACAACCATAGACAAGCAGTTCGAGCGTACTCAGCGTGATAAAAAACGACCTCTTTTACAAAATGATGATCCACGTAAAACGCTCGAAGAGTTAGCTAAAATCCGTAATCCGCTTTATGAAGAAATTGCAGATATTACTCTTCAAACTGATGATCAAGCGGCAAAATTAGTTGCGACAAATATCATCGAAATGATCGATAATCTGCAATAAAAACAACAATAAAAAAATAAGGTAAACACAATGTTGCAAGTTAATGTAGAACTTAAAGAACGCCGTTATCCAATTCGGATTGCGGCAGGTTTATTAAACGAACCGAATAGTTATGCTCCATTAAAAGCGGGTGATAAGGTGATGATTGTTTCAAACCCAACCATTGCACCACATTATCTTGCAACGGTGGAAAAAGCCCTAACTAAGCTTGGCTGTAGCGTAGATTCCGTATTGATTCCTGATGGCGAAAAATACAAAAATTTGGAATCACTTAACTTAATTTTTACCGCTTTACTTGAAAAAAATCACAATCGTGATACTACTCTTATCGCTTTAGGAGGGGGCGTGATTGGCGATATTGCAGGCTATGCAGCAGCTTCTTATCAACGCGGTATTCGCTTTATCCAAATTCCAACAACCTTATTAGCTCAAGTTGATTCTTCTGTAGGTGGAAAAACAGCGGTAAACCACCCGCTTGGCAAAAATATGGTTGGCGCATTTTATCAGCCAGCTTCTGTCATTATTGATACCAATACTTTGCATACACTTGCTAAACGTGAAGTGAGTGCTGGCTTGGCAGAAGTGATTAAGTATGGAGCGATTTTCGATGAGCAATTCTTTACGTGGTTAGAAGAAAATATTGATAAACTTGTTGCATTAGATCAACAAGCACTCGAATATTGCATTCAACGTTGCTGCCAGCTGAAAGCAGATGTTGTCGCTCGTGATGAAACCGAGAAAGGTGATCGTGCTTTACTTAATTTAGGACATACATTTGGGCACGCAATTGAAGCACATATGGGCTACGGCAATTGGTTACACGGCGAAGGTGTGGCGGTAGGAATGCTAGAAGCAGCTGAACTTTCCCGTATGTTGGGTAACATTTCTGAATCCGATGTCTCTCGCCTTGAAAAACTGATCGCTCGTGCGGTATTGCCGACGACATCGCCAGATGGAATGCAGCCGCAAGAATACTTACCTTATATGTGGCGAGATAAAAAAGTGCTAGCCGGTAAACTTCGTTTAATCTTATTGAAAGCACTTGGTCAAGCCTATGTTACGGCTGAAGCAACAGAAGACCAAGTGCTTGCAGCAATTGAAAAATTCACTCAAAAATAGACCGCTTACTGAATAAATCCTATGCTGGAAAAACAACGAGCCTTTTTAAAATGGGCAGGTGGAAAATATCGCCTTGCACAAGCCATTTCAGACCACTTGCCCCCAAGCATTCCGCAGGGGGCTTGTTTTGTTGAACCCTTTGTTGGTGCAGGCTCCGTGTTTTTAAATATGGATTTTGATCGCTATTTATTGGCAGATATTAATCCTGATTTAATTAATCTATTCAATGTCGTCAAAAACGATGTTGACCGTTATATTCAGCACGCCCAAGCACTTTTTTTGCACGAAAAAGCGAATAGCAAAGCGTTCTATTTGGCTCACCGAGCAGAATTTAATTCCTCAAAAGATAAATTTCAACGCTCTGTACTTTTCCTCTATCTAAATCGTTTTGGCTTCAACGGTTTATGCCGTTACAATCAAAAACGAGGTTATAACGTGCCTTTCGGTCGTTATAAAACGCACTATTTCCCTGAAAAAGAGCTTCATTTTTTTGCCGAAAAAGCCCAAAAAGCGGAATTTATCTGTGCCGATTTCGAGCAAGTTTTTGACCGCTTGCAAAAGCAACCCGATCATTATGTAGTCTATTGCGATCCGCCTTATGCACCATTGCAACAAGATACTAATTTCACCCAATACGCAGGCGGCGGCTTTAGCCTTGACCAGCAAAAGCGATTGGCTGATTTAGCCCGAGAAATAGATTCTCCTGTACTGATTTCAAACCACGACACCGAATTTACACGCAAAATTTACCAAGGAGCAAAATTTAAAACCTTACAGGTTAATCGCTCAATAGGGCAAAAAAGAGAATCTCGAGGAAAGGTGGCGGAATTGCTCGCCTTATTTACTTAGTTTATTTCCCTCTATCATAGAAGGTAATAACAAATAGGGTTATTTATTCATTAAATATTTACCTTTCTCCAGCTCTGGCACATCTCCCAACAGTACGGCATATTGAATAGTATTCTGGCTAGATTCTAATGCAATTTTTAATGCCATAGTAAGAGGAACAGAAAGTAGCATTCCCACGGTGCCAAGCAACCAGCCCCAGAAAAGCAATGAAAGCGTGACGACTAATGTAGAAAGTCCGAGTGTTTTCCCCATCATTCTTGGTTCTAAAATATTCCCCACCAACATATTGATTGCGATGACACCAATCATTACTGCAATACCATCTGAAAAACCGTTGAGCAGCAAAGCTTGAAGGACAATTGGGATGCCAGCCAATACCGAGCCGATATTGGGAATATAGTTTAGTAAGAAAGCTAATACCGCCCAAAGTACGCCATATTGCACACTGAAAATATCTAAAACAACGTAAATCGTAATCCCTGTTAAAGCACTCATCAAAGTTTTTACGCCAAGATAGCGAATAATACTTTCCACAACACGGCTCAGGTGTTCCACTTCTTGGTTGAAATTAGATTTACCTCCGTTGAATGCTAGCGTGATTTTATACTTGATGACTGGTGATTCTAACAGCATAAAAACAACAACCAAAAGTAACATAAATACGTTGGATACTACGTTAGAAAAACTGAGTAAAACACGGCTGACCAGTTGCATCACCATACTCGGATCAAAGCTTTCTAATGCGGAAACATCTGGAATAGTTAGAGGAATATTCCACTCAGTAATGAACGTTTTGAGCGTTTCTAATCGAATCTGTAAGATTTCTTTATATTGTGGAATTGATGCGGTAAATTCGCGAATAGTGCTGTTGATCATTCCAGCTAAAAAGAGGAATAGTACCACGATAAAAATCAGCATTAAGGTAATTGCTAGCCCTAATGGAATTTTTCGCTTGGTCATAAAGCGAATAGCGGGCGAGCAAATGATCGCAATAAATAGGGAAAGTAAAAAAGGGATCACAATCTCACCAGCAAGTTTTACGCCTGCCAGAATAATAACTAGCGAGGCGAAGGCGATTAAAAATCGAGTTAAGGGGAATTTTTGCATAAGAATAAAAGTAATGAAGTAGGGGCAAATTACATTTACCCCAAAAGATTAAGATCATTAGGGCAAATGTAATTTGCTCCTACAATGATTAACTATTTAGCTTTGTTAATCAAAAACTGACTCAACAACGGCACTGGGCGACCTGTTGCACCTTTGCTTGCCCCTGATTTCCACGCTGTGCCCGCAATATCTAAATGTGCCCAAGCATATTTTTTAGTGAAGTTTGACAAGAATTGCCCTGCGGTAATTGCCCCACCTAAACGCCCGCCAATATTAGCAAGGTCAGCAAAGTTAGACTTAAGCTGTTCTTGATATTCTTCGCCTAGTGGTAAACGCCATGCTTTGTCGTCTGCTTCTTCGGCAGCATTAAGCAGATCGTGAGCAAGATTATTGTGAGTAGACATCAATCCACTGTTGTGAGCACCTAATGCAATCATACACGCCCCTGTTAAGGTAGCGACATCAATGACCAACTCAGGCTCAAAACGTTCGACATAAGTAAGCGTATCACATAGAACCAAGCGACCTTCTGCATCGGTATTTAACACTTCGACCGTTAAGCCATTCATTGTGGTAAGAATATCCCCTGGGCGGTAAGCATTGCCATCAGGCATATTTTCGCAACCTGCCAACACACCAATCACATTCAGTGGCAAATTCATTTCTGCCAAGGCTTTCATTGTGCCATAAACCGAAGCCGCACCGCCCATATCGTATTTCATTTCATCCATTGCTTCAGACGGTTTGATGGAAATACCACCCGAGTCAAAAGTTAAGCCTTTACCCACTAATACAATAGGTTTAGCATCAGGATTTGGTGCATTTTTGTATTCAATTACCGAAAGATAAGCGGGATTTTCAGAACCACGAGAAACCGCCAAATAGGCATTCATACCTAATTCTTCCATCACTTTTTCATCTATAATCGTGGTGGTAATGTTGTTGTAATCTTCGGCTAATTGGGTCGCTAATTTTGCTAAATAGGCAGGGTTGCATACATTTGGCGGACAATTCGCCACATTTTTTGCAAAACTTATTCCTAAAGTAACCGCTTGCCCATGAGCTAAAGCTCGCTCTGCTTCAGCTAACTCTTTGCGATTAGCAACATTAAAAATCACTCGACGTAACTCACGCTTGGTTTCAGGTTTAACGCTTTTAAATTCGTTATAGCTGTAAAGTAGCTCTTGGATGGCTTCAATCGCAAAACGGATGTTCCAATAAGTTGAGCGACCTTTCACATGCAATTCGCTTAAGAACGAAACGGCTTCAGTTGCTCCGGTTTCGTTTAACACCTGCACCGCTTTTTGTGTGAGTTGTTTGTATTGGCGTTCGGTAAGCTCACGCTCTTTACCACAGCCGACTAATAACACGCGATCTGCGGGTACATTCGGTACGTGATGTAATAGAAGCGTTTGCCCCACTTTGCCGTCTAAATCACCTTTGCGTAAAATGTTGCTTAAATAGCCTTCGCTCAAGCGGTCTAATTCTTCGGCAGATTCGCTAAATCGGCGGGTTTCATACACGCCAACAATCACACAGCCCGTGCGTTGTTTTTCAATACTGCCATTTTTTACATTAAATTCCATAAATGCTCCCGTGATTTTTTTCTAAGAAAGAGGTATCATAGCACCTTTTTCAAGTGGTCAATTTTACTCGAAAATTAGCAAAATAAGTGAAAAAATCAACCACTTGAACCAAGCCAGAAAGTACAGGTCATAAACTACCGATTTGCAAAGAAATTGCAAGCATAATTTATAGAGAACCCGATTGTGATTTTAAGCCGATATTTAACGAAAGAGATTTTTAAAAGCCAAATAGCGATTCTATTTATCTTGTTACTGATGTTTTTTAGCCAGCAACTGATTAGTGTGCTTAATTCTGCCGTAAGTGGGAAAGTGCCAACCGATTTAGTGCTCAGTTTATTAGGCTTAGGAATGCCAGCTCTGTCGCAATTTATGTTGCCGCTTTCGCTCTTTGTGGCGTTGTTGCTTACCCTTGGACGTTTATATTCGGAAAGTGAAATCACGGTGATGCGTGCTTGCGGTGTGGGGCAAGGTCTATTGACTCGTGTGGCATTATTTCTTTCGATTTTTACCACTGCTTTGGCGGCTTACAACGTCTTTTCGCTCACCCCTTGGGCAATTGATATGCAAAGCAAAATTTTGGCAGAAGCAAAATCTAACCCGCGTTTTTCAGCTCTTTCAGCAGGCCAATTTATGACCGCAGGTGGTTATGTATTATTTATTGAGAATATCAATAATGAAGCGAATACTTTGAATGATATTTATGTGTTCCAGCCTGATCAACAAAAGAAAAATCGCCCCTCTGTGGTGGTAGCTGATACAGGCGTATTACAAGGTTTGCCGAATGGCGATCAGTTGCTCACTCTAAAAGAGAGCACCCGCTATGAAGGCACGGCAAAAACAGCCGATTTCCGTATTTCTCATTTTGATAATTACACCGCTTATTTGGGCTATCAAGATGTTAACTCCAGTGATAAATTGATGCAGCGTGCCGATTTTTCCAGCCTAATGGCAGACAAATCACCTGAAGCAAAAGCTGAATTACAATGGCGTTTTGCCTTAGTACTTGCCGTGCCGTTGATGGCTCTGTTAGCCGTGCCAATGAGTAGCGTAAACCCGCGTCAAGGGCGATTTGCGAAAATTATTCCTGCGGTGTTACTCTATTTAATCTACTTTTTATTGCAAAGTTCATTAAAATCCTCTGGGGCTTCAGGCAAGATAGATGCATCTATTTTTATGCCTGCGGTTTCGATAGTATTCTTAATACTTGGCATTGTAATGAATAGCTGGGAAACGCGATGGATGTCTGCTATTCGCTATCGCTTCTCTTTCAAAAAAGTGGGGGCATAATGAAAATTTTTGGAATGAATATTTTAGAACGCTATATTGGCAAAAGCATTTTAGCGATGATTTTTGCCGTCCTGCTTGCCATTAGTGGACTAATTTTTATCGTGAAATTGGTAGAAGAGTTCAAAGATGTCGGTAAAGGCAGCTACGATGCGATAATCGCTACTTATTATGCCTTCTTGATGTTACCAAGCGACATTAAAGAAATTATCCCCGTAGTCGTGTTAATTGGTGGATTATTAGGCTTAGGCAATCTTGCTAGCCGTAGTGAGTTGGTAGTGATGCAGGCATCGGGGTTCTCTCGTTTCCGCATTGGTTTAGCGGTGATGAAAACCGCACTACCACTGATTTTTCTCACCATGTTTTTAAGCGAATGGGGCATCCCACAAACGGAGCAATATGCACGAAATATGCGTTCAATTGCCCAAAGCGGCGGCTCAATGCTGGCAACTACAGGTGGTTTCTGGGCAAAAGATGGGCAAGATTTTATCTATATTCGCCATATCAACAATGAGCATGAACTTAACAGCGTATCGATTTATCACTTTGATAACAAAGCTTTGAAGGCTATCACACAAGCGGATCGTGCGGTTTATGGGGATAATCAATGGCAGTTACAAAAAGTAGAAAAATCACTGATTAACGAGAACCAAATCCAGCAAAATAAAGAAGCCGATCAAGTGTGGCAAACTACGATTACCCCAAGTAAACTGGGTATCGTGTCGCTCAAACCAGAATCTCTTTCTATTTCAGGATTGTCTGATTATGTGGGTTTCTTGAAAGAAACAGGGCAAGATTCCAAACGCTTTGAAATTGCCTTCTGGCGTAAAGTTTATCAACCGATTTCAATGGCAGTAATGATGTTATTGGCAATCTCTTTTGTTTTTGGACCGCTTCGCAGCAGTGCAATGGGAACCAAACTCTTTATCGGGATTATCGCGGGTTTCGTGTTCTATGTCTCAAACATTACTTTCGGTAATATGACCTTAGTATTTACGTGGATTCCAACCTTTATCGGTGCACTCATTCCGAGCTTGATTTGCTTAACTATTGTCTGGTGGTTATTGGCAAAAAAACGGGATTAACAAAATGAGTAGATTAGAAAGATCATTCCAAACTATAGGCATCGTAGGCAATCCTCGTCATGATAGTGCTTTAGAAACCCATTTGGCGGTCTATAATTGGCTGAAAGATCGCCATTATGATGTATTAGTCGAAGAGAAAATTGCCGAGCAATTACATCTTACTGAAGGACATTCATTGAAAGCGATTGGAGAAAATACTCACCTTGTGATCGTCATTGGCGGCGATGGTAATATGCTTGGTATGGCTCGAGCACTCGCTAAATATAAAGTGCCGTTGATCGGTATCAATCGCGGTAATCTTGGTTTTCTGACCGACATTGCACCACAAACGGCTTTTGAACAGCTTTATAGTTGCCTTGAAAAAGGTGAGTTCCTGATTGAAGAACGTTTTTTATTAGAAGCTCATATTGAACGTAATGGCAAGATTATTGCCTCAAGCAACGCACTTAATGAAGTGGTTGCTCATCCAAGCCAAGTGGCACGCATTATTGAATTTGAAGTGTATATTGATGGCAAATTCGCTTTTTCTCAACGTTCTGATGGATTGATTATTGCTACCCCAACAGGCTCAACCGCTTACTCTCTCTCGGCTGGTGGTCCTATCCTTACCCCAAATATGAATGCCATTGCCCTTGTGCCAATGCATCCACATACGCTTTCTTCACGCCCATTGGTTGTGGATGGCGATAGCCATATCTCTTTGCGTTTTTCTCAACATAATCAACCACATTTAGAAGTGAGTTGCGATGGGCAAACAGTATTACCATTTACCGCAGAAGATCGCGTAATAGTGCGAAAAAGTAAAGATAAATTGCACTTATTACATCTCAATGATTATAATTATTTTACCGTGCTTGGCTCAAAACTAGGCTGGGCAAGTAAATTATTCTAATGTAGTTTTATATAAAGATGATTATTCTTCATAGTAATTATGAAGATTTAACACGTAAATTATTCGAAAAAAGCTACCGCTTGTTGTGAAAAATGAGTAAAATGCGTTGTCTTTTCAAAACGAAAACGTTTGCGTAAAAGTATTTTTACTAAAATCGAATTTTTAAGTTGAGTTTATCGAGTTACAGGAGGCTTGAATGTTTACAGCTAATATGAATATTAAAGATTACGATCCCGTTTTGTGGCAAGCAATCCAAGATGAAAATCGTCGTCAAGAAGAACACATTGAATTGATCGCATCAGAAAACTATGCAAGCCCACGTGTAATGGAAGCTCAAGGCTCTCAATTCACTAACAAATACGCAGAAGGCTACCCAGGCAAACGTTACTACGGTGGTTGCGAATATGCAGACATTGTGGAGCAATTAGCAATTGACCGTGCGAAAGAGTTATTCGGTGCAGATTATGCGAATGTACAACCGCACTCTGGTTCACAAGCGAACGCTGCCGTTTACGGTGCATTGATCAACGCAGGAGATACCATTTTAGGTATGGATCTAGCCCACGGCGGTCACTTAACGCACGGTGCCAAAGTAAGCTTCTCTGGCAAAATCTACAACTCTGTGCTTTACGGTATTACTGCAGATGGCGTGATCAATTACGAAGATGTTCGCCAAAAAGCATTAGAGTGCAAACCCAAAATGATCGTAGCAGGTTTCTCTGCTTACTCACAAGTCGTAGATTGGGCGAAAATGCGTGAAATCGCAGACGAAGTCGGTGCATATTTATTCGTTGATATGGCACACGTTGCAGGTTTAATCGCAGCAGGTTTATACCCAAACCCATTACCGCACGCACACGTTGTTACAACTACAACCCACAAAACATTAGGTGGTCCGCGTGGTGGTTTAATTCTTTCTTCTTGTGGCGATGAAGAGATCTACAAAAAATTACAATCATCAGTATTCCCAGCAAACCAAGGTGGACCATTAGTTCACATCATCGCAGCAAAAGCAGTATGCTTTAAAGAAGCATTAGAGCCAGAATACAAAGAATATCAAGCTAACGTAATCAAAAATGCGAAAGCGATGGTGGAAGTATTCAAACAACGTGGTTATGATGTGGTATCAAACGGCACAGAAAACCACTTATTCCTTGTAAGTTTCATCAAACAAGGTTTAACAGGTAAAGCAGCGGATGCGGCATTAGGTAAAGCGAATATCACAGTAAACAAAAATGCAGTACCAAACGATCCACAAAAACCATTTGTAACTTCAGGTATCCGTGTGGGTACACCATCTGTTACCCGTCGTGGTTTTAATGAAAACGATGTGCGAGAATTAGCCAATTGGATATGTGATGTGTTAGACGCATTAGGCAAAGAAAACGAAGAGCAAGTGGTTGCTGAAACGAAAGAAAAAGTATTAGCAATTTGTAAACGTTTACCAGTTTATACGAAATAATTTTAATTTATAAAATTAAACCCCGATCATTATTTTTATGATGATCGGGGTTTTCTTATAGATAATTTTCTTGAGTAACAATAATTTCTGCTAATTCTAGATCTTGCTTAGCATCAATATCTAAGGAGCGGTAACTTGGCATAAGATAAAATTTTGCTGGCTGAATGAAAAAACATTTTTCTTTTAATAATGAGGCTGTGTCATTGATATAAATTGCTCCATTAGCTCTATACATAATTGGCAAACTCTGGCGCGGAGCTTCAAAATCGCTAATTTCACGGACAGATAAGATTTCTCCGTTAGGAGCCAAACTAAATGATTTATACGGATGATGTTCACATTCACAAGCTGAAATAACTGATTTTACTTGCCCATTTTTAAACATATCCATTGCGTTTTTAATATCTAAATGGCTACGAAGAGGGCTTGTTGGTTGTAAGAGAGTACAAGTGCCTTCACTAATATTAAGTGTTTCTAAAGAATGTAAAATTGAATCAATAGTACGAGAGTTATCTAAGGCAAGTTCAGCTGGGCGTTTTATGGCTTCGGCACCATATTTTCTAGCTTCTTCTAAAATTTCTTCTCCATCTGAAGAAACTACAATTCTATCAAATACATTGGCTTGTTGAGCCGCAATAATAGTTCGAGCAACCAATGAATAACCTCCAACAGGTTGTAGATTTTTGTGTAAGATACCTTTTGAACCTGCTCTTGCAGGGATAATTGCAATATTTGTCATAAAATTAACCACTTGTTTTTTTAATGGATGGATCTTAGCACATCATATAGTGCATTGGAGACTTACCTTTTAAAAGTTATGTAAAAAAACGTAGAGAAAAATTATGTTATAATCTGCAAAGTCTAATTTTTGATTATCTCGAAAATCTTTAATACAACATTAACTTGAATAGACCTATGAAATTTATCATCAAACTTTTCCCTGAAATTATGATTAAAAGCGATTCCGTGCGTAAACGCTTTATCAAAATTCTTACCTCAAACATTCGTAATGTGTTGTTGCGTGAAACTGAAAATGTGGCTGTGATTCGCAACTGGGATTTCATTGAAGTACGAGCCAAAGTGGTAGAAGAAGCCCCAATGGTATTGGATCTGCTTAAACGCACACCAGGTATTCACCATATTTTAGAAGTGGAAGAATATCCGTTTGAAACTATGCACGATATTTTTGAACAAACGCTTGCCCAAGTGCGTGAAAATTTAGAAGGTAAGACCTTCTGCGTGCGTGTTCGCCGTAAAGGTAAACACGAATTCCGCTCATTGGACGTAGAACGTTATGTTGGCGGCGGCTTAAATCAGCGTATCGAAACGGCAAGCGTGAAGCTCACGAAACCTGATGTAACGGTGCGTATTGATATTGATAACGACAAAATGTTGCTGGTAAAAGCACGCCACGAAGGGCTTGGCGGCTACCCGATCGGTACGCAAGAAGATGTGCTTTCTTTAATCTCGGGCGGCTTCGATTCGGGTGTGTCTAGCTATATGTTGATTCGTCGCGGTTCACGCGTGCATTATTGCTTCTTCAACTTGGGCGGTGCAGCACACGAAATCGGCGTGAAACAGATGGCATATCACATTTGGAGTCGTTATAGTACTTCTCATAAAGTGCGTTTTGTGGCAATTAACTTTGAAAACGTAGTCGGTGAAATTTTAGAAAAAGTTGATAACGGGCAAATGGGCGTAGTGTTAAAACGCATGATGGTACGTGCGGCAAGTAAAATTGCCGAGCGTTTTGACATTCAAGCGATTGTTACAGGTGAGGCGTTAGGGCAGGTTTCTAGCCAAACACTCACCAATTTACGCTTGATTGATAAGGCTTCAGATACGCTGGTATTACGTCCACTGATTACCCACGATAAAGAACAAATTATCGCAATGGCAAAAGAGATCGGCACGGATGACATCGCCAAATCAATGCCAGAATTCTGTGGCGTAATTTCCAAAAATCCAACAGTGAAAGCGATTGAAAGCAAAATCGTTGAAGAGGAAGGGCATTTCAATTTTGAAGTGTTAGAACAAGCAGTGCAAAATGCCCAATTCCTTGATATTCGTGAAATTGCACAACAAACTGAAAAAGAAGTGGTTTCTGTTGAAACAACGACTGAACTCGGCGAAAACGATGTAATTTTAGATATTCGTAGCCCTGAAGAAACTGATGAAGCACCGTTAAAACTGGATAATGTGGAAGTGAAAGAATTACCGTTCTATAAACTTTCAAGCCAATTTACAGCATTAGATCAAACTAAAAACTACTTACTTTATTGCCAACGTGGGGTAATGAGCAAATTACAAGCGTTATATTTGAAAGAAAATGGTTTTAATAACGTCAAGGTTTTTCGTTTAAAATAAATCTATGCTTGTTGTATTGGGGGATTATTTGAGTGATAATCCTCCATATTTTTAATAGTTGAGTAAATCTCTAGGGATTAGGAATGTTAAACGAGAAACCTGTTATTTCCAATCAGCACGGTGCGTTAGCCATGGCATTTTTGCCTTATTTCTATGCAGTTATCCAAGCAAAAGAGTATAATTGGTCGCTTTTTCTATTTGGTCTTGCATGGCTTTTTCTTTACCTTTTCTCTTACCCGTTCTTTATGCTGTTTAGCAAGAAACCGACGGCTAAAAATAAACGTTGGGCGGTTATTTATTTCATTTTAAGCATTGGTTTTGCCTCCCCCGTCTTACTCTCTCAACCTTTAGTTTTGCTTTTTGCCTTGCCTTTACTACCGCTTGGTTTAGTGCAATTCTATTTTGCTAAACAGCGCAATGAACGCCATTTACTCAATGATATTGCAGGAATTCTTACCTTTGGTGTGGTTGGAATGGCGACCTATTATTTAAGCATGCAAGCGGTCGATTTTGTCTTTCTTATTCACCCAACACTGTTTTTTATTGCAACTACTTTCTATATCAAAAGCCTTGCTCGTGAACGAAAAAAACCACTTTATGCTGAACTGAGCATTGGCATACATTTAGGACTTAGTTTGATTTACTTATTTACAAATGAAAATGCAATTTTTACCGCTTATTTGTTTGCATTGGCACGAGCAATTATTGTGCCAACATTAGGCTGGAATGTAAAAAAAGTGGGGATGTTTGAGTTTTTAACAATTGTGATTTTTTTAGCTACATTAGTTTGCTAAAGAAAACGGCTAAACAAAATATATACTTAGCCGTTTTGTGTTACTAGATTAATGCTTTTCTTTTAATGTATTTAACGCACTTAAACCTTTCGTGCAACTTTTTTGTTGTAAGGTCGTTTCCATTGCAAGTAGCTGTTTTTTGCTTGCAGAGAGCTGATTTTTCAAGCGTTTTACTTGTGTGTGTGTACCAGGTTGTTTTTCTGCATCTTTAATCAGCGTATTTGCAACATTAAACATATTTTGACATTCTGGCGTAAGTTTGATGCTTTCTGGTTTTTCAATTATCAAAGTGGAGGTTTTTACTTCTGCTTGAGCTGAAATGGTAAACGTTGTGCCTAAGCAAAGAGAAAAACAGAGTAAGAAACATTTTTTTAGCATAATTTTACCTTTTTCTGTTATAGCTAAAATCTTTTAAATTAAATAGGGAATAATTAAATATTCAAGAGATTAGCACGCTTTACTGCAAAAGTCAGCAAGATTTCACAGGTAAAAAGCAGATTTTTTTTGATCTTTCTCAAAGAAAAAACTCAACTTTACCTCTTGAGAGGTAAAGTTTTTAATCTGTTTTCTTAATTCATAAAAAAAATATAGCTAAAAGTTTAATGATTTCAAAAAAGGTTAATCCTTTGTTAATTGGGGTTGTTTTTTATTTTATCAATAACAGGTAAAATAGGCTCTTGAAACTCTGATTACCTTGTAGGGTAGATCTTTGCTTTGGGTCAAAGTTTTGTGGGGCATTATTCGGTATCGAATAATTAATCATATTTCATATTATCAAGATGAAGAGGTTTGAGATGTTAGACTTTGTTGAACTCTCGCGTTTGCAGTTTGCTTTAACTGCTCTCTATCACTTCTTATTTGTGCCGCTTACATTAGGTCTTTCTTTTGTGCTTGTAGTGATGGAAACACTTTATGTAACGACAGAAAAAGAAGTTTATAAAGATATGACTAAATTCTGGGGTAAGTTATTCGGTATTAACTTTGCTCTTGGGGTAACGACTGGTATTACCATGGAATTCCAGTTTGGTACAAACTGGTCATACTACTCTCACTATGTAGGTGATATCTTCGGTGCACCTTTAGCATTAGAAGGTTTAATGGCGTTCTTTTTAGAATCTACTTTTGTAGGTCTATTCTTCTTTGGTTGGGATCGCCTTTCTAAGAAAAAACACTTATTAGCGACATATTGTGTTGCATTTGGTTCTAACTTCTCTGCAATGTGGATCTTAGTAGCAAACGGCTGGATGCAAAACCCAGTAGGTTCAGAATTTAACTTTGAAACAATGCGTATGGAAATGACCAGTTTTACTGATCTTCTTTTAAACCCAGTGACTCAAAGTAAATTCTTACATACTGTAACTGCAGGCTATACCTGTGGTGCGATCTTTGTATTAAGCATCAGTGCTTACTATATCTTAAAAGGTCGTGATTTAGGCTTTGCAAAACGTTCATTCTCGGTGGGTGCAAGCTTTGGTTTATTCGCTATTTTAGCTGTATTAATTATGGGTGATGAATCTGGTTATGAAATCGGTAAAGCACAACCTGTTAAATTAGCAGCCATGGAAGCTGAATGGGAAACTCACCCAGCACCTGCGGCATTTAATGCAATTGCAATTCCAAACTCTAAAGCTCGTCAAAACGACTTTGCAATTCAAATCCCATACCTTGGCGGTTTAGTGGCAACTCGTTCTTTAGATACTGAAATCAAAGGCTTAAATGATATTCGTAAAGAAAACATTGAGCGTGTACGTAACGGTGCTACAGCAGTTGTTTTATTAGAAAAACTTCGTTCTGGTAACTATACAGAAGAAGAAAAAGCAGCATTCCAAGCAGTTCAAAAAGATCTTGGCTTTGGTTTATTGTTAAAACAATACGTAGGCGATAATATTGCAGCGGCAACAGAAGAACAAATTATTAAAGCAGCAGATGCAACTATTCCAAATGTAGGTCCTAACTTCTGGGCATTCCGTATGATGGTTGGCTCTGGTATGCTAATGTCTTTAATCATTGGCTTAGCATTCTTCTTTAACTTCCGTGGTACAGTAGGTAAAAACAAATTGTTACTTAAAGTGGTATTATGGTCTATGCCATTACCATGGATTGCCATTGAAGCTGGTTGGTTCTTAGCTGAGTTCGCACGTCAGCCTTGGGCAGTTTATGAAGTGTTACCAACAGGTATTTCAGCTTCTCACTTAACTGTGTCTGAATTATGGACTGCAATTGGCTTGCTATGTGGTTTATATACAATCTTCTTAGTAGTAGAAATGTATTTAATGTTCAAATATGGTCGTTTAGGTCCAAGTGCATTAAAAACAGGTAGATACTACTTTGAGCAATCTGCGAAATAAGGAGTAGGCAATGTTAGATTATGAAGTTCTCCGCTTTATTTGGTGGATCTTAATTGCTGTATTGTTAATCGGTTTTGCGATTACAGATGGTTTCGATATGGGCGTATTAACCCTTTTACCTGTTGTGGGTAAAAGCAACATAGAACGCCGTGTGATGATTAACTCAATTGCCCCACACTGGGATGGTAACCAAGTTTGGTTATTAACAGGTGGTGGTGCAATCTTCGCTGCGTGGCCAACTGTTTATGCAACCTCATTTTCCAGTTTCTTCTTAGCGATGATTTTGGTATTATCAGCATTATTCTTCCGTCCTGTTGGTTTTGAATATCGTGCGAAAATTGATTCTCCAAAATGGCGTAATGCTTGGGATTGGGCGTTATTCATCGGTGGTTTCGTACCTTCACTAATTTTCGGTGTAGCGTTCGGTAACTTATTGCAAGGCTTACCATTTGAATTTAACAACATCAATCAAGTGACTTACACAGGTACATTCTTAGGCTTATTAAATCCATTCGCATTATTATGTGGTGTAGTGAGCTTATTTATGCTAACCACCCAAGGGGCAACTTGGTTACAAATGAAAACCACGACTGAATTACGCAACCGTGTACGTGGTGTGTCACAATTTGCAGCAACCGTAACATTAGTCACATTTGTATTAGCCGGTGTTTGGTTATACTTCAAAGAAGGTTTCGTGATCACAAGCCAATTAGATCACAATGCAGTTTCTGCATTAAGCAACAAAACTGTAGCGGTTGAAACATCTGCTTGGTTTAAAAACTATGCTGAAATGCCAGTGCTTTGGATTGTACCTGCAATCGCGGTAATCGGTGCGTTATTAACCATCGTAGCGTCTAAAGCAAACCGTTCAGGTACTGCATTCTTTGCATCATCTTTAATGCAAATCGGTGTAATTTTAACTGCGGCAGTATCAATGTTCCCATTCATTATGCCTTCAATTTCTCACCCAGAAATGAGCTTAACCGTTTGGGATTCAACTGCAAGCCTTAACACCTTAACCATTATGTTCTATGCAGCGTGCTTCTTTGTACCAATCGTATTGTTCTATACTATTTGGTCTTACATCAAAATGTTTGGTCGTCTTGATGCAAAATTTATTGAAGACAATCACGCTACAGCATACTAAGGAGCAATTATGTTTTATTTAACTTGGTTTTTTGGTATGTTTCTCGCAATTTACTTTGCAGTATTTATTACAACAAAGATTGAGAAAACAGGTAAATTTGACGAATAATCTATGATTCATTTGTTATATCACTTAACTTCAAAGGGCTTGCTAAAAGCCCTTTCTTTTCCTCTCGCAAGCGGTCTATTTGCAATGATTTTATTAAAATCGACCGCTTTCGGGATCTATTTTGGCGGAAAAATTCCTTACTTTGCATTATTAGCTTTTTATGGCATGGGAATTTTATGGATTCATGGCATTGGCTTTGAAATCCGTAGTAAAATTTGGCAATTGGTTTTTCTGCCTTTAATGGGTTATGCGATTGTTATTCCTTCGCTTTGCATCCTTTTTTTGAGTTAAATCATAAAAAGAAGTGGGCTTTTATTTTTATATAAAAATAAATTGCAAAAACTATTGCACTAGCATTTTTAACTGAATAAAATAGACGACCAAAATCGTCTAAAAAATGGACGTTTACGAAAGAACACAAAATAGGATGGTATATGCATTTTCCTATTCGAGTTTATTATGAAGATACAGACGCAGGTGGCGTGGTTTATCACGCAAGCTATGTCTGTTTTTTTGAACGAGCAAGAACTGAATTTTTACGCAATAAAGGCTTTTCTCAACAGTCATTGTTATCGAAAAATATTGCTTTTGTTGTGAAGAAATTAGAAATAGACTACAAAATGCCTGGATGCCTAGATGATTTGCTTTCAGTTGAAACAGAAATTAAAGAAATAAAGAAAGCAAGCATTATTTTTGAACAGAAACTTTGGCGTGATCAAGCTTGTCTAAGCCATGCTATTGTAAGTGTGGCAAGTGTCGATTTACTTAAAATGAAGCCGATAGCAATACCGAAAAATATTCGTGTCGCAATGGATTCATCTCACTAATTCATTATCATTATTGGAGTTTTCAATGCAAGAAACTAGCTTTGACTTAATTTCGTTATTTGCACAAGCAAGTATCGTCGTTAAGATCGTTATGCTTATTCTTATCACTTTCTCAGTATTATCTTGGGCTGTGATTATTCAACGTAGTCGTTATTTAACGAATGCTGCAAAAGGCTCACTCGCTTTTGAAAATAAATTTTGGTCTGGCGAAGATTTAAACCGTTTACACGAAGGATTAGAAAATCGTCGTGATAAATTAAGAGGCTCAGAACAAATTTTCTATGTTGGATTTAAAGAATTTACCCGTTTACAACAAGTAAGCCCAGATATGCCAGCTGCAAATATTCAAGGAACAAGCCGCGCAATGAACCTCGCACTAAACCGTGAAGTAGAAACGCTCGAAAGCTATATCCCATTCTTAGGTACAGTTGGTTCTATTAGCCCATACATTGGTTTATTTGGTACTGTGTGGGGGATTATGCACTCATTTATGGGATTAAGCGCAGTAAAACAAGCTAGCCTTCAATCAGTTGCACCAGGTATTGCCGAAGCGTTAATTGCAACCGCAATTGGTTTATTTGCGGCAATTCCTGCGGTAATGGCTTATAACCGTTTAAGTTTACGTGCGAATAAATTAGAACAAAACTATGCAAACTTTATTGATGAGTTTACAACGATTTTACATCGTCAAGCATTCTCTAAAAATAAATAAAAATAAGTAGTCGTTTTTGTTAAATATTTTGCAAAGTGCGATAAAAATATGACCGCTTATCGCAAAATGTTAGTGATAACCAGAATTTAAACAAAGAGGAAGTATGTCTTACCGTCGTAAACGTAAGGATATTAAATCTGAAATTAACATTGTGCCGTTCTTAGATGTCTTACTTGTGCTTTTACTTATTTTTATGGCAACAGCACCAGTGATTAGCCAAAGCGTAGAAGTTAATTTACCAGAAGATAAACATAGCCAATCTGTGTCCAATGAAGATAAAACCCCTGTGATTTTACAAGTGGCAGGTGTCGGTTTATATAAATTAAAAGTTGGTGGCAACTTTGTTACTGGTAGTAATGGCGAAGAACTCAGCGATCAAGAAGTGATTTCATTTGCTGGTGAAGAATTTAAAAAAGATGAAAATACGCTTTTTTTAGTTGCAGGTGATGCAAGCGTGCCTTATGAAGAAGTGATTAAAGGTATTGTATTATTAAAAGAAGCAGGTATTGAAAAAGCAGGCTTAATGACTCAAGGTCAATAATCATCAAGGATAACGTGTGAGATCTCAAAACGATAGACTTGAATTTGCAATCATTCTCTCCCTACTATTGCATGCCCTTTTAATTGGGTTGCTTCTATTAGGCTCTTTGTTTACAAATATCACATTACCGCCTGCTGCAGGCGGTAATGGTGGAGATGGTGAAGAGTTTGAAGCGGTAATGGTCGATACAGGGCAAGTGGCTGCAGAATATAGTCGATTACAATCAGATAGAAAAGGGAATGCTCAACCTAAACCTGTGGAAGAGACAAAACCTGTCGAAGATGTAAAAGAAGAGGTTGCTGAAGAAGTTAAACAAGCTAAAGCCGAACTTGCTGAAAAACGGGAGCGAGAAAAGGCTTTAGAAGAACAACGTCAGGCTCAAGTGTTAGCTCAGCAAAAACAAGAAGAGCAAAAACGACAAGAGCAAATCAAGCAAGAACAGTTGAAAAAAGAGCAGCAGCGTCAAGACCAGTTAAAACAAGAGCAGCTTGAGAAACAGAAAGAAGAAGCAACACGTAAAAAAGCAGCCGAAGCAGCTCGTCTAAAAGCGGAAGCTGAAGCAAAGCGTTTAGAGGCAGCAGCAAAACAAGCTGAAGAAGAGCGTAAAGCGAAAGAAGCCCTTCAAAAAGCAGAACAGCAGAAGAAATTAGAAGAGCAGAAAAAAGCACAAGAAGCTAAGGAAAAAGCAGCTCAAGACGCGAAACTAAAAGCGGAAAAAGAAGCCAAAGAAAAAGCCGCAGCAGAAGCGAAGGCAAAAGCTGAGAAAGAGGCTAAAGAGAAGGCTGAAAAAGAAGCAAAAGCGAATGCAGAAAAAGCGGCAGCAGAGGCAAAAGCGAAGGCTGCTGCAGAAGCGAAAGCCAAAGCAGCAGCTGATGCTAAGGCTAAAGCAGATGCAGAAGCAGCCGCAGCAAGAGCAAAAAATAATAAAGCACTAGATGATTTCTTATCAGGTGGCGATATTGGTGGTGGCTCAACCGCGAAAGGGGGAAACAAAAATTCAGCTGGTCTTTCGGGTAATGGTAACAGTAAAGGTCTGGGGGACGGACAAGGTACGGCAGACCGTGGTTATGAGCGTTTAATTAAACAAAAATTATCACGCGAGTACCAAGTTGATCCAAGCTTTAGTGGCCGTGAATGCCGCGTAAAAATCAACATTGAACGAGATGGACGCATTTCAAGTCACGAAGTGATTTCTGGCCCACCGGATATTTGTCGTGCTGCAGTGGCGGCTATTACTCGTGCACAAAGTGTGCCAAGAGCAAAAGATGATCCGACTTATAATACTTATAAATCGCCAATCATCAAATTTGGATTAAAAGTTTTATAATAACCTAGAGGTTAAAAAATGAAGTTTAAATCGCATTTAGCGAGTATAATGGGCGTGTTTGCATTCTTATGTAGTGCTAACATTGCTAAAGCCGAGTCGGATGTGGTGATTTCGGTAGACGAAGGTGTGAGTATGGCTCAACCAATCGCTGTTATTCCTTTTAAAGGTAGCGCTAACGAAGATATAGGTCAAATTATTGCTGACGATTTACGTAACAGTGGTAAATTCTCTCCTATTGATCGAGCTAAACTGCCTGCTCAACCAGGTTCCGCAAGTGAAGTAGTTTCACAACAATGGACTGATATTGGTGTAGATATGGTAGTGGTCGGACAAGTAACGCCAACGGGTGGTGGTTATAATGTCGCATACCAATTAGTTGATACGTTAAGTTCACCTGCTACGGTATTAGATCAAGGTGCATTTAATGTGCCAGCGGAACAAATGCGTCAAGGCGCTCACACTGTGAGTGATTTAGTCTTTGAAAAAATCACGCAAATTCGTGGCGCATTTAGAACAAAAATTGCATATGTAGTACAACGTGGTGTATCATCATATGAGTTACGCGTCTCTGATTATGATGGTTTCAATGCTTTTAGCGTAGTTAAAAGTAAAGAGCCGTTAATGTCACCAGAATGGGCACCAGATGGCGGTAAATTAGCGTATGTGACTTTTGAAAATAAAAAAGCACAAGTTGTTGTTCATGATCTTCGCTCGGGTAGCCGTCGTGTCGTAGCTGCATTAAAGGGACATAATGGTGCACCAGCATTCTCACCAGATGGTTCAAAAATTGCTTTTGCATCTAACCAAGATGGTGAATTGAATATTTATGTTGTAGGTGCAAATGGCGGTACGCCAAGCAAATTAACTGCAAATGCAGGAAATAATACTGAACCAAGTTGGTCACCAGATGGTAGTTCAATTTACTTCACCTCAGACCGCTCAGGTTCACCACAAGTTTATCGAATGAGTGCATCAGGTGGTGGTGTAAGCAATGTAGGAGGCGGTGTTTCCTATGCAGCTAAGTCATCTGCTGATGGCAAGAATTTAATCATGATTGCTGGAGATAAAGTGGTAAAACGTGATCTCACTTCGGGTGGCACGGAAGTCTTAAGTTCAACGTTTTTAGATGAAAGCCCAAGTATTTCACCAAATGGCATTATGGTTATTTATAGCTCTACCAAAGGTACGAGTAAAGTGCTACAATTGGTGTCCGCAGACGGTCGTTTTAAAGCAAATCTGCCTGGTGCAGGAGGGCAATATAAGTTCCCTGCTTGGTCACCGTATTTAACTAAACAATAATCTTCTCTTAGGAGTATAAAATGAAAAAACTAGCTAAAGTTTTAATGGTAGCGGCGCCAGCTTTCGTATTAGCGGCATGTAGCTCATCTTCAGACAACGCAGCAACAAATGCAAATGCAAATGCAAATGGTGCAGCACAACAATTTGGTGGTATGTCTGCACAAGATTTACAAACTCGTTACAACACCGTGTACTTTGCATTTGACAAATACGATATTCAAGGTGAATACCGTACATTATTAGATGCTCACGCAGAATTATTAAAAGCGACTAAAGCAAATGTAACTGTTGCAGGTCACGCTGATGAACGTGGTACTCCAGAGTACAACATTGCACTAGGTCAACGTCGTGCAAACGCAGTACAAAACTACTTAGCACAACAAGGTGCATCAAATGTTGCAACTGTATCTTACGGTGAAGAAAAACCAGCGGTTTTAGGTCATACTGAAGCTGACTACGCGAAAAACCGTCGTGCAGTATTAGAATACTAATTTCTACATTTTTATAGAAACTTAGCTTATTAAAAATAAAGCCCTGTTTATCAGGGCTTTATTTTTGTATAGAAACAAACTAACGACTAGAAATTCTATTTAGGTTAAGATAGCCAAATGAGAAAACATCATTTACTAAAGTTTAATGGCATCCCCAAAGCACTCTTTGGGTTATATTTAAAAGAATGTAAATAGCATTTTAATCACAGAGATTTAAAAACTCAAATTTCCATTTTAAAACAATAAGCTAAGGCAAGTTTAAGTAAGCTGTCTAGGATAGCCCCTTAATAAGTATCGATAAAGATTTACGGTAAAGATGTCCTGTGCCTTTGAGGTTGTCTACATAGAAAAGATCTTTAGAGCCGAGGTAACCCGAGTGAGCTATTTCAATTTCCCAACGTGATTCCATCTTCTTGTTTGCTCTCTAAGGATTGTACTTACAATTCACTTAAGATAATGCCTTTTTCGACAATCGACTTCTCAAGTGCGATTAATTTTGGTTTGAAATGAGCTAAATTGTGTCTTAACTAAATGGAATACACTCTGCCTGCAAAACAAAATACCTCGTTTACGCAGTTCATTGCTAACACAAACCTATCCAAAAGTAGGATTATCTAAGGCAAATTACACCACAACTCGCTCAACTCTCTCATCAAGTTTTTCAGGTTAGGTACACGTTGATTTTGATTAAACACACTTTAATTCTACCTTATTCTGCTACTTGTTAATAATGATAAAAAGCATCATACTTATGCCCATAATTTTATATAGTTTACGAGATATTACTTAATTCTTCGAATAAATGAAGTAAACCAGTATTGAGTTTAATGAGAAGGTTATTAGAATAAAACATGAGAGCTTCCTTTTTTGTTTAAATTGATTTTGACAATTCTAAACAGGAAACTCTCACTTTTTATTGTGATTTGTCAGATTAAGTCTGCTCTTCTACAAACATTATCAACTCTTTTGTCTACTATTCTTCTTTTTTCTCCTTTTTCATTCGGCTTTCTGGCTCAGGATCAAATTTCGCAACGGGGACGCAACCTCTGCAGGCACCACGATTGACGCCAAGTTCTTCGCAAAATTGATCATATTTTTCTAATGTTTTTTTAAACCAGCTTTTTTTCTCATCACTCATTTTTCTTTCCTCCAGTTTGAAAAAACGGTGAGATTTCTCTGTTATCTTGCAAATTTGAGAGAAAACTTCACCGCTTGTTTATTAATCTCGGAAGTTATTGAATTGGAACGGTTGTCCTAATTCTGCACTTTTCACTAGTTGAATAACAGATTGAAGGTCATCGCGAGATTTACCTGTAACACGCACCTGCTCGCCTTGAATCTGTGCCTGCACTTTAATTTTTGCATCTTTAATCAACTTCGTGATTTTCTTCGCCATTTCGGTTTCAATCCCTTGTTTTAGTTTAATCTCTTTACTATAAAGTTTGCCGTGATGTTCGCTTTCAGATGGAATATCAAGAGAGTTGTGCTCAATACCACGTTTTACGCAAGAGCCAATTAAAATCTCAATCAATTGATCTAATTGGAAATCCGATTCAGTTGTAATTTTGATAGTCTCATTTTTTTCATTTAATTCGATTATCGCTTCTACACCGCGAAAATCGTAGCGTGTGCTTAATACTCGGTTGGCATTTTCCACCGCATTACGCACTTCGTGTAAGGTAATTTCTGAAACAATGTCAAAAGATGGCATTTTACTTTCCTCTTAATTTATCAAAAATAGTTTTTGCATTTAACAACAACAAAATCGCTGTTAAGTCTGCAAAGTTTACCACAAATTTCGCTTGTTCTTGTACTTTGGGTTTGGCGTGTAATGCTACGCCTAAAGTAGCTGTTTTGAGCATAAGTAAATCGTTCGCACCATCACCTACTGCAACCCATTGGCTGGCAGGAATTTGGTATTTTTTGCCCAACATTTCAAGTGTCTCTTTTTTATATTGTGCATCTACTACTTCACCAAGCACTTTGCCTGTAAGTTTTCCGTCGATAATTTCAAGCTGATTAGAAACAGCATAATCTAAGCCGTAAATTTCTTTGAGATAATCGGCAAAATAATCAAAACCGCCAGAAGCAATGGCAATCTTCCAGCCTTGTTGTTTAAGCATCTGCACCAACATTTTAAAGCCATCCATAAGCGGTAGGTTTTCTCGCACTTTTTGCAAAATGCTTTCTGGAGAATTTTCAAGCGTACCCACACGTTTGCGTAAACTTTGTTCAAAATCTAACTCGCCACGCATCGCACTTGCGGTAATTGCTGAAACCACTTCGCCTGTGCCTGCCAATTTTGCAATCTCATCAATGCACTCAATTTTGATTGCAGTCGAATCCATATCCATCAACAGCAAGCCTTGCTGATTGAAATCAGGTATTTCTCCAAACGTTGCAATATCCACATTTAGTTCACGTGATAAAATTTTGAATTCACAAGCGGCCGATTCGCTTTCAAAAAATGCAATTTGATAATCTAAATAGACTGCTTGTCCGAGATAATTCGCTGCGGATTGTTGGCTAAATTGATCGATTTGAAATTGGGAAAGTTGTTTTGCGTAAATAAAAAGCGTGTTTGGCATTGAAGTTCCTGTGTGAATTATATTTTTGTCCGTGGATAATAAATTACAGCCACTCTCTGTTAATTTTATTGTAGGGTCGTGTTGCACACTCCCCTACGTAAGATATTAGGCTTGAGCTTTTTGCAATTTACTCCAGTTGTAATAACCGTAAAGTGAGTTAAGCAAGTAAGCGGAATACATTACGTACATTGAAGTGTTTTCTGCCCAAAGTACAATAGAAATAATGTTGAGCAAAATCCACAGCAGCCATTGTTCGCGGTAACGCAATACCATCAAGGCTTGTGCGGCAATCACGATAATGGTGCTTAAGCCATCTAACCCTGTTGAGCTACCACCAAAGTGGTTTAATAATTGAACGAATAAGAAAGTACCAATCACTAAGAAAGCAATTAACCCCATCCAACCTTTGGCCGTTAAAGCTTTTGCTACCACCGCATCGGCACCTTGCTCTTTTTGCATATTGGCTTTCCATAAGAAATAGCCGATAAATTGAGCAGGGATATAAACATAAAGCGTAGTGTTCATCTCACCCAAGAAATTCGCACCCAGTGAAATATAGAAATAAGTGTAGGCAAAAATCAAACCGAAGAAGTAGTTACTAATTTTCCCTTTACTGACGAAAACATTGCAAATAATGCCTGAAATGCCGGACACCATCCCTAAAATAGAGTCAGGATTGTAAATATAAATACCAATTTGTGCCGCAATAAAAATCAATAACCAAACCGCTTCAAAAGGTTTCCAGCCACCAAAAAGCTCTTGTTTGGTTTGCTCAAGTAGTTGATTATAATTCATAAGACCTCCAAAAAAGAAATGTAATTAAAACGGCCCTATTATAAATGAAAAAGATAGGCAACATTTAATTTTATTTTTTGAAAAAAAGGAGATTATTTGTACAATCTCCTTTACATCTTATAAATTATTAATTTTTAGCTCAATAATCTCACGCTCTTGTCCAGAAGTATTCGCTTTTATTTGCTCATAAGCACTTTTTGCCGCTTCTTTATCGCCTTTTGCTGAAAGTAGATCTGCTACAAATAATTGTTTACGTGCATCCCACGCTTGATCTTTAATTTGCTCAAGGTTAGCTAAAGCAGAATCAAATTCTTTTAATTGGAAATCGACCGCTGCTAAACGGAAGCGGATAATCGCTTGTAATGAAGGATCTTTCACTTCATTTAAAGCTGCTTGTAATTGACTTTTTGCTGCAGCAAAGTCTCCTTTTGCCACTGCATTTTTCGCATCTTCAAGCTGCATAAAGATCGCATAGTTTGTGCCTTTCGCTTCTTCTAAGAATTTTGCTACAAGCGGTTGATTTTTCACAGGATCTTGCTCATAAGCTTCCATTGTGGCTTGATAAGAGGTTGAAGCCTGAATCGCTGATTCAGCTTGATGGCTTTTCCAGAAGTTCCAGCCAAAACTTGCTGTAGCAAAAACAAAAATAGCTAATAAAATCGGTGTGCTATTTTCTTTAAACCAGTTCTTTGCTTCTTCGAACTGCTGTTCTTCGGTTTTATTAAGATATTCGCTACTCATTGAAATTTCCTATTAAAAATATGTTTTAAGGTTGCGATTAAATCAACTTGGCTTAGGGTAATTTGCTCTGCACCATTGCGTAAATCTTTCACGACAACAGTCTTCGCTTGTACTTCGCTTTCACCAACCACTAATGCATATTTAGCTTCGATTTTATCGGCGCGTTTAAATTGTTTTTGAAATTTACCGCCAGAGCAGTGTGTCATCACCCGTACTTGCGGTAATTCAGTACGAATTTGTTCAGCAATTTGGAAGGCATTTAATGTTGTGCCTTCGCCTGCATAAACAAGATATAAATCGACCGCTTGTGGAAGTGTGATCTCTTTATTCACTTCTTGTACGAGCAACACTAAACGCTCTAAGCCCATTGCAAAGCCAACGCCTTGGGTTGCATGCCCACCAAGTTGTTCCACTAAGCCATCATAACGACCACCTCCGCAAACGGTACCTTGTGCCCCTAATGCAGAAGTGACCCATTCAAACACAGTTTTATTGTAATAATCTAAACCACGTACTAATTTTGGATTGATTTCATATTTCACGCCCATTGCATCTAATAAACTGCAAAGTTGGTTGAAATGTTCGTGGCTTTCATCATCTAAATAATCTAATAGCTTCGGTGCACCGTTTAGCACTTCTTGAAGGACTTCATTTTTAGTATCTAAGATACGCAGTGGGTTTTTTACCAAGCGCTCTTTCTCCTCATCGCTCATTAAATCTTGATGATTTTCTAAGAATGCTACTAACGCTGAGCGGTAGTTTGCTCGAGCTTCAAGTGAACCGATTGAATTTAATTGCAGTGAAACATGTTGATCGATGCCTAATTCTTTCCAAAGACGTGCGGTTAAAATAATCAATTCCGCATCAATTTCAGGATTTGCAATGCCGAACACTTCCACGCCCACTTGGTGGAATTGGCGATAACGCCCTTTTTGTGGACGCTCGTGACGGAACATAGGGCCCATATACCATAAACGTTGCTCGTTATTATAAATCCAGCCACGTTCAATCGCTGCCCGCACACAGCCTGCAGTGCCTTCCGGACGAAGAGTTAATTGCTCATCGTTATCCCAGAAAGTATACATTTCTTTTGAAACTACATCGGTCACTTCACCAATTGCACGAGCGAAAAGTGGTGTGCTTTCTACTATGGGCATACGAACTTCTGAATAGCCATAGCTTGCCAGAACGTGACGTACTTTAGCCTCTATCCATTGCCATAATGGGGATTCTGTTGGAGAGCAATCGTTCATTCCACGAATTGCCTGAATTGTTTTTGCCACAATATTGTCCTTTTAAATTAAATAATCTTAAATTACGCAGGTGTAATCATAATTCGCTGCGATTGTTCCGCCACGCGAGCACGAATTTTGGCTTCTAACTGGTCTATCAATTTATCGTTATCAAAACGCTCTTTTTGACGCACACCATCTAAGTAAAAACCACTCATTTTGTTTGAGCCTGTTACGCCTAAGTCAGAAACCAATGCTTCGCCAGGTCCGTTTACTACGCAACCGATAATCGATACATCCATTGGTGTTAAAATGTCTTCTAAACGCTGTTCTAATGCATTCACGGTTGCAATCACATCAATCTCTTGGCGTGAACAGGTTGGGCAAGCGATAAAGTTAATTCCACGTGAGCGAATACGAAGCGACTTAAGAATATCAAAGCCGACTTTCACTTCTTCAACAGGATCTGCCGCCAATGAAATACGCAAGGTATCGCCAATGCCCTCTGAAAGCAGTAAGCCCAAGCCAATTGCTGATTTTACAGAACCTGCACGTGCGCCACCTGCCTCGGTAATCCCTAAATGCAGCGGCTGTACAATTTGTTTTGCAAGTAAGCGGTAAGATTCGACCGCAAGGAAAACATCTGAAGCTTTCACGCTCACTTTGAAGTTATCAAAGTTAAAACGATCTAAAATATCCACGTGACGTAACGCACTTTCAAGCAAGGCTTGAGGTGTTGGTTCACCATATTTTTCTTGCAAATCACGCTCTAGTGAGCCCGCATTGACGCCGATACGGATGGGGATATTTTTATCTCTTGCACAATCTACCACCGCACGAATACGCTCTTCGTTGCCGATATTACCTGGATTGATACGCAAACAATCTACGCCGTATTCCGCTACTTTTAACGCAATGCGGTAGTCAAAATGAATATCGGCAACCAGCGGTACATTGACTTTCTGTTTAATCACCTTAAAAGCTTCAGCTGCGTCCATCGTTGGCACAGAAACGCGAACAATATCCGCCCCAACTTTTTCTAACGATTTAATCTGAGCAACCGTCGCTTCCACATCAGTAGTGCGAGTGTTGGTCATTGATTGCACAGAAATCGGCGCATCGCCCCCCACAGGCACTTTGCCAACCCAGATTTTTTTTGACTCACGACGTTTAATTGGAGAATGTTGTACTGCTGACATATTTAATTCAACCCTTATTGTGCTAATGGCAACTTAATACGTGCCACGCGTCCATCAATTTTAAGCGGTACTTCTTGCCCTTTATAATAAATTTTCACATTTGCTGGTGCACCAATGGTCAAGCGATATTGCTCATTGCCATTGAAGGTTAGCACTTCGCCATTATTGTATAATTTTTCAGCTAAACTTTTTTTGCTTTGAGAACCTTTAACGGTAATCCAACTCTCTTTACCTGTAATTTCAATGCGTAAATCATCGTTCCCGATGGCAGCTTCCACTGCTGGAGCTGCACTATTTGGGGAATTTTCAGCGGTAGATTGAGCCAACACATCTGTTGCAGTGATTGGTGTAGTTTGTGTTGTATTCGTTTCAACATTTGCCACTGTAGCAAAGGTTTCAGACTGTGCTTGAGCTGGGGTTTGCTCTACCACAGGTGCAATGTTTTCCGCATTTTCGACCGCTTGTGCCGCAGTTTGAGCTGTTGGTTCAGTTGGTGTCTCCTGTGAGGTAATTTCAATCGTATTATTCGTTGCAGGCGTTGTTTCAACTGGCACAGCATTATTTACAAACTGATCGCGGTTTTCTTGCTCTTGTTGGTAATCTTGCCACCACCAAAGCAATGTCATACCAATCGCAGCTAATAGCACAAAAATAGTGAGATATTTTACCCATAAATTTTGCGATCTTTGCACCACTTTACCAGCTGAGGTTTTATGTAATACCTCTTTTGGAATTTTTACCTCACCATAGTTTACGCTTGAAGCCAGATCTTCTGGCAGCCGTAAAAAACGCAAATAGTTACGCACATAGCCACGAACAAAGGTCGGTGCTACATTTTGCAAAATAAAAATATCGTTTTCGAGCGATTCAATATGCGATTTTTTAAGATTTGTTTTTTGTGCAACATCTTCAATAGATAATTGCAGTGCTTCACGCGATTGCTTGAGTTGCTGTCCTAGCGAGAGTGTATCTGTTGAAAGTGTGATGCGAGATTCGGTCATAACAAAGTTCTTTTAATTAAACACACAAAAATATCCGAAAGTTTAAAGAGATCATCCCAATTTTGCAAATTTTAACTGAGGAATTTGCAAAAATTTGAGCAGAAAAAGGGAATTTTTCAAAAATTTTGTCAAAATCTGATATATAGCAAAATTTTTTGCAAAAATCAGGCGTAAAATAACTACTTATTTTATCCTTTTTACTTCATTTTATTCGAGGATGCTATGCCCCAAACAGTGCACCAAAAAACTTCAAAATCCTCACTGGTTAAACAAAATTTTGCTTCTGGATTGGTGGTTTTTCTGGTCGCCTTACCACTCTGTTTAGGTATTGCCCTTGCTTCAGGTGCTCCACCGCTTTCAGGAATTATTTCAGGCATTGTTGGCGGTATTATTATCGGCTGGTTGAGCACTTCGCATATCAGTGTGGCAGGGCCAGCAGCAGGCTTGGTGGCGATTGTATTAGGTGCAATTATGCAACTCGGTAGCTTTGAGCTTTTTTTATGTGCAGGCATTATTGCAGGCGTTATTCAGCTCATTTTAGGTGTGATTAGGGCAGGTAGCATTACCAACTATATTCCCGTAGCTGTAATTGAAGGAATGCTTGCAGGTATTGGGTTTTTAATTATCGTTAAACAGCTACCTTATGCGATTGGCACGGATAAACTGCTTTTCAAGGGAACGGACTCTTTCATTAACATCCATCTTGGCACCTTGATTATCACGCTGCTTTCAATGTCCATTATGCTTGGTTGGGATCATTCCGCTAAACTCAAAAAGATAAAACCACTTCCTTCCGCGTTGATTGCAGTGATTGTTAGCGTCTTGCTAAATAATCTTTTTATTGCTTTAGATAGCCATTTAGCCGTGCCTGAAAATCAGCTAGTGCATTTACCTGCTCTCTCTTCTTGGCAAGATTTAAAAGATTTCGTGATTTTTCCTGATTTCAATGGGTTCACTCATCCATCTATCTGGGTAACAGGGGGAACGATTGCGATTGTTGCATCGATTGAAACCTTACTCTCTATTGAAGCAGCTGATCGATTGGACATAAAACGCCGGCTTACCGATTCCAATCAAGAATTACGGGCTCAAGGCGTAGGCAATATTATTTCCTCGCTACTTGGCGGATTGCCTATTACAGCAGTCATTGTCCGCTCATCGGCAAATGCCAACTCAGGAGCTACACATAAATTTTCCACCATTATTCATGGCGTTTTATTACTCATTTGTGTGCTTGCTATTCCTACTTTTCTGAACCAAATCCCGCTTGCCACTCTTGCAGCTGTATTGATTTTAGTTGGCTACAAACTTGCTCGCCCAACAGTTTTCAAACACTTTTGGCATAAAGGCATTTATCAATTTATCCCATTTATCGTTACTATGGTTGCGGTGGTGCTTTTCGATCTGCTCAAAGGCGTGGGGCTTGGCTTGGTTATCAGTATCCTATTTATTCTGCACGGCAATATGAAACGTGCTTACTATCTAAGCCGAGAAGAACTTGCTGATGCCTCGCAAATCCGCCTTGATTTAGCCGAAGAGGTTTCATTCCTCAATAAAGCCGCAATCAAGAAAACGCTTAAAAATATTCAACCTAACTCAATGGTGATTATTAATGCAGAACATACCGCTTACATTGCTTGTGATGTACTGGAACTAATTGAAGATTTCGCCAAAATTTATGCCAAAGAGAACAATATCCGCGTGATTTTAAAAGGCTTCAAAGCCGATTATGATAGTCATGTAGATCAACATTCAAATATTAAAGTAGAGCATCATAAGCGAATATAGCTATTTGAATATACATAATACCAATTATTATTCTACTTAGTGTTTCTGATTCATAAACCATTATCCCAATGCGAAATACCTATATAATCTGCCTAGCAATCGTTTGCGTAATTGACTGCTAGCTCGTATAATTCGTCTCAGTTTTTTTATATGAGGCTTATATGTAAACTTTACGTTATCCTGTTAATTCAAAACCTCCTTTCGGGTTAACCCTTCTTTTAGCTCTTCAACATCTTCTTGCTGCACTTGGTGGTATCATTGCGGTTCCTCTCGTTATAGGCAATGTGTTAAAACTTCCAACGCCAGACACCATTGTGCTTGTAAATGCAGCCCTTTTAGTTTCAGGTATTGTCACTATTATTCAATGCCGCGGGATTGGCCCTATCGGTTTGCGTTTGCCAAGCGTAATGGGTACCAGTTTTACGTTCGTAGCGGCGGCATTGGCAATTGGTTTTAGTGAGCACGGCGTGGCAGGTATTTTAGGCGCTTCATTAGTAGGATCACTGATAATGGTCATCGGAAGCTTCTTTATGCCTTATGTGCGTAAATTATTCCCACCTGTGGTGACTGGTGTTGTCGTTATGATGATTGGTCTAAGCCTTATCCCTGTAGCGGTAGATTGGTTTGCAGGTGGTCAAAAAGGCGATGCCAACTATGCCGATCCAGCTAATCTTGCAATGGCAACATTTGTGCTTGTGCTCGTGGTAATTTTAGTTCAATGGGGCAAGGGAATTTTCTCTGCTGCGGCTATCGTCATTGGTATGATGGTAGGCTATGTTGTGGCATTAGCCTTCGATTGGATTAGCTTTGAAGCGGTCAAAAATGCAGAAATTGTTGCCATTCCTCAACCTTTACATTTCGGTTTAGCATTCCCTATCTCGGGGATTATTGGAATGTCGATTGCTTATTTAGTTGCCATTGTGGAATCAAGCGGTAACTTTTTAGCATTGGGTAATGCCACTCAAACAGAGATTACAGGCAAACATTTACGCGGTGGTGTGTTGTGTGATAGGTTTGCGATGATTATCGCAGCAGGTATTCAAATGCTTGATAAGGTAGAACGTTCAAAACGTAACGGTTTAATTATTGCGATTTCCATCGGTCGTGGTTTAGCCGTTACAACTCGCCCTGAATTGCTTAATAAATTGCCAAGTTTCTTTAAAGAAGTCTTTGGATCTGGAATTACCGTAGGTTCAGTGTTAGCTCTTGTACTTAATCTGATTTTACCTGAAGATAAAGAATAAAATTATCAAAGCAATTGGAAAAATAGACTTGAAATTAGCTGGTTGAAACCTTATCTTGAAGCCAGCCGAACACCACGGATTCCTCGGTGGTGTTTTTCTTTTATTAAAATAATGTAAACAAGGAAATTAATTATGACTTTACAAGTTACCGATGCAACATTTGAACAAGAAGTACTAAAATCTGATGTCCCAGTATTATTAGATTTCTGGGCACCTTGGTGTGGTCCTTGTCGTATGGTAGCACCAATTTTAGATGAGTTAACAGAAGAGTTTGCAGGTCGTGCGAAAATTGCAAAAGTGAACGTAGATGAGAACCAACAAGTGCCAGCACAATTTGGTATTCGTTCAATTCCTACATTAATTCTTTTCAAAGATGGCCAAGTGGTTGCAACACAGGTAGGTGCTTTACCAAAATCTCAATTAGTGGCTTTTGTTGAGCAAGCATTATAAGAATAAATACAGAAGTATATATCACTAATTAAGTATCTTTAGTAAACAAAAGGCATAATCCCAACAGATTATGCCTTTTTTCACTTTTTAACCTAATTTATTTCTGACGCATTGCAGGAAATAAGATCACATCACGGATAGATGGTGCGTTTGCAAAAATCATCGCTAAACGGTCAATGCCTAAGCCTTCTCCTGCCGTTGGTGGTAAACCGTGTTCAAGGGCTACCACGAAGTCATCATCAAAGAACATCGCTTCATCATCGCCTGCTTCTTTCGCAGCCACTTGTGCGTGGAAACGTTCTGCTTGATCTTCTGCATCATTTAATTCTGAGAATCCGTTACCAATTTCACGTCCGCCAATAAATAATTCAAAGCGGTCAGTCACTTCAGGGTTTTCATCGTTGCGACGTGCAAGCGGTGAAATTTCCGCAGGATGTGCCATTAAGAAGGTTGGTTGAATCAATTGATGTTCTGCCACTTCTTCAAAAATGGCATTCACTACAGAGCCTAAGCCCCAAGATTTTTGGATTTCAATACCTAAACCTTTCGCGATTTCCACTGATTTTTCGAAATTGTTTAAATCTTCGCGTTTAATGCCGTTACCGTATTTCACAATCGCATCGTGCATAGTGATACGCTCGAACGGTTTGCCGAAATCAAAGGTATATTCGCAGTAAGGTACGGTAGTTGTTCCAAGAATATCAATCGCTAATTTGCGTAATAATTCTTCGGTGTTGTCCATTAAATCGTGGTAGTCCGCATACGCTTGGTAGTATTCAATCATTGTGAATTCTGGATTATGACGAACTGAGACGCCCTCGTTACGGAAGTTACGGTTTAATTCAAACACACGCTCAAAGCCACCTACGACAAGACGTTTTAAGTAAAGCTCAGGGGCAATACGCAAATACATATCCACGTCTAATGCGTTGTGGTGCGTGATAAATGGTTTCGCTGCCGCGCCGCCTGGAATCACTTGCAACATTGGGGTTTCCACTTCGATAAAGTCTTTATCTAAGAAGAATTGACGAATTCCCGACACCACTTTTGAACGAATAACAAACGCACGGCGAGATTCTTCGTTCGCAATTAAGTCTAAATAACGTTGGCGGTAACGGGTTTCCTGGTCGGTTAAGCCTGTATGTTTGTTTGGCAATGGGCGAAGGGCTTTAGTTAAAAGCTGGAAGTCGCTAGCACGCACAGTTAATTCACCTGTTTTGGTTTTGAATAACGTCCCCTTTGCACCAACGATGTCGCCTAAATCTAATAAGCTGATCAGATTTTGATATTCACCTTCAGGTAAGTTATCACGTGCCACATAAAGCTGAATTTGACCGCTTACATCTTGAATCGTGATAAACGTCGCTTTACCCATCACACGACGTAACATTACACGCCCAGCTACCACCGCTGGAATCGCTTTTTCTTTTAATTCTTCGCCATCAACATCGTTATATTTTTGATGTAAATCTACCGCTTTATCTTCACGACGGAAAGTATTCGGGAATGGATTACCGCGTTCACGCAACTGCGATAATTTTTCACGACGAGCAATCATCTCGCCATTTAGATCTAATTCTGTATTTTCTACTTCAGACATTTTGTTACCTTTTGGGTTAAATTTTGGGAAAAAACGCTCGAATTATAGCGGATTTTGCTGGTATTTGGTAGGAAACAAGCGGTCAAAATTAGCAAAAGTTTTGCGAAATTTGACCGCTTGTAACTTTACATCACCACTACATCAAACTGATCTTGATGATAATAAGGCTCTAATTTTACCTCGACTTTCTTGCCAATGAAGGCTTCAAGTTCAGCAAGGGAGGCATGGCTTTCTTCGTTGATTAAATATTCTGCTACTTCTTTTGAAGCGTAAACTCGCACTTTTTCGGTGTTGAATAAGTGATGAACTCGCACAATTTCACGCAAGATTTCGTAGCAAACCGTTTCCACCGTTTTAATCGTGCCACGACCTTTACAAGCAGGGCAGTCGCAGCAGAGAATATGCTCAAGGCTTTCACGCGTACGTTTACGGGTCATTTCCACTAAACCAAGTTGGGTAAAGCCATTCACATTGGTTTTCACACGGTCGCCTTTTAATGCCATCTCAAGTGATTCTAGTACGTGCTTACGATGCTCTTCATCTTGCATATCAATAAAGTCGATAATGATGATGCCACCTAAATTCCGCAATTGCAGTTGATGAGCAATAGCTTGCGTAGCTTCAATATTCGTATTGAAAATGGTGTGAGCCAAATTGCGTGAGCCGACAAACGCCCCTGTGTTGATATCGATGGTAGTCATCGCTTCGGTTTGTTCGATGATTAAATAGCCGCCCGATTTCAAATTCACCCGTTTATCTAAGGCACGTTGAATTGCTTCTTCAACACCATACGCATCGAACAACGTTTGCGTACCAGAATAAAGACTGACGCTGTCTGTGAGCTCTGGCATAAATTCTGATAAGAATTCTTTTACTTGCTCGTAGGTAGTTTTGGAGTCAATTTTAATCGAACAAATATGTGTGCCAACAAAATCTCGTAATACGCGTTGTGCTAATGCCAATTCACCATAAAGCATTGATTTAGTAGGGTATTTTTCTTTGCGCTCTAACACTTTTCGCCATAAACGTTTTAAAAAAGCGGCATCTTGCTCAAGGCTTTCTTTCTTTACATCTTCCGCTGCAGTGCGAACAATAAAACCGCCTAATTCATCGCAATAAGGCTCTACGAGAGCTTTTAAACGGTTTCGTTCAGATTCGCTTTCAATACGTTGCGAAACGCCTACATGGCTGTTTTCAGGCATAAAGACTAAATAGCGAGAAGGCAAGGTAATATCAGTAGTTAAGCGAGCCCCTTTTGTGCCAAGCGGATCTTTTACGACTTGTACCACAATATCTTGCCCTTCACGTACTAATTCGCTGATGTTTTTTACCACAAATTGTTTTTTTTCATTTTCGTCCACACATTCGGTGTGCGAAACAATATCAGAAGCGTGTAAAAATGCAGCTTTTTCTAAACCAATATCCACAAAAGCCGATTGCATCCCTGGTAATACACGGGTGACTCGCCCTTTATAAATATTGCCTACAATCCCACGTTTTGCCTCACGCTCAATATGAAGCTCTTTTAAAATCCCATTTTCGACCAATGCTACCCGAGTTTCACTTGGAGTCACATTGACCAATAATTCAGCACCACTCATTTTGTTATTCCTTAAAATTTGATTGTAGTAAGTTTAACACTTTGTAAAAGTGCTGTAAAAATTAACCACTTGAGATGGAAATAAAAAAGCCTAATACTAATATTAGGCTCTCAAAAATTATGCATTCACTATGTGTTGTTCATACGCTTGTAAGGTATTTTGCATCAACATAGCTACCGTCATTGGGCCTACGCCACCCGGTACAGGAGTAATAAAATCAGCTCGTTCAGCAGCAGCTGCAAAAGCAACATCACCTTTTAGTTTGCCATCTGCTCCACGGTTAATCCCTACATCAATCACAATTGCACCTTCTTTTATCCATTTACCACTAATAAACTCAGGTTTACCCACTGCGACAACTAAAATATCTGCTTGGCGAACGTGGCTTTCTAAATCTTGTGTGAAGCGATGAGTTACTGTAACGGTACAACCACCTAACAATAACTCTAATGCCATGGGTCTGCCTACGATATTTGAGGCTCCTACAATTACCGCGTGTTTGCCATATAAATTTACCCCCGTGCTTTCAAGCAGTTTCATCACGCCATATGGAGTGCAAGAGCGTAAAGTTGGAATACGTTGGCATAAACGACCAACATTGTAAGGGTGGAAACCATCCACATCTTTATGTGGTGCAATCGCTTCGATAACTTTGGTGGAATCAATCTGTTTTGGTAAAGGTAATTGAACTAAGATGCCATCAATAGCGTTATCGTGATTAAGTTCATCAATTAAAGAGAGTAGTTCAGATTCAGATGTTGTTTCAGGTAGGTCATAAGATTTAGAAAAAATACCGATTTCTTCACAACTACGGCGTTTACTGCCAACATAAACTTGTGATGCAGGATCTTCACCCACTAAAATTACAGCTAGCCCTGGAGCACGCTTTCCTTGGGTAATGTGTCCCGCAATTTTAGTTGCAATATTGGCTTTGATGTTTTTAGATAATTCAGTACCTGAAATAATTCTGGCAGTCATAAACTCTCCTTAAATGAGGGGCTGATGATATGAAAACGTTTGCTATTTTCTCAAAAAAAAGGCTTTTTGATAAGTAAATTTTAAGAAACGCATAAAACTCAATCATCTGATAGAAATATAGCGATTTTTATTTGACAAGCCAATCGATTTCTCTATAATGAAAACGACTTATCGGCGAGTAGCGCAGCTTGGTAGCGCAACTGGTTTGGGACCAGTGGGTCGTAGGTTCAAATCCTATCTCGCCGACCACTTCTTTTATATTTCCCTCGAAATTCCATACAAAAGATGTAACCCTTAAAATGCGCCCTTAGCTCAGCTGGATAGAGCAACGCCCTTCTAAGGCGTGGGTCAAAGGTTCGAATCCTTTAGGGCGTGCCATTAAAAGTCTTATAAATCAATATTTTATCACTAAAAAATGGTATTTTCTTTCTATTTATAGTTTATGATTATGTCGTAAATTTTATTCTACATGCGTGTATCATTAAGTAATCTGCATTTTAAGAAGCATATTTTTTACCATTTCTAATGTTTACCAACAACTAAGTTCTTTCAATGTGAATAAAATCAGACTTAATCTGATAAATCAAAACAAAAAGTGAGAGTTTCCCGTTAGCATAGTAGATACAAGACAGATTTACTTCATTTATCCAAAGAATTAGGTAACATCTCGCAAACCTGTAAAATTATGGGAATAAGTTGCGATACTTTTTATCACTATCAATAAGTAGCAGAACAAGGTGGGGTTGAAATTACTTAAGCAAAATCAACGTGTGCCTAACCTGAAAAAACATGTCTATAAGAAACAACAAGGTAAAATGTATTGTAGAAGAACTCAGATACAAACATTACTTAATAGATGGGGAAACGTACTTAGGCAGAAAAGAATCTAAACTTAAATTAATCTGACAGGCACGAGTTTTTAAACAGGAGACTGTCAGATTGGGTTTGATCTTCTACAGTTTATTTTTCAATAATATTAGTAATTCTTTTATTTTAGACTTTTACTTCACTCTTCTAACTCTCCGCAATATTCACTTTCTTCAAGTTAATTTGGCGGATTTTCTCGGCAAGTTCTGTATCGCCTACTTGTTCAGCGACGTATAACGCCATAATTCGGTCATTTGCAATACATTCTTGATGCTCTAACAAGTTTGCAAAATAACCTTTCGCACGACTGAAATCGCCTTCACGGGCATAAATGTAGCCTAATGCTCTAGCGTAATCATCGGTGTAATGCACATCAGCTTTTGCCATTCGTTTCATCAATAATTTAATGAGTTTTGCCCCTTCATCAATTTGCAAGCGGGTTAATTGTTCGAATAAACCATCAAGTTGCTCATCTTCATATTTTTTGAGCGTTTCGAAGGCAAGCTCTTGGGCAGATTCGTGATCTTCACTATCGATTAAACGTTTAATCAATCCTACGCGTGCATAAACAGATTTACAACGGCGGCTAGGTTGCTCTTCCCACCAGCTGAGTAAGCCTTCCTGCCCTTTTTCGTTCATCACTTCATCGAGTAAGCCATCGTCTACGAAATGTTCAATAGCTTGATACTCTTCACAGGAAAGGAAACTCCGTTGCCCAATGCTTTCCAAGATTTTATCTAACGCTATATAGGCTTTTGAATCTTGGTAAATACGAATTGCTAAGCGTAACACTTCCCTATTGTTTGAGGTAAGCTCTAATAAGCTATCAATGGCAGTACGTGCTGCAGGTAATTTACCTTGTTGCACGAGAATTTTCGCACGAGCCAATTCTACAGCAATATTATTTTCGCCTCCAATTTTGCTTGCTTCTATTAAATATTTATTAGCTTCTAAATCGTCGCCACGTTGTTGTGCGGCTTCTGCGGCTTTGATTAAGTTAATGATCGGTTCATTCGCATATTTTACATTTTTGCTGAACAATTTTTCAGCTTTCGAGTAATTACCCTCGCTCATTTGCATTAAACCTTCCAAAGTTTCTTGTTGAGCTCGTTTTTGTTTACGATACAAAAACCAATCATACGAACCTTTGCTTAAGCGGCAAAATCGGCGAACAAGCCATTCAATGCCATAAACCAATGCCATTGCAGCCGCAAAGAAAAGTACTAAGGTGACAAGACTCATCTCGATAATTTTGGTATCAGTTTCAATACGCACATAACCTTGCTGCCCAGCCAAATAAGGACCTGCCACTAAAGCCGCAAGCACTAATAACATTAAAAAGAGAACACGAAACATAGCTCCTCCTTATTGTGCTTGAGCATCTTTAATAGATTGCTCATTTGATTTTTCAGCAGGATTTTCGCTTACTTTTCCATCCGTTTTTGTTGTTTCTTGAGCAGGTTCAGCTTTAGCTTCTTCTATTTTTGAAGGCTCTACAAGCTCTTTTTCTTCCTTAATCTCAATTTTGTCTAATTGCACAGGTTCTTTTCTCAAGATGTTATTTAACACATTTAAACTCTGCAATTGTTCAGGTACATCAAGATAGATAGATTGTTCACTCAACTCATCCAACTCTTTGAGAAAGTTTTTCACGTTCTCATTTTGCGTGTTGAAATAGCTACGAATCCAAGTACTAACCGCTTCTAACGATTTATCGTAAAGTGCATTCTGCTGACGTGGAATTGCTAAAATGGCTAATTGTAAACGTAAGCGGATATTTTCACGCAAATAAACTTCTTGATTTGGTGCGATAAAACCTTTCTCGTCATTTTTATTTTTGTCGCTCACGCGGATGAAATGATCTAAGAAAGAATTTGCGGTTTTCTCAATATTTTGCTGCCAATCGTCAATTGAATTACTCACTTCGCCCGCATTTTGAGTGGTATTCACACTTTCATTTTCCAACATCGGTAAATCATCCAAGTTGTTTGCCAATGCTGTTAAACGTTGCATTAATCCATTTTGATCGACTTGATTAACACTTTTTAAATTATTGAGATCCGCTTGAATTGCTGTACGAACTTGAGCCACTTGAGATAAATAATGGCTATTTGTCACTTTTGCCAACGCCACATCTGCTTCTTCTAACAGGCTTCGAGCAGTGTCTACGTCGGTATCAATCTTGAGCTTACGCAATGCGTTGTTTAATAAGAAATTCGCATCCGAAAGTAACCACGCACTTGAGTCCGCTTGCGTTGAATTAGCTCGCTTAACTTGAGTTTGTAACGCAAGGATTTGGCTAGAGTAAGCCCCTTGCTCTTTTTCTAATTGAGCGATACGCTCTAAGGCTTTATCGTAACTGCCTACAAGCTCATCTAATTGTGCTTTTTCTTTTGAAAAATCCACCGCTTGTATAGTATTCTCTGCACTTGCTACTTTAGTTAAAGCCTGCAATTGTGTATTCACTTCAGCTAATTTTTCAGTGCCGAAATAATACCCTGCACTACCAACAGCTAATGCAACTAATAAAGCTAATAATCCGATTGCCGTGCCACCCTTTTTCACTACAACTCTTTCAGGCATCACGCCTGTAGAAGCTAAATTCTCTGCAAATTTTTCTGAAGATTCGACCGCTTGTGCTAGCGTTTCTTCTGAATTTGGCGTATTTTTTTCTGACATAATCACCTCTTCTCACGAAAACAAAGCTGTTATCGCTTATTATTTACTAATACATCTAATAAAGTTTGATTATCTGCTTTTTGCGACACAATGATCTTATCACGTTCCCAGCCATATTGCTTAGCTAAAGTCGCAATTCGCTCGCCCACTACCACAACTTGGCACTCAAACAGCCAAGATTGATCTTCATTAGCGGTCAACTCTACTAAGGTCGCTAAAATCTCACCGCTTGTAATCACAATGGTATCAATGCCCGAACGTTTAGCAAGACTGATTTTCTCAGAAAGCTGTTCGGAAATCAGCACGCGACGATAACACTCCACATTCTGTACCATTGCACCACGTTTTACCGCTTCTTGAGCCAATAATTCTCGTCCGCCATCCGCACGCAAAATCACTAGATTTTTGCCTTTGAGGGCTTGCATTTCTGGCAGCTCTAACACGCCTTCGCTATTTTCAAAATGGATAGGAAATTTGACCGCTTGTTCTGATTTTTCAGCAAAATAACTGGCAGTTCGTATCCCAACAGAGAAATATTGCAGATCTCGGCGGAATTTAAAACCTGTTTCAGCCAGCGTATTACATGCAAAATCAATCGCATTTTTTGACACGGCAAAGACATAATCGCCTGCATTCAGCTGTGAAAAAAGCGAAGGTAAAATTGGCAATTCTCGCCCCGCTTCTAGCGTAAAAAGCGGTTGATGCAAAGCGAAAATCTGCTGTTGGTTGAGTAACTCTACCAACTCTTGCCCACGTGCATCGGGGCGAGTCACTAATACATTCATAAATTATTCAGCGTAAACTTTAGCTAGAATTCTATCAGCACCTTGTGCAAGTAACTGCTCAGCAATTTTCACACCAAGCTCTTCCGCTTGACTCACAGGGGCTTTGCCAGCAGCTCGAATAATGCTCGAACCATCTAATGCTCCAACTAAAGCATTCAAAGTAACTTCACCATTTTTAATGGTCGCAAAACCACCGATTGGCACTTGACAGCCACCTTGCAAGCGAGTGTTCATTGCACGTTCTGCCTTCACACAACAAGCGGTCGTTTCATGGTTTAATTTTGAAAGGTAGTTCAATATGCGTTCATCATTGATGCGGGTCTCAATTCCCACCGCCCCTTGCCCCGCCGCAGGTAACGATTGCTCAACGGAGATAAAACTTTTGATGCGTCCAGGCATTCCTAAGCGGATTAAACCTGCCGAAGCTAAAATAATCGCATCATATTCGCCATTGTCTAACTTGCTTAAACGCGTTCCCACATTACCGCGCAATGATTTCACAGTTAAATGCGGATATTTTGCCATTAACTGACATTGGCGTCGTAGGCTTGAAGTCCCCACCACGGCCCCTGATGGCAATTCGTCCAAATTCGCATAATGGTTAGAAACAAAGGCATCACGCGGATCCTCACGCTCACAAATCACCGCCAAGCCCAAACCTTCAGGGAAACTCATCGGCACATCTTTCATCGAATGCACAGCGATGTCTGCTCGATTTTCTAACAGTGCCAACTCCAGCTCTTTCACGAACAAGCCTTTACCACCAATTTTTGCCAGTGGCGTATCTAAAATAATATCGCCTTTGGTCACCATTGTGACTAGTTCGACGCTTAATTCAGGGAAATGTTTTTCTAATTCTGCTTTAACAAAATTCGCCTGCCAAAGTGCTAATGGGCTCTGGCGAGTTGCAATACGTAGAGTGTCTTTCATTTTTTATATTATTTTGTATTATTTAAAGGTTAATCCTATCATTTTTTAGGAAAAATACCTAAAAATTATCTTTCTGCTTCCGCAACTCAATAAACTCTTCCAACGTTTCTGCTCTTAAAAATGGGTTAATTACCAGCTCTTTTTCAAGCGTTGTTGGCAAAGTTGGACGATGTTGTTCACGTTTCATTAACACTAATTCTTGATATTCAAAGAAAGCACAGCTCGGCTTCATCACCGTTTCAGCAAATTTTAAATTACTTGCTGTATATTCGTGAGCAGGGAAAATTTCGACAAAACTTGGTAAGGCTTTAAAGCGTTGAAGAGCTTCAAATTCGGCTTGATAATCGCCTGTGAAAACTCGCCCACAACCTGCTGAGAATAATGCATCGCCACAGAAGAGATATTCGTTGCCAAACAGATAGCTTACGTGCTGCTCGGTGTGCCCTGCACTTTCAATCACGCGAACATCATAGCCAAACAGTTCTAAATGCTGTTCAGGTTGAACAATTTCATTCGCCCATGTTTGGCACTCTGCCGAACCGTAGACAGCAATATTTGGATATTGTTGCTTAATTGCATCCACACCTCCCACATGATCATGATGATTATGAGTAAGCAAAATAGCGGTTAAATTTAGCGAATGTTTTGCAAGATAAGCTAATGCAGGTTTAGCTTCGGAAGGATCAACAATAATAGCTTGGTTCTCTTGAGCAATAACCCAGATGTAGTTGTCCGATAGAGCGGGGATGGGGGTAATGTTTAACATATTTTTCCTTTTATATTTTACTCTCTTCGTTTTATCTTCTGCCAAATCTCCCCTCCCCCTCTTTGCTAAAGAGGGGAGATTCTTTAATAAATTGATAGTTGTTGGCTTATTTATATTCTCAATTTTTGCAATGTTGATGTTGGACGTGAAAATCTAATTTTGCTATAACAATCCCCTCTTTAGCAAAGAGGGGGAGGGGAGATTTGGCAGTAGCAATTAACGAAGAAATTAATCAACCAACCTCAACTTGTTATTACCCTAGATCATATATTTATTTTAAGAACAACGCAGCTGCGCCACGTGTGCCGCCTGAGTCGCCGTGGATCGCTTTTTTAATCACAGGTACTTTTGCCGTACGCATTAAATGCGGTGGTAATGCTTTTGGTAGTGCTTCGTAAATGTAATCAAAGTTTGATAACCCACCGCCAAAGACGATCATATCAGGGTCTAAAATGGTAATTAAATTTCCGATTGAGATTGCCATCAATTCGATAAATTTCTCAACAAATGCCACCACTTTCAGCTCTTTTGCGTAGAAACGCTCAATAATTTCTTTCGCTTTTACTGTCTCTTTTTCTAAAGATTGGAACAGCATTTCAAAGCCACGACCTGACAGATAGGTATCTAAACAGGCACGATTGCCACAGCCGCAATCATAAATTGGTGCGTTATCCCAACCAAGTAGTTTTAAAGCGTGGTAGTTTAATTGCATATGACCCACTTCTCCCGCCATACCGATATGACCTGAGTGAATTTTGCCATCAAAAACTAAACCACCGCCAAAGCCCGTGCCAATAATTAAACCAAGCACGGTGGAGTATTGCTTGTTGTTTTCATCCCACGCTTCAGAAAGAGCAAAGCAATTCGCATCGTTTTCGCCGCGTACTTCACGCCCTAAGCGTTCACTTAAATCTTTTAAGATGGTTTTGCCATCTGCTACGCGAATATTAGTTATTTCACCCACGCCAGTTTCACGGTTTACAAAGCCTGGGAGCCCTAAGCCAACAAAGCCTTTTTCACCAAATTTTTCATCTGCATTACGCACTAATGTTTCAACGGTGTAAAGCCAATCTTCATAGTTTGTTTGCGGGGTTGGCACGCGTTCGCTATACAGTTTTTCCAATTTTTCATTGAAAGCCGCAAGCTCAATTTTTGTGCCGCCGATGTCTAAGCCGTAATAAACTGCCATAATTAACCTCGTTTTTTAAATAATGAAAATCTTTCAGCAAAAGGGATAATCCAAATAAAGAGGATGCAATGGAATATCCACGCAATCAGAGTGCTAATAAAGAGATCGATTGGGTAATGCATGCCAAAACGCAAACGGCTGATTAACATTAATGCTGCCCAAACTAATGCAAAACCTTGGGCAAAAACGACCTCTTGCGAACGTATTCCGATTAATAAGCCCGCAAAAAGGAGTAGCCACGAAACCGCAAAAATCGTATGCCCTGATGGGAATGAATAGCCTGTTTCACTTTCACGATGTTTTACCACCAGCGGGAAATTGTGGTTTTGGTAATGTTGTGCGACTAATACCGCTCGTTCATCACGTGAAAGCTCATAAAATTGCTTAGCTTGTGCTTCTCCCCCCATCATTTGCACCACATAAGGACGCGGCTCTGCAAATACATTTTTTGCAACTGTTTTTATTGCTTGCGTGCCGATCACAGAAGTAGCACAAATTGCCCCCACTAAAATCCAAGAGTAACGTTTTGCCGCTAATTTCATTAGCCATAACATAAACACAACGCAGGTAATCAAAGCATAAGGAGCTGAACCGCTTTCGGTTAAGAAATACATAAAGGTATCGAAGCCTGAAATTAAGTGAGCATCATTAACCCAATGCCAACCTGTTGCCCAGACAAAGAGCGGAATACAAAGCATTAAAGCGGTATAAAAAGAGAGTTTATTAACCATAATAGTGTTTAAAAAGAGAAAATGGGCATATACCCCTGCGGGCTGCCCATTTTAATTAAATTGATTTTGTTGCTTTTGGCAGTGTAATTTTTTTATCATCACTTTGACGATAAAGCACAAGCACGTGACCGATAGTTTGTACGTTTACTGCGTTGGTTTCACGCACGATAGCATCAATAATGAGCTGTTTTACTTCACGATCTGCACCTGCGATTTTCACTTTGATCAATTCATGATGATTTAATGCGTTATCAATTTCAGCCAACACACCTTCTGTTAAACCGTTGCTACCTAGCATAACCACAGGGCTTAAGTGGTGTGCCAAGCCTTTTAAAAATTGTCTTTGTTTTGTTGTTAAGTTCATTTTGTTCTATTCCGAAAAAGGGTAAAAAATTGGTGTAGAAAATAGCACAAAAGCGAAGTTTTTAAAAGTCAAAGCCGAAAAAAGATAAGTAAAGATGGAAAGTAAAATAGCCTCTTAACACGTGCTAAGAGGCTATTTGCAAAAGTCCAGAATTATTCTGCCGCTTTTTGTTTAATGACAGAATAAATTACACCTGTCACCACAGAACCTAATGCGATTGCACCTAAGTACATCAACGGTTGTGAAACGAATGGAATGACGAATAAACCACCGTGCGGTGCTTGAAGGGTAATACCTAAGCCCATTGAGATTGCACCAGCCGTTGCACCACCTAATATAGATGAAATGATCACACGCACAGGATCTGTCGCAACGAATGGTAATGCCCCTTCAGAGATAAAGCATAAACCTAATACAAATGAAGCTTTACCTGCATCGCGTTGGTTTGCGGTAAATTTAGAGCGAGCAAGGAAGCTCGCAATTGCCATACCAATTGGTGACACCATACCTGCCGCCATTACCGCTGCCATTGGTACATATTGTTGAGAAGCGATTAAGCCCACACCGAAGGTATAAGCCGCTTTGTTTACTGGTCCGCCCATATCAACACACATCATCGCACCAAGAATAAGACCTAAGATTACCGCATTGGTTTGACCCATTGTATTTAACCAATCCACTAATGCGTCCATCAACGCTTTTACTGGTGGGTTGATGACATAGATCATCAATAAACCCACGATGGCGGCACCGAATAATGGCAGAATTAAGATCGGTTTAAGTGAGGTAAAACTTGGTGGTAATTTGATAATATTATTTAAGAATTGCACCACATAACCAGCAAGGAAACCTGCTACGATACCGCCTAAGATACCCGCTCCCGCAGTGGTAGCTAACATCCCGCCAATAAGACCTACTGCTAAACCTGGACGGTCAGCGATTGAAAATGCTACATAACCTGCAAATACCGCGATCATTAAATGGAATGCCGCCCCGCTGCCAATATCCATTAACGCTTTTGGTAAACCACCTGCAATGGTTTCATCTTTGAACGCTTCGATACCAAACATAAAGGAAACAGCGATCAATAAACCACCAGCAACCACAAGCGGAAGCATATGCGACACGCCCGTCATCAAGTGTTTATACACACCTTTTTTCTCTTCGGTTTTGGTTTCTGTCGCCGCACTCGTTACCGCCCCTTCAAACACTTTCGCTTCTTTGAAAGCTTTTTCAAACTCTTGTGCTGTTTTCTTCAACGCTAAACCAGTTGAAGTACGATACATCAATTTACCTTTGAATTTATCTAATGGCACATCAATATCTGCCGCCACGAATACAAGATCGGCTGCTACCACTTCTTCAGGGGTAATAGGGTTACCTGCACCGACTTGTCCACGAGTTTCTACACGTACGTTCCAACCTTGAGCTTTAGCATAATTTTCAATTGCCTCAGCTGACATAAAAGTGTGAGCCACGCCAGTTGGACAAGCCGTTACCGCCACGATGTTTTTCATACCACTTGATGAAAGCGATGATGAAACGGTCACATTTGCAAATATTTTTGCATTTTCTACCGCTTGTTTGATGGCTGCTTCTGGATTTGCAAAGGCTTTATCTAATTCAAGTACAGCCCCTTGTTTGCCTGCGGCAACTACTGGAATTTGCTCATCAAATAAGACGATAAAATCTGCCTGTTCGGCAGCAACGACTGAGTGCCCTTGCTGTTTTGTTGCTGTATTCAGTGCTTCATTCACCAGAAAAGCACGTGCTTTGCCCAGTTGTGCAGGAAAAATAAATGAGAAATTCATACGCTATTCCTATTAAAAAGTTGATAAATTGGTTAATTTCACTTGGGCTAAAATTTGCTCTAACGCCTGTTTATCGCTAATGCCCACATTGCTTTGTGAAACCGCAAGGGCAGATGTTGCACTTGCAAAACTTAAGGTTTTCTCTTTACTCCAACCTTGGCTGAAACCGTAAATTAAGCCTGCCACCATTGAGTCGCCTGCACCAACGGTACTGACTACATTTTCACAACGTGGTGGCTGAGCTTGTAATACACCTTCGTCGTTAATCCATACAGAACCTTTTTCGCCCATTGAGATGATCACGTTTTCAATGCCATGCGAACGTAATTGTTCAGCGGCTTCGATCACTTCTTCAATTGTATGTAATGAACGCCCCGCCCAAACTTCTAATTCGCGGCGGTTTGGTTTCACTAACCAAGGATGAGCGGTTAAACCTGTGGTTAATGCTGCATTTGAGCTATCTAACACCACTTTTAAGCCTTGTTGATGGAGGCTTTCTAACCAAGCCGCAAACTGCTCAGGCGTTACGCCACGCGGAAGTGAACCACACACTGCTACTAAATCATATTGACTTTCCCAAGTTTGGCTTTCACGGGTAAACGCATCCCAATCTTTTTCGCTAATTTCAAAACCTAAGAAGTTAAGATCCGTTACATCCGCTTCTGTTTCAGTGATTTTCACGTTAATACGTGTTTTACCAGCAATGCGGTAGAATTTATCATCTACGCCATTTTGAGCAAAGGCTTGCACGAAATCGCCTTGATTTTCTTCGCCTAAAAAGCCTGTTACAGAAAGTTTTGCACCTAAATCAGCTAATACTTTCGCTACATTGATGCCTTTACCCGCTGGGTATAAACCAAGGGTTTCCACCGTGTTTACTTCGCCAATTTCAATACGTGCCAAGCGACCGACTAAGTCAAAGGCAGGGTTTAATGTTACCGTTGCAATACGCATTTTTACCGCCTTATTTCTCGCCTAAACCAGCCGCAATTGCAGCACCAATGCCATCTAATGCTGCTTGTGCATCTTCACCCGTTGCCACAAAACGTAAAGTTGTGCCTTTGGTGACACCAAGTGCCACGATCTTCATTAAGCTTTTTGCACTTACAAGCGGTGAGTTTTTATCAACGTTTTGCACTTCAATTTTTGAAGCATATTTTTTTACTTCATTGACTAACACCGCACTTGGACGAGCGTGTAAGCCGTGTTCGTTTTGAATCACAAACGTTGCTTCTAACGCCCCTTCAGCTAAAACAGGTGTTTGTTTTGCTACGGGTTGAGTGGTCGTTGGTGCAGTTTGAGCTACGTTACCTTCGATAATATCAGCCACTTCTGGTACGAATGACACACTTTCGCCTAACCCTGTTTCAAACGCTTTCGCAAGCATTTCCATTGCTTGTTGAGCATCTTCGCCTTCCGCCACAAAACGTAAACGAGCACCTTTCGAAGCCCCTAATGCTACTACTTTCATTGTACTTTTCGCATTCGCAGGAGCTGTGCCACGATCTAAGTTTTCCACTGTAATTTTCGCTGCAAATGGTTTTAACGTTTGTACTAACACCGCAGATGGGCGAGCGTGAATCCCGTTTTCGTTACGTACGGTAAATGTACCAATCACTTGACTAACTGAAGAAGCGGTCGAATTTACTGCAGGATTTGCAGAAACAGATACCGCTTCACCGTTGAATAACGCCACGATTTGTGCTGCTGTGGCTGCTGCTAATTGAGTGCGAGTTTCCGCATTTAATAGACGAGCCAGCTGTGTTTCTAAGCCGCTATCAACAGCCGCCACGCTGACTAAAGTTTGACCTTGCGTACTACGCGCCACCGCAATACCGTTGGCTAAATTGCCTTTTGCACTATCTACAATAAACACATTATTGCCTAACGCAAGCGGAGCTTGAGCCACTACATCGCTGATAAACTGTTGATTAACATAGCCTTTTTCTTGTAACTTACCCGCATTTACTGCCGATAAAGTAATCAGGCTTGAAGTGTCGATATTTAAAGAAAGGTTTTCTTCTGCAATCGCAGGAAGGGTTTTCTTACCACTTAAAATGTCTGCAAATTCTTGCACATCTTGGGTTTTTGCTAATTTTTCAGCCGTTTCTTCATCACTTAATACTATGGTTAATTGGCGAAGTAAGGTTAAATGCTCATCCGATTTTGCCGCAATACCGATTGCTACATAAGCTGTATTGCCTTCACCCCATTCAATGCCTTGTGGGAATTGAATGATTTGCACGCCCGTTTCTTTCACTAAACCTCGCGTGTCTAACGTGCCGTGAGGAATGGCAATCCCATTGCCTAAAAAGGTTGAGGTTTGTTGCTCACGTGCAAGCATACCTGCTTCATAACCATTCTCAACATAGCCATTTGCAACCAAGCCTGCAGCAACTAATTTAATTGCTTCTTCTTTGTTTGCGGCACTGCCATTTAAACGGATATTTTTTGCCGATAAATTAAGCATTTTTGCTCCTTATATAAAGGTGAGTTTAAAATTGAAAAGATTGTGCCGATTGTACCCCACTTTAGCTAAACCGTTCTAGCAAAAATCAAAAAAGAGAGGGAAAATCTTGATTTCCCCCTCTTTTGCAACATTTGTTTTACATTTAGATATTCAAGTGAGCTTAATTGTTAATTAAAAGGTAAAAACACACTAAATTTATTGCGTAATTTAACTATCAGCGATAAAATGAATATCGCTATTATATTTTTATATAATGCTATAATAACAATTCAGATACAGAAATCACTCCTTGTCTGCCTTCGGGCAGACTTTTTTGTATTAAATAGTCGCCAAAATGATCTGCTCTGGCTCTATATGTAGTGAAATTTGCTCACCTACTTGAGCTGAAAAATCACTTTCAGTCGTTGCACAGAACGTCGTTTGCTGCATTTCTATTATCACTTCATTTTGCTCAACAGTAACAATTTTTCCCATGAAATCGTTTAGACCTGTGGATTGGGCATTGAGTTTAATCCAAGGGGCTTTAATCAATAACATCACCTCTCGACCAAGTGTGAGCTCAAGCCGCTTACTACTTTTTTCAGTGATAACAGCACAAATCGGCTCGTTCATCCCCTCAATATTTACATCAACCCAAACTAATGCTCCCTTTTGTTTTAACCCTGATACTTTTCCGAAAAGCTGATTTCTTGCACTAGTTTTTAAAGAAGATTTTGCAGTTGCAACCAGTGCATTATCAAGTGGAATATTCTCTTCGTGTAAGATGTCAAAGGCACGCTTTTGTGTGTGTTGTAACAGATCATAAAGTTGCAACAGACGTTCTGCATAGCTGGTCAGTTGCGTGCCGCCACCCTGTTTCCCACCCGTGCTACGTTCAAGCAAAGGTTTAGGGCTAATTTTAGTCATAGCATCAATGTTGTCCCACGCGGTTTTATAGCTTACACCAGCTAATTTTGCTGCTTGGTTGATTGAACCAATCTGTTTAATTTTGCGTAATAATTCAATACGGCGAGGATCAGCAAATAGCGTATCTTGTAATTTGATGGTCAGTAGAATTTCAGCATCTAGCATTTTGTGTATTTTTTTATATAAAGAAGGTTTTAGATCTCGCAAGAGATTTCTAAAAATGAACCGCTTACACTATTTCATTTGATGTAAAGAAATAGGCAATCTCACGCTCTGCTGATTCAACAGAATCAGAACCGTGCACGGAATTTTCACGTCCGCTTAATGCGTACATTTTGCGAAGTGTCCCTTCTTTTTGATCTTCAGGCTTCGTTGCTCCCATTAAAGCACGATAATTTGCTACCGCGTTTTCTCCTTCCAGAACCACAGCAACCACAGGGGCTGAAATCATAAAATCAATAAGCGGGGTAAAATATTCGCGCCCTTGATGTTCTGCATAAAAACCTTCCGCTTGTTCACGGGTAAGTTGGATTTTTTTCAAGGCCTTAATGGTTAAACCTGCTTCTTCTAAATGCGATAAAATTTTGCCGATTAAATGGCGTTTCGTCGCATCTGGTTTAATTAAGCATAAAGTTTGTTGGATCATTCTTTTCTCCGTTATTTTCGTCATAAAATAAGCATATAAGTAAGCGGTAATATTTTAGCAAAAATATGACAAATATTTGCGATAGATCAAATTAAAGTGTATTAACCGACTATTTTTTGGTAGAATTTACAGCGAGTTTTAACTCAAGTTTTACCTATTTTTATTTGAGGATAACAATAATGGCATACACATTACCAGAATTAAGCTACGCATATGATGCATTAGAGCCACATTTCGATGCAAGAACAATGGAAATCCACCATTCTAAACATCACCAAACTTATGTGAACAATGCAAATGCAGCATTAGAAGCATATCCAGAATTATTAGAACAATGCCCAGGTAAATTAATTTCAAACCTTGAGCAAGTTCCAGCAGAAAAACGTGTTGCGGTACGTAACAATGTGGGCGGTCACGTAAACCATACGTTATTCTGGAAAGGTTTAAAAACTGGCACAACTTTACAAGGTGCATTAAAAGACGCAATTGAGCGTGATTTCGGTTCTGTTGAAGCATTCCAAGCACAATTTGAACAAGCTGCAGCAACCCGCTTCGGTTCAGGCTGGGCATGGTTAGTATTAGAAGAGGGTAAATTATCTGTTATTTCAACAGCAAACCAAGATTCTCCTTTAATGGGTAAAGCTGTGGCGGGCGTGTCTGGTTACCCTATCTTAGGCTTAGATGTTTGGGAACACGCTTACTACTTAAACTACCAAAACCGTCGCCCAGATTACATCAAAGCATTCTGGAACGTCGTAAACTGGGACGAAGCAGCTCGCCGTTTTGAAGATAAAGTAAACACTTGTGGTTGTGCAAAATAATCAAAATTAATCTTATATCATTTACCTAGTAAGTAACGCGTATAAAGTAATGGATTTAACTTTATCCGCTTTTTTATTTGCCATTTTTTCTTTCTCTTTCATTTATTTAGCAATTTATTTTAAATTGATAGGTAAAAACCATTTGAATATGGTGGTTTTTAGATAGAAAATGCGAGCCATTTTCATTAAATAACCATAAAAAATACAAGGAGACAAGCATGAGCAAAAAGTTTTCGCTCAACATCATTACATTATCATTACTGGGAGTAGCTCAATTTACTTATGCAGATTTAGTACTAGATGAAATCCAGGTAAAGTCTAGCGAAGTGAGTAACGATAAGAAGCCCTTCACTGAAGCCAAAGCCAAAAGTACGCGTGAAAATGTCTTTAAGGAAACCCAAACCATTGACCAAGTGATTCGGAGCATTCCCGGAGCATTTACTCAGCAAGATAAAGGTTCGGGTGTAGTTTCTGTAAATATTCGTGGCGAAAATGGATTAGGCCGTGTCAATACTATGGTTGATGGTGTAACCCAGACCTTCTATTCTACAGCCTTAGACTCTGGTCAATCAGGCGGAAGTTCTCAATTTGGTGCGGCAATCGATCCTAATTTTATTGCAGGTGTAGATGTCAATAAAAGTAACTTTTCGGGAACAAGCGGTATAAATGCATTATCTGGCAGTGCTAATTTTAGAACATTAGGCGTTAATGATGTCATTACCGATGACAAACCATTTGGCATTATTCTGAAAGGAATGACAGGAAGCAATGCCACTAAATCCAATTTTATGACGATGGCTGCAAGCAGAAAATGGCTTGATAATGGTGGCTATATAGGCATGGTATATGGTTATAGCCAACGTGAAGTTTCACAAGATTATCGTATCGGTGGCGGAGAACGATTAGCATCATTAGGGCAAGATATTCTAGCGAAAGAAAAAGAAGCTTATTTTCGTAATGCGGGTTATGTTTTAAATCCTGCAGGGCAATGGACACCTGATTTAAATAAAAATCATTGGTCTTGTAATGCTCCAACTCCAATATTTAATGGGAGTACAGATCCCATTACAACTACAAATGAACTAACTGGAGCTATCGAAACAAGAACCCCAGGCTGTATTACTCAAATTGAACGACAAGAAGAAAATTACGATTATATTAGTGAAGAGGACACGCCAGATGAGCCACGTTACAATATATCTCGCTATAAACTTGATCACTATAAAAATGAAACAAGAAAGAAAATTTTAAAAGAATTAGCAAATGGCTCTCAGCCTCAAGAAATACCTGAATTACAGGATGAAGTAAATTCTACAAATGACTCATTTGAACGCAATAAAGATCAATATAGTGTTGCACCGATTGAGCCGGGTAGTTTGCAATCACGCTCGCGTAGCCATTTATTAAAATTTGAATATGGCGATGATCACCATACGCTAGGAGCACAATTACGCACATTAGATAACAAAATTGGCTCACGTAAAATAGAAAACCGTAATTACCAATTCAATTATAATTTTAATGATCACAACTATCTCGATCTTAATTTAATGGCTGCACATAACATTGGTAAAACCATTTATCCTAAGGGCGGTTTTTTTGCTGGCTGGCAAGTTGCAGACAAACTTATTACCAAGAATGTGGCCAATATTGTTGATATAAATAACAGCTATACCTTCTTATTGCCAAAAGAAATCGATTTAAAAACCACATTAGGGTTTAACTATTTTACTAATGAATACAGTAAAAACCGTTTTCCAGAAGAATTAAGCTTGTTTTATGATGATGCTTCACATGATCAAGGTAACTACAGTAATTTAGGACGATTTAAAGGTAGTCGTAATTTACTGCCACAACGTTCAGTGATTTTACAACCTTCAGGTAAGCAGAAATTTAAAACGGTGTATTTTGATACCGCACTTTCTAAAGGCATTTATCATTTAGATTACAGCGTGAATTTTACCCATTATGCGTTTAATGGTGAGTATGTTGGATATGAAAATACAGCGGATCAAATTAATGAACCGATTTTGCATAAATCAGGCCATAAAAAGGCATTCAATCATTCTGCTACATTAAGTGCAGAGCTAAGTGATTATTTTATGCCATTTTTCACTTATTCACGCACACACAGAATGCCGAATATTCAAGAGATGTTTTTCTCTCAAGTGTCTGATGCAGGGGTAAACACGGCATTAAAACCTGAACAATCTGACACCTATCAACTAGGCTTTAATACTTATAAGAAAGGTCTATTCACTCAAGACGATGTGTTAGGCGTAAAATTAGTAGGTTATCGTAGCTTTATTAAAAACTACATCCATAATGTTTACGGTGTTTGGTGGCGAGATGGTACAGTACCTACATGGGCAAACACGAATGGTTTTCGCTTTACCATCGCTCATCAAAATTATGAGCCGATCGTGAAAAAAAGCGGTGCCGAGTTAGAGCTTAATTATGATATGGGACGTTTTTTTGCGAATTTCTCTTATGCTTATCAACGTACGAATCAACCAACTAATTATGCCGATGCTAGCCCACGTCCGAATAATGCTTCAAAAGAAGATATTTTGAAACAAGGTTATGGCTTATCTCGCGTTTCAATGCTACCGAAAGACTACGGCAGATTAGAGCTTGGCACACGCTGGTTTGATAAAAAACTAACCTTGGGTATCGCAGCACGTTATTATGGAAAAAGTAAACGTGCGACCATTCAAGAAGAATATATCAACGGTTCTCACTTTGAATTAAATACCGCGGGCGATAGAACTTACTATGCCGTTAAGAAAACGGAAGAGATTGAAAAACAACCAATTATTTTAGATTTACACGTCAGCTATGAACCAATCAAAGATTTGATTATTAAAGCGGAAGTACAAAATCTGTTAGATAAGCGTTATGTTGATCCGTTAGATGCTGGAAATGATGCGGCTTCGCAAAGATATTATTCAAGTTTAAATAATTCTATCGAATGTGCAAAAGATCCATCTGCTTGTAACGGTGGTTCAGATAAAACCGTACTTTATAACTTTGCACGTGGAAGAACTTTTATTATGAGTTTGAATTATAAATTTTAGTAGCTTTGGATATAAAGGCGGTCTATACCGCCTTTATTTATTTTGGTGTGGTTTTAATTAGAGTTATTATTGTAAAACTTATTTCAACACTCTCGCACCTAAATTATCCACTTTACAGATATGAATAAAGCCTTCGTTGTTTTGGAGGTATTCTTTTTCTAAGTAGGCTTCCAATTTTTGAGCGTGTTCCAAATCTGGTGCAATCGCAAACATGGTTGGGCCTGAACCAGAAATACCGACAGCTAATGCCCCAAGATCTTTACAGCCTTGTCGAACAGTTGGGAAGTTTGGCAGTAAGTTTTCGCGATAAGGTTCGGCGATTAGATCTTTCATCATTACCGCTGCCAATACATCTTGGTGCGTATGGCAAGCGTGGACGAATGAGCCTAAATAGCGAGCCTGTTGGATCATATCTTGGCGAGTGTAATTTTTCGGTAAAATTGCACGAGCCTCTGCGGTTGAAACCTCAATGCCAGGGTAAGCAAGTACCCAATACCATTCATCGAAGAAAGGTAACGGCTGGCAGATATTACCGAGCGATTGGGTCATTAATTGTAAGCCACCTAAATAGCACGGTGCTACGTTGTCGTAATGAATTGATCCTGAAATACGCCCCTCTAATTCCCCCATCATTTCCAACAATTCCATTTTTGAAAATGGCTCATCGTGGAATTTATTGAGTGCAACTAATGCCGCCACAATTGAGCAAGCACTAGAGCCTAAGCCTGAACCAATTGGCATATTCTTTTCGAGCGTTAAGCGTAAGTTTTTGATCTTGCCGCCACGTAATTTAAAGCGTTCACTGAAAAGCACGTAAGCTTGATAAACGATGTTTTTTTGCGGCTCTTTTGGTAATTTGCGAACAAAATAACCGACACTTTCAAGCTCAAATGGCTGATCACAATCTTCAATTTGCACCACATCGCCCAGCAAAGAGCCATTGATTGGCGAGATAGCAGCCCCTAAAGAGTCAAAACCAACGCTGATATTTGCACTCGAAGCGGGTGCATAAATGCGTAATGTTGCCATTATTGTGCTCCTCCATGTAAGGTACGTAAAATATCTGCGAAGATACCCGCAGCCGTTACGCTATTGCCCGCACCGTAACCACGCAATAAGAGTGGAATTGGGCTGTAATAGCGAGTGAAGAAGGCAAGTGCGTTTTCACCATTTTTCACTTTGTAAAGTGGGTGCTCAGAATCGACCGCTTCAATCGCGACACGACATTTTCCGTTTACAATTGAGCCAACATAGCGTAGCACTTTACCTTCCGCTTTTGCGGCTTCAATACGTTTATTGAACTCTGCATCAAGCTCTGGCAACACTTGCAAAAATTCCTCTTTATTCATTCCTTCTGAGAAACCTTTTGGTAACACGCCTTCCACTTCAATGTCTTCAAACTCAAGCGCTAAGCCCATTTCACGTGCTAAAATTAGCAATTTACGTGCTACATCTGCACCTGATAAATCGTCACGTGGATCAGGCTCGGTAAAGCCTTTTTCTTTCGCTAATAAAGTTGCTTCTGAAAGACTTAAGCCCTCTTCTAGTTTACCGAAAATGAAAGAGAGTGAGCCTGATAAAATCCCTTCGAATTTCTCAACTTCATCGCCTGCGGCAAGCAAGTTTTGTAAGTTTTCGATAACGGGTAAGCCTGCTCCTACGTTTGTTTCGTATAAGAATTTATGCTGACTTTGGCGAGCATTTTCACGCATTTCTTGATAGTAAGCATAGCTTGAAGTGTTCGCTTTTTTATTTGGCGTCACTACGTGGAAGCCCTCTTTTAACGCACGAGCGTAAAGGTTTGCCACAGATTGTGCTGAAGTACAATCCACAAATACAGGGTTTACTACGTGGTGCAATTTGATGAATGAGAGCAACACATCAAAATCTGATGGTTGTGTTGCGTTCTCTAAATCTTGCTGCCAATTATCTAAATTTAAACCGTTTTCATTGAGTAACATTTTATCGGAGTTGGCTAATGCACAAACTCGGATCTCAATATCCTTCTTTGCAAGGAACTCCTTTTGTTGTTTCACTTGTTCAATCAATGAGCCACCAACGCCCCCCACTCCAACAAGGAACATATCCACCACTTTTTTGTTGCTGAATAAGCGTTTATGCGTGGCTTTTACGGCTTCAATCGCTTTATTTAACGGTACTACCGCAGAGATAGAACGCTCAGATGAGCCTTGAGCAATCGCTACAATGCTGATATTCGCTTGAGCAAGTGCAGAGAAGAAACGGACTGCGATCCCTTTAGCAGTACGCATTCCATCACCAACAACAGAAACAACAGAAAGATCTTTAATAACATCAATAGGATTTAAGCAACCTTCTAATAATTCATGAGCAAATTCACTCTCTAGTGCAGATAAAGCTTTTTCTGCTGATTTTGCTGGCACACAGAAACTGATACTATATTCTGATGAAGATTGTGTAATTAAAATGACCGAAATCCCTGCTTTTGACATAGATGAGAATACACGGGCAGCCATCCCAACCATTCCCTGCATACCAGAACCAGATACGTTAAACATTGCTATATTATCTAGGTTGGTAATACCTTTTACTTTTAAGCCATCATCATTGATATTACCATCAATGTAAGTTCCTTTACCTTCAGGATTACCCGTATTTTTAATTAAACACGGTATATTGAGTGGAACAAGGGGACCGATTGTACGAGGATGGATCACTTTCGCTCCGAAATAAGAAAGCTCCATCGCTTCTTGATAACTCATTGATTCTAAACAAATCGCATCTGGTACTAAACGCGGATCGCAAGTATAAACGCCGTCTACATCCGTCCAAATTTCACAACATTCTGCGTTTAAACAAGCTGCTAAACAAGCCGCTGAGTAGTCTGAACCATTGCGACCTAACAACACTAATTCGCCTTTTTCATTACCTGCCGTAAACCCAGCCATTAACACGATATTTTTCTTCGGAATTGCATTGGCATCAACACGTTTAGTTGATTCCGCGATATCCACAGAAGATTCTAAGTAGCTACCTACAGCGAGTAATTTTTCAACAGGATTGATATTGGTTACTTCATAGCCTTTAGCTTCAAACCACGCTTGCATCATCGCAATTGAAAGTTTTTCACCACGGCAGTGAATGGTTGCTGCAATGGAATCTGGAAGAGACTTACTTTGTGCAGCTTCTTGGGCAACGCCTTGGATTTGTTTAAGTTCAGCCTCAACTAATGCTAATAAACCTTCACGATCAACCTTATTATTTTTTGCGTGTAAGCCATTGATAATATTATGGAAAATGTCGGTTGCTTCAGAAAGGTTTTGTTCGAAAGATTCGCCAGCAATCGCTTTATCCACGATGGCGACTAAATGATTGGTAATTTTAGCGGGAGCAGAAAGCACACCTGCTGCTTGAGATTTTAAATGTGCCTTTTCGATGATGTCTGCCGCTTGCATAAAGCGTTCTGGATTTGCAAGCGATGTGCCGCCAAATTTAAGAACTCGCATAGTTTCTCCTGAGTGATAAAAGAGTGATGTTGTAAATTTTTCTACAAAAAAACCCGCTTGTAGCGGGCTTTTCTTGGTTGGTTTTAACAATACTGACCCGCACTACACGAAGATGGTAATGATCGTAATCATGGTGGTCATCATTGCTTGAGTATTCATAATTTAGCTATTTACTTTAGCGTGAAAGATGGGTAGAGAATGTGCTAAAGTGAGAGATTTGTCAATAATTTTTTGAGAGATTCGGGAAATATTTTTGCTGGTTTATTATTTTTCCCCCGCATAAATTTTCTACTCGTGAAAAAATCAATTTTATGCTATTTTATAATGTACTTTTCCTCACTGATTTTGGCAGAATACGGAAAAAAGATATTTTTAACTTAACTCATTGATTTTAAGGAGCTTTTATGCAACAAGGTAGCGGTTTAGAAATGTTGATCATTCTCGCTGTGTTCGGTGTGATTTTTTATTTTATGGTTTTCCGCCCACAATCTAAACGCCAAAAAGAACAACGCAACTTGCTTTCAAGCCTTTCAAAAGGGGATGAAATCTTAACAAGCGGTGGTTTAATCGGTAAAATTACCAAAGTAAGTGCTGAAGACGAAAACATCGTGATCGCATTAAACGACAACAATGAAGTGATGATCTCTCGTAACTTCGTAGTAGCGACCTTACCAAAAGGTACAATGAAAGCATTGAAACCTTAATCTCATTTTTAACGCTTGTTTTGAGTGCATTTGCGTACTTAAAACAAGCGTTTTACTTTTAGGAGAATTAGTGTGTTAAATCGATTCCCGTTATGGAAGAACTTGATGGTCATCATTACTACCTTAATTGGTGGTCTATATGCTCTTCCAAATTTATATGGTGAAGATCCATCCGTTCAAATTTCAGGGACGCGTGGGCAAGAGGCAACAACGGAAACATTGGCTCAAGTTAATAATGCCCTTGCATCGTTGAATATCTCACCAAAAGCAACGCAGCTTGAAAATGGTTCGATCTTAGTGCGTCTGGAAAAAGACGATCAACAATTGCCTGCTAAAGAGAAAATCTCAGAAGTGCTAGGTGATAAATATTCAGTGGCTTTAAACCTTGCTCCAGCAACACCAACTTGGCTAACAGATATTGGCGGTAGCCCAATGAAACGTGGCTTAGACTTGCGTGGTGGGGTTCGCTTTCTAATGGAGGTGGATATGAATACGGCAATGCAAAAGCAACAAGAGAGCTTACAAGATTCATTGCGTGCAGATTTCCGCAAAGACAAAATCCAATATAAAGCAATTAAAAAAGGCGATAATTTTGCAACGATTATTGAATTTGCTGATAGTAGCAATGCCGATAAAGCCGTACGATTAGTGAAACGCACTCATACTACGCTAGAAGCGACGTATAATTCACCAACAGAAGTAACCTTTGCTCTTTCGGAAGCGGGTTTATCAAGTGCTCGTGATATGGCAATTGAGCAAAACTTATCGATTTTGCGTAAACGTGTGGAAGAGTTAGGTGTTTCTGAACCGACTATTCAGCGTCAAGGTGCCGATCGTATCGTAGTTGAATTACCAGGGGTGCAAGACACCGCTCGAGCGAAAGAGTTACTTGGTGCAACTGCAACACTTGAGTTCCGTTTAGTCAATGATGCTATAAATCCAGAAGCAGCAACGCGTGGGATTGTGCCTGCAGATTCAGAACTCAAATATATGCAAGATGGTCGCCCAATGGTACTTAAACGTAAACCGAGTTTAGGCGGTGAGCATATTATAGATGCAAATTCTGGCAAAGATGACCGTGGTTTACCACAAGTTAGCATTAAGCTAGACAGTGATGGTGGTAACCAAATGGCAGAAATTACGAAAAGTGCAGTCGGTAAGCCAATGGCAACACTTTATAGCGAGTTCAAAGATTCTGGTCGTCGTGATGCGAATGGCAAAGTGATCCTTGAAAAACACGAAGAAGTAATTAATGTTGCAACAATCAACAGCCGTTTAGGTAACCAATTCCAAATCACAGGGATTAACTCACCTGCTGAAGCTCAAAACTTAGCAGTATTGCTTCGTTCAGGAGCATTGATTGCACCAATCGTTATTGTAGAAGAACGAACAGTGGGTGCGTCACTTGGTGCGGATAACGTTGAAAAAGGTGTAGAAGCGGGGATGTATGGGCTAGTACTCACTATTATTTTCTGTTTGGTATACTACAAAATATTTGGTGTGTTTGCTTCCATAGCATTAACCGTCAATATGATTTTAACCATGGGATTAATGTCATTAATTGGTGCAACCTTAACAATGCCAGGAATTGCTGGTATTGTGCTTGCCGTTGGTATGTCAGTGGATGCGAACGTATTGATTTACGAACGGATTAAAGAAGAACTCCGAAATGGTCGTTCCGTACAACAAGCGATCCATGAAGGTTATAACGGAGCATTTACTTCAATCTTCGACTCAAACTTAACCACCGTTTTAACCTCATTAGTGCTTTATGCTGTGGGTACAGGACCTGTAAAAGGCTTTGCGATTACTTTGGCATTAGGCGTAATGATCTCTATGTTTACCGCAATCACAGGAACACGTATGCTTGTAAACTGGGTATATGGTGGTAACAAACGTGTCAAAAAACTTTGGATTTAAGGTGATATAAATGGCAACTGTTCAAAAAGAAAAAGACGTATCGGAAATTAAGCTTCCGTATAAACTGATTCCATTTATGCGATATCGCTTCATCGGTTTTGGTTTCTCACTCATTGTCACCGCACTTTGTATTTTTTCTATCGTGACCAAAGGGTTTAACTGGGGGTTAGATTTCACGGGTGGTACAGTGATTGAAACCTCATTTTCACAACCTGCTGACTTGGAAAAAGTGCGTGCCTCTTTAAAAAAAGAAGGCTTTGGCAGTGCATTAGTGCAAACCACGGGTAGCCAAAAAGATATTATGATCCGCTTACCTGCATCTGCAGGTGATAAGGATTTGGGCAATAAAATTATGAATATGGTGCATAAAGATATTGACCCTCAAGCGGTGATTAAAAGCGTAGAATTTGTAGGACCAAACGTGGGGGAAGAACTTACGCAAGGGGCGATCTATGCAACGCTTGCAACACTTGGAATGCTCTTACTTTACGTTGGTACGCGTTTTGAAGTGCGTATGGCATTTGGTGGTATTTTAGCCTTGTTTCACGACGTATTGGTTACCGTGGGGATTTTCTCTTTCCTTCAAATTGAGATCGATCTTACTTTTGTGGCTGCGATTCTCTCCGTTGTTGGCTATTCACTTAACGACTCTATCGTAGTATTCGACCGCGTGCGGGAAAACTTCAGTAAAATCCGCCGTGTAAGCTCGCAAGAGGTGATTGATATTTCATTAAGTCAAACGCTCTCACGTACATTAATGACCTCTATCACCACCCTTTTCGTGGTAGCAGCCTTATTCTGGTTCGGAGGTCCGAGTATTCATAGCTTCTCACTTGCGTTATTGATCGGTATCGGTTTCGGTACTTACTCTTCAATCTATATCGCAATCGGTGTGGCGTTAGTGCTAGGCTTAGACCGTGAACATATGAATAAACCAGTCGTTGAAAAAGAAGGGGCAAATACCGAATCTTTTATTGATTACTAAGTTTCAAAGAAAAAACCGCTTGTAAGAGATTACAAGCGGTTTTTTTATATTATTGTTTAGGCTTAGAAAAATACTTTTTAAGCATAATAGACAAAATAAAAGCCCCTGTAATCTAAAGTATTCAGGGGCTAAATAAGCGGTCAAATTCTACCTAAACTTTGCGAATTAACGCGTGCTTGTACTTGTGGTTGTACGGCTTGCACGTTTACGTTCTACTTCGGTAAGAAGTTTTTTACGAATACGTACGGAAGTTGGCGTTACTTCCACTAATTCATCATCATCGATAAACTCTAACGCTTGTTCCAATGTCATTTTCACTGGTGTAGTAAGCGTTAAAGCATCGTCCTTACCTGAAGCACGCATATTGGTGAGTTTTTTACCTTCCAATGGATTTACGGTTAAGTCGTTTGAACGGCTGTGAATACCGATAACTTGACCTTCGTATATTTCTGCACCGTGCTCTACCATTAATTTACCGCGATCTTGTAAAGCGTAAAGTGAGTATGCCAATGCTTTACCTGTGCCGTTTGAAATTAATACACCGTTGATACGCTGACCAATTTCTCCTGGTTTCACATCATCATAGTGGCTGAAGCTTGAGTAAAGTAAGCCAGTACCTGATGTCATTGTCATAAAGTCATTACGGAAACCGATTAAACCACGACTTGGGATGATGTACTCTAAACGGGTACGACCTTTACCATCTGGCACCATATCACGCACTTCACCTTTACGGATACCTAATGCTTCCATTACTGCACCTTGGTGCTGTTCTTCGATATCGATTGTCACTTGTTCGTATGGCTCCTGTTTACGACCATCAATCTCTTTGAAAATTACTTTTGGACGAGATACAGCTAATTCATAGCCTTCACGACGCATATTTTCGATCAATACCGATAAGTGTAATTCACCACGACCAGACACACTAAACACATCTGAGTCATCGGTTTCTTCAACACGCAATGCCACATTGTGTACTAATTCTTTTTTCAAACGTTCTAAGATTTGGCGTGAAGTTACATATTTACCTTCTTGACCGCAGAATGGCGAGGTATTTACGCAGAAGAACATTGTTACTGTTGGTTCATCTACAGTTAATGCTGGCAATGCTTCAACATTGTTAATATCACATAATGTATCAGAGATGTTGAGTTCGCCTAAACCAGTGATAGCAATAATGTCGCCCGCATAAGCTTCTTCTGCTTCATAACGTTGTAAGCCTAAGTGACCTAATACTTGACCGACACGACCGTTGCGAGTGTTGCCATCTGAATCAATGATGGTTACAGGTTGGTTTGGTTTTACTGTACCACGTTTGATGCGACCGATACCAATTACACCTAAATATTTGCTGTAATCCAATTGCGAAATTTGCATCTGGAACGGCTCTTCTAAGTGAACATCTGGCGGAGAAACGTGTTCTACAATCGCCTCAAATAAAGGATCCATATTTGGTGCTAAATCTTCGTGATCTAAGCCCGCAACACCGTTTAATGCTGAAGCGTAAATGATTGGGAAGTCTAATTGCTCGTCAGTTGCACCAAGGTTTACGAATAAATCAAATACTTGATCTACAACCCAGTCAGGGCGAGCACCTGGGCGGTCCACTTTATTGATAACCACGATAGGTTTTAAACCGTGTGCAAAGGCTTTTTGAGTTACGAAACGCGTTTGTGGCATCGGACCATCGAACGCATCTACAACTAATAATACTGAATCTACCATTGAAAGCACACGCTCAACTTCACCACCGAAGTCCGCATGCCCTGGAGTATCTACGATGTTAATACGATAGTCGTTCCAGTTAATTGCAGTGTTTTTCGCAAGAATGGTAATACCACGCTCTTTCTCAAGATCGTTTGAGTCCATCACGCGCTCTTCAGTATCACCACGCGAAGTATCTAATGTACCTGAAAGTTTAAGAAGTTTATCAACGAGGGTAGTTTTACCGTGGTCTACGTGTGCGATAATCGCAATATTACGTAGTTTGTTTGTATCTAATTGTTGCATAAATAAAATGATTTTTGCCTATGAAGGAAAATAAAAAGGTGGGACAAGTCCCACCCTACGGAAATTTGAGGTGCTAAATTATACGCTAAATTACACCTATTGGCTATGAAGTAAGCGGTCTAATTTGGAAAAAGTTCTGTAAATATTTCTTGCTCTCATACCATGGCAATCCTAATGCAGAAATTAAGAAAAAAATAATTTCAAAAACATTATTTAAAATTGTTTAGAAAACAAATTTTATCTACTATGCCTAAAATTTAGTTCTTCATCGACTGGACAGGGGCTGGAATACGCCCGCCGCGGTTGACGAACACTTCGCAAGAGCCTTCTTTTACTGGCATAATCGGTGCATAACCAAGCAAGCCGCCGAATTCCACACTTTCGCCTACGGTTTTACCCGTAACAGGAATAATGCGCACTGCGGTAGTTTTACTGTTAATCATCCCAATCGCAGCTTCATCGGCAATAATGCCAGAAATAGTGTGAGCAGGGGTATCACCTGGGACGGCAATCATATCCAAGCCCACCGAGCAAACCGCTGTCATCGCCTCTAATTTATCTAACGTGAGAACGCCTTGTTCTGCGGCGGAAATCATACCTTCATCTTCTGAAACAGGAATAAATGCACCGCTTAAACCACCGACCGCACTCGATGCCATCATTCCGCCTTTTTTCACTGCATCGTTCAGTAATGCAAGGGCAGCAGTTGTGCCATGTGTGCCACATACACTTAACCCCATCGCTTCTAAAATCCGAGCAACTGAGTCACCCACCGCAGGGGTTGGAGCAAGGGAAAGATCCAAAATACCAAATGGAATATTGAGCATTTTAGAAGCTTCTTGCCCAATCAATTCACCTACACGAGTAATTTTAAACGCCGTTTTCTTCACCACTTCCGCCACTTCGGTAAGTGTTGTTGCATGGGAATTTTCTAACGCCTCTTTTACTACGCCTGGTCCTGAAACACCAACATTAATCACTGCATCGGCTTCACCCGAACCGTGGAAAGCCCCTGCCATAAAAGGATTATCTTCCACGGCATTACAGAACACTACGATCTTGGCACAACCAAAGCCTTCTGGGGTAATTTCGGCGGTCTGTTTAATCATTTCGCCCGCTAATTTTACTGCATCCATATTGATGCCCGCACGAGTAGAGCCGATATTCACCGAGCTACACACAATGTCAGTGGTTTTCATTGCTTCTGGAATCGAGCGAATCAACACCTCATCAGAGGGCGACATGCCTTTTTGCACTAATGCGGAAAAGCCTCCGATAAACGACACGCTAATCGCTTTCGCCGCACGGTCGAGGGTTTGGGCAATCGAAACGTAAGAATCCGCTTTGGTCGCTGCCGCAATTTGGGCAATAGGGGTAACAGAAATTCGTTGGTTCACAATCGGCACGCCATATTTTGCCGAGAGAATTTTGGCGGTTTCCACCAAATCTTTACCTACTCGGGTGATTTTATTGAAGATATTTTGGTTCAACTCATCAATATCGCTACTGATGCAGTCGTGCAAATCAATGCCAATAGTAATAGTGCGAACATCAAAATGCTGATCCGATACCATTCGAATCGTTTCTAAAATTTCGTTAGATTGAATGCTCATCTCGCCCCCTAAATGCGGTGCATCGCTTTAAATATTTGCTCATTTTGCAAGCGAATATCTAATTGTAATGCTTTGCTTTTTTCGCTACACAGTGCGGCTAATTCAGGGAAAGAAAGTGAACATTGAGCAGTGTCAACAAGGATAATCATCGTGAAATAATTTTCCATCAACTGCTGGCTAATATTAAGAATATTAATGTTATTTTCGGCTAAGATCTTCGCAACATCGTACACAATCCCAACACGATCTTGTCCAATAACGGTAATCACTGAATGGCTCATAGGAGTTCCTTTTTACATAATTAAAAATAAGCGGTATTTTTGCTATTTTTTTACAAAAAAGCTGCCTTAATTATCTAAGACAGCCTTCAAATATTTTTAGAGTGAATTAAAGAAAATTACCAGAATAATTACTGGAATCACAAATCTTACGTAATTAAACCAAAGATTTGTAAATACTTTGCCTGCCCCTAATTCTTCTTTAGCTTCATCTTTTAAGACGAAACCAACAAAAATAGCACTACCTAATGCGGTTAAAATAAAGAGAATATTACCGCTAATGTAGTCAAAAGCATCAAAAATGCTTTTACCTATAATGGTGACGTCTTTCCAAAGATTATCGCCTAATACAGATGGAATATTTCCTAAGATGAAAATAACGGCTAATGTAACTGCAATCGCTTTTTTGCGTCCCATTTTCGTTTTTTCTTGTAAAGCGGTAATAATCACTTCATAAATTGTTAATGATGTTGTTAATGCAGCAACCACTAACAAACCAAAAAAAATAATCGCAAAGAGCGTTCCGCCCCACATATTTGAGAATACGATAGGTAAGCTTTGGAACACAAGGGTTGGACCAGAATTAGGCGGCACGCCAAAGCTAAATAACGATGGGAAAATCATAAAGCCTGCAAGTACTGCAATGATGGTATTCATAACACCTGTTATGGCAGCAGTTTTTACTAGGTTTTCATTTTTGTCTAAGTAGCTTGAAAGTGTAATTAATACACCGAAACCTAGACTTAATGCAAAGAATACTTGACCTAGCACAAAAACAAATAGTTGTGGGGTGATTTTGGAAAAATCTGGCATCAAATAGAATGAAATCCCTTCCATTGCACCAGGCAAGGTTACGTTACGAATCACCATCACAAGCAAGAATAAAAAGAGAATTGGCATTAAATATTTAACGGAACGTTCAATACCATCTACGATCCCTTTGACCAAAATGAAGTAGTTTAGGATAACAAAAAGAAGCGTGTAGGCAATAATACCCCACAGATTGTCGTGGATATTCTCTTTTAAAAAAGATGCTGTGTATTCCACATTAAGTGGCTGAGAAAAATCTAGTTTGCCTGTTAAAAGACTGCCGATATATTCAAGCACCCAACCACCAAGCACCATATAATAGGCAAGAATCCCGAAAGCCCCAAGCAAACTAGTGTAACCTAAAATTTTCCAACCTACGGCAATTTTTTTACCATTTGCATGACCGCTAAACGCATCAATTGCATTCACTTTCATTCGGCGACCAATGACGTTTTCAACTAAGATCATCGGAATACCGATCACAATCATTGCAACACAAAATAAGAAAACATAAGCACCGCCACCATTTTCTCCAACTAAATAGGGAAAACGCCACGTTGCACCGAAGCCGACAGTTGCGCCTGCAACGGTCATCACATAAGCTAATCGGCTCGACCAAGACTGTCGTTCTTCTTGATTAGACATAAAAAATAAAATCTCCTAAAACAAATTTACCCTGTTTAGAAACAGGGTAAACCTGATAAACACACTAAAAATTAACGAATAATGCCACGTGTTGAGCGCTTGAAGAAATCAAGATAAACCGCAACCACAGGCTCTTTTAACGCCATTTCTTCTAATTCTGGTAAAATTTCTTCTACCGTTTTGCTTGAGGTGTAGATTAACTTATAAGCAGCTCGAATCGCGTGCATTGCGGGTTTATCAAAACCACGACGTTTTAAGCCTTCAAAGTTAATACCGAATGGGCGAGCGTGGTTACCTTGTGCCATCACATAAGGAGGTACGTCTTGGCTAACCATTGAACCACCGCCAAGCATCACGTGCGAACCGATCACAGCAAATTGGTGAATCGCAGACATTCCACCTACAATTACAAAATCATCTAACGTCACATGCCCTGCAAGCGTACCGTTGTTTGCAATGATACAACGGTTACCAATGCTACAATCGTGAGCAATGTGGCAGTTAATCATAAATAAATTATCGTTTCCAACACGCGTTATGCCACCACCCTGCACTGTGCCACGGTGAATGGTCACACTTTCGCGGATACGGTTACGATCACCGATGATCGTTTTAGTCGGCTCACCTTGATATTTTAAATCTTGGTTAATTTCTCCAATACTCGCAAATTGGAAAATATGGTTGTCTTCACCAATCTCAGTAATACCGTTGATAACCACATGCGAATGAATTTTGGTTCTTGCTCCAATTTTGACATCTTTGCCAATAATTGAAAATGGACCAATTTCAACGTGAGCTCCAATTTGAGCGCCTTCTTCTACTATCGCTAATGGGCTGATTTTTGCGGTTGAATCAATTAAACGCATAATAAGCTCCCTTTCCTAATTTGGGCTATTTTCTTGCACACATTAAATCAGCTTCACAAGCTAATTTGCCATCAACATAGGCTCTACCTGTGAATTTTGTGATACCACGTTTTTCTGTTAAAAATTCTACTTCTAACACAAGTTGATCACCTGGTACAACAGGTCGTTTAAAACGTGCATTATCAATTGCAGCAAAATAATAAAGCTCGCCCTCTTTCATTTTGCCATAGCTCGCCACTGCCAAAATACCCGTTGCTTGAGCCATTGCCTCTAAAATTAATACGCCAGGGAAAATCGGTTTTTGTGGGAAATGACCTGTAAAGCAAGGCTCATTAACACTCACATTTTTTACTGCTCTTAACCATTCACCTTCTTCATAGTCCGTTACACGATCGACTAAAAGGAATGGATAGCGATGCGGTAGCATATCCATAATTTCCGTGACTTCAATTACCTTTGGTTCTCTATTTTCTTGAATTTCAATTGTCATTATTTAAAAGACCTCTATCAATTTGATTAAATTCAGTTTATTCAGCTAATTTTTTTTCTAATGCTTTAACACGTTCATTGATCTTATCAATATTCATCGTTAAAGATGCGGTTTTACGCCATTGTTTATTGGTTTGAGCTGGAATACCTGATGAGTAAATGCCTTTTTCAGTAATTGGCTTCATAATCATACTCATCCCCGTAATAATCGCACCATCACAGATCTCCATATGCCCATTCAATACGCTTGCACCACCAATTTGGCAGAAACGTCCTACTTTTAAGCTTCCCGCCATAATAACGCCACCTGCAACCGCTGTACCATAACCAATGTGAACATTATGAGCAATTTGGCAAAGATTATCGATAATCACATTATCTTCAATTACCGTCGGATCAAGGGCACCACGGTCAATACAAGTGCAGGCCCCAATTTCCACTCGGTTACCAATAATGACACCACCTGTTTGAGGGATTTTAATCCATTGCCCTTTATCGTTCGCATAACCGAAACCATCTGAGCCAATCACGGCAGAAGATTGGATTAAACAATGTTCCCCAATTTTCACTTGATGATAAACTGATACATTCGCCCAAAGTTGAGTACCTTTACCGATTTGGCTATTTTGCCCCACAAAACAACCCGCTCCAATCACGACATCATCAGCGAGTTCTACACCTGCTTCAATCACCGCATTTGCCCCAATAGAAACATTCTGACCTAATTTTGCTTCAGGCGAAATCACGGCACTAGGGTGAATTTGGTTTGATGCTTTTGGCGTTAAATCCATATATTGTGCTAATAATGCGTAAGCCAAATAAGGATTTGCCACAATGATCAGGTTTTGATCTTCACGGCAAAATGCCGCATCACCTTCAGTGACAATAATCGCCCCCGCTTGGCAAGCGGTTAAATTTTCGCGATATTTTGCATTAGAAATAAAAGTAATTTGCGAGCCGTTTGCCTTATCTAAAGCGGCAATGCTTTGAATAGGCAAATCGGTGTTACCTTTTACAGTCCCACCGATGTGCTCCGCTAATTCAATTAAACGGAAAGTAGCCATTATTTTTTCGCTTCTTCAGGTTTAGCTTGCTCAGTTTTTGTTGCATCTGCTTTAGGTGCGTCTGCTTTAGGTGCGTCTGCTTTAGGTGCGTCTGCTTTTTGTTCAGGCAATTTAATTTCTGGATGTTTTGCTTTAATTGCATCTAACACAGCTTCAGTGATATCTTTACTTTCATCTTCCGCATAAAGTGCAATTTGTGGTTGAAGAATTAAGGTATAGCCTTTCGCTTTAGCCACTTCTTTAATAGTTGAATTCACTTCATCAATCGCAGTTTTTTGTGCTTCTTGAGGATTTAAACCACCGCTATTTTTATTTGCATCTTCAATTTTTTGTTGGAAAGCATCGGCACGTTTTTGGAAATCTTCTGCTTTTTTCGCAAACTCTTGTTCACGTTTTTGAATTGCAGCCACTTTGTTTTCAAAAGCTTTCGCTTTGCCTTCAATTTTTGCTTGTCGAGCTTGGATCTCTTTAGCACGTAAACGCGGTGCATCTTTTTCTAATTGGGCAACCTCTTTTTTTAATGTCGCTTCAACGGTTGCTTGTTCTTTTTGAAGATTTTTTGCATCAATATTTAATGCATCACGCTCAGCCGTTAGTTTTTTATTTTCTTCTGCTAATTTTTTATCTTCATCAGCAAATTTAGCCTGATTTTCTTTCATAAAATTTTCAAATTTAATTGAAGCATCAAGGAGAACCGGATGGTTCTGCATCACATAACCAGGATCAACGAAACCGATGGTATCTGCTGCATTCGCTACAGCTGAAGTTGCAAGTAAAGCACTTAATACATTGATTTTAAATAATTTTTTCATTTTTTGTCCTTAATTTAAACGAATGAAAGCGGTCAAATTTGCAAATTATTTTACTAAATCAACCGCTTGTAAGAATTAGAATGTGCTACCTATGTTAAATTGGAATTGCTCAATTTCATCATTCTCATATTTTTTGATTGGTTTTGCATATGAGAATGAGAGTGGACCAATTGGTGACATCCATTGGAATGCCACACCCGCAGAGGCTCTCACTCGCTTGTAATCGCCAAAATCTGGTAAAGTCGGGTAATCCAATTTTTTCCATTTAGTATTCCACACGCTTGCTGCATCAACAAACAACGATGTGCGAACATTGTGCTGGAATTTATCGGCAATAAATGGTGTTGGTGTAATCAACTCAAGATTTGCCGTTGCAATCGTATTACCACCAATAACATCATTACTTGCTGAGGTAAAGTTACCCGCATCTCTATTCCAATAAATTGCTTTAGGACCAATAGCACCATACGCAAACCCACGAATTGTACCAATACCACCTGCGGTGTACAATTGATAGAACGGCACTTCTTTACCACCAAAACCGTTGGTATAACCTAAACTTGCACGAGTTGAAAGCACCCATTTATGCTCGCGGTTTAATGGAATATATTTAGAGAAATCTGCATTAAAACGATAGTATTTATTGCCTGAACCAGGAATGGTTACTTTACCACCAATACTTGCACTTGCTCCTTCTGTTGGGAAATAACCACGGTTTAAGCTGTTGTAATTCCAACCAAATGAGAAATCGAAATCGTCCGCTTTCATTTTACCGTAACGGCTTGGATCATTGCCCACTAATGGGAAGTTCATTGAGCGAACGTATTTTTCACGTGTAAACTCACGCTGTACATTACTTAAACTATCGTGTGTATAACCTAAACCCGTATAGAATGAGTTATATTCATTTACAGGGAAGCCTAAGTTTACATTCGCCCCGTAACTGCGACGTTTATACGAAGAAACATTGTCATTTTTTGAGTTATCATAATCTTCGAAGAAAATGTTACCACCTAAACTTACCCCATCTTTTGTGAAGTATGGTTCGGTATAGCCTAAAGCAACACTTGTGCCGTAGTCATTACGTGTACCATTTAAGCTAATGGTTGAACCCATACCTAAGAAGTTATCTTGTTTGATACCGGCTTGGTAACTAATACCACTTTCTGTACCGTAACCAATACCAAAGTTGATGCTACCAGTATTACGCTCTTTAATCGCATACACTAAATCCACTTGGTCGGTCGTATTCGGAACAGCTGGCATTTGCATATCAACGCTTTCATAGAAACCTGTTCTTTCTAAACGTGATTTACCAAGCGATGCCGCAGTAGTAGATAACCAAGCACCTTCTTGCTGACGCATTTCTCGACGCAATGTTGAATCAGCGGTAACATTATTGCCTTCAAAGCGAATTTTACGTACATACACACGCGGACCAGCTTCAACAACAAAATTAACTTGAACGGTTTTCGCATCCTCATCAAATTTCGGATAGAGATCGACTTGTGCTGAGCCAAAACCATTCTCACCTAATTTTTGTTTGATTGCTTCCTCAATTTTCAATAGATCAGCTTTGCGGAAAAGATCGCCCGTTTGGTAATCTTTTAACAAGGCGTTGAGTTGATTACCTAAATTTGCGGTGTTACCAATAATACGCACATCGCTTACTTTATATTGTTCGCCTTCTGATACCTGATAGGTTAAATTCACTTCTTTTTTATCATCAGAAAACTTCACATCCGTACCAGTTAAAGCAAATTTTGCATAACCGCGGTTCATATAGAAATCACGGATTGTATCTAAATCTTTTTCGTATGCTTGAGATTCAAACTTACTACTTGCAAAAATATTAAACCAAGAAACATCAGGCTGAATATCTAACTGCTTAGTTAATTCTTTTGAGTTAAATGCGTGATTACCCTCGAAATTGATGTGTTTTACGTATGCCACATCACCTTCTTTAATGTCTAATTTAACATTAATTCCGCCATTTTCTGCTCGGCTAGTAATCGTATCAATGGTTGCAGTATAACGACCAATAGAATGATAATGTTCAATCAAACCTTGTTTGAAAGATTCTAATTTTTGTGCATCAAAAACTTCGCCTTTCGCAATTAAATTAGCTTTTAAATTTTGCTCTAATGCATCTTTAGGAATTGCACCATTACCCTCAATATCTACGGTATTGATTAAAGGGCGCTCTGCCACTTTAATAACTAACGTATTGCCTTCACGTGCTGCACGCACATCTTGGTAACGATTTTGAATGAAAAGACTTCTTACAACATTCGCCACATCAGCATCTGTTGCTGTTTGACCGACACGAACAGGCAAAGCTGAAATGATCGCTTCGCCCGTTTCAGGCTGTACACCATCAACACGAATATCTTTTACTACAAATGGTGCAGCCATTACACCATTGGCAATTAAAAGAGAAGAAAGCAATAATTTTTTCATTGAAATTATCCTATGAAAGTTTTGTAAAAGAGTCAGCGATTTACACCGCTAGTTTAAAAATGAATAACATCATTGATGAACGCAAATGCCATCAGCGATAACACAAAGAGCATTCCAAGCTGTTGAAAACGTAGCTGAAATTTCTCTGAAACAGGTTTTCGTTTTATCGCCTCCAACGCTAATAAAAGCAGTTGCCCACCATCTAAAGGTAGGAGAGGAAAGAGGTTCATCACACCTAAATTAACGCTAATTAATGCCATAAAACTGAGATAATACACCCAACCTATTGCAGCAGTAGCGGCAGCACCTTTCGCCATCGAAATCGGACCGCTCATATTGTTCAAAGACAACTCGCCTTTGATTAAATTCCCAATAAACTGGAAAATGCTATGAATAAGAGATCCGACCTTATCTACACTTTTGCCTATTGCAGTGAGCATATCATACTCTAGCACCGTCTGATATTTCTCGCCAATGCCTTCATAAGTTGGCGTAATACCAATAACATAACGATCTTTTTGCTTTTCAGGCATAATTTCAACCGCTTGTTTTTGTTGGTTTGAGCCTTCGATTTCAAGCGTAATTGGCTGCCCTGTTTGCACCGTTTTAACTAAATTTTGCCAATCAAATGGCTGATGATTTACCGTTAAAATTTTATCCTGTGCTTTCAACCCTGCTTTTTCAGCAGCTGAATCAGGTAAAACTTGGGCAATCTCAGGTTTAATCACCGTATTTTTAGGACGTATCCCTAAACTGGTTAATGGGCTTTCTTTTGTAGCATCAACTTTCCAATCTGTTAAATTGAGATAGAAACGTTGCGGATGATCTTCATCAATATTTGATCCTAAAACTTCTACACGTTCTGCCCCTAAATTGTCAATTAACGCAAGACTTACTTCTTCCCAATCTAAAACGGTTTTCCCTGCTACCTGTTTGATCTCAAATTCAACAGGTACATTTGCTTGAGCTGCAATTGAATTAGGTAGCACCTGCCCAACAACAGGTTTAAGCGTTGGAATGCCACTAACAAACACCACCCAATAAGCGATAACCGCCAAAATAAAATTCGCAATAGGCCCAGCACTGATAATAAAGGCTCGTTGAAGCGGTGATTTTTTTGATAAAGATTGCGAAATCGGCACATCAATTTTCTGTTTATTGATTTCAGGCTCGCCACTCCACATCTGCACATAGCCACCAAGTGGAATCAATGAGAAAGCAAATTCTGTACCGTGCTTATCTTTTTTTCTAAATAGTATCTTGCCAAAGCCAATCGAAAAACGAATGACTTTGACGCCACAACAGCGAGCCGCCCAGAAATGACCGTACTCGTGCACAAAAACAAGTATGCAGATTAAAATAAAAAATGAAATAATTGAGCTCATTCTTTACCTAAATTAAAGCACAAAGAAAAACATCGTAGCAAAGAACGGAATAGCTGCCGTTAAGCTATCAACACGATCTAAAATGCCACCGTGTCCTGGAATTAGATTACTGCTATCTTTAATACCCGCTTGGCGTTTAAACATACTTTCGGCTAAATCACCCAATACAGAAATCGCTACTGTCGCAACAGACACCACAATAAATGGCACAGTTTCTAAAGCACGCCCAAAAACATCATCTGGTGTTGCTTGCAAGAACACAAATGCAATCACACCCGAAGTAAATAAGCCACCTAATGCCCCTTCCCAAGATTTACCTGGTGACACTCTTGGCGCCAATTTATATTTACCCAAAGCACGACCAAAGAAATAAGCACCTGAATCCGCGCCCCAAACGAGCAAGAATACATAAAGTAATAAATAAGTACCTTGATAAGCATTTACACTATAGTTATTAAAGCGAATCGCTAATAATCCAATAAGGAATGGGAAAAGCGTGCAAAGTGCAAATAAGAGTTTCGCTACAACTGATTTTTCCCATAGCTTGGCAGAATTTGGATAGGTAACGACTAATCCAAAAGCAATAACCCACCAAGCACAAGCAATAAATAATACAATCGCATTTGCATCGGTAATAAAGCGAGCAGCACTAATATAGTCTGTATTCGCCACAATCAACAACAAGAGAATACAAGTTGTCGCCCCCGCCACAACCACACGCGACATTTGGCTTTTAAAACCTGCAAATTGTGCCCATTCCCACATACCAAGCACCACTAATGCCGAAAGGGCAATCGTAAATGCCAATGGAGGCAACCAGAAAATCGCAGCTAACGCCACAATAATCATAACAATCGCAGAAAGTACACGTTCTTTTAGCATTTTTTTATTCCTTTCTTATTCTTTTTTAGCAACCACCAAAACGGCGAGTGCGTTTCTGATAAGCGATAATCGCTTCGCCAAAGACATTATCATCAAAATCCGGCCACAAAACAGGCGTAAAAAAGAGTTCTGCATACGCAATTTGCCAGAGTAAGAAGTTACTAATCCGTTGTTCACCGCTAGTGCGAATCAGCAAATCGACTTGTGGTTGTTCTTCGGTAACTAAGGCTTTTTCAAATACCTCTGCCGTAATTTGCTCAATCGCCAACTCACCCAATTTGACTTTAACCGCCATTTTTTGAGCAGCTTGAGTAATATCCCAATACCCACCATAATTCGCTGCAACATTTAAAATCAAACCTGTATTTTGAGAGGTCAGCTCTTCTGAGTCTCTAATTTTCTTCTGTAAATTTTCGCTAAAACGAGATTTATCACCAATCACTTTTAACTGAATATTATTTTTATGGAGCTTTTTTACTTCAGAATTAAGTGCAGTCATAAACAATGTCATTAATGCAGAAACTTCCGTTTCAGGACGGCTCCAATTCTCACTACTAAACGCATAAAGAGTCAGAACCTTGATCCCGTGTTTGGCTGCAAAACTTACCGCAGAACGCACCGCTTTCACCCCATTTTGGTGACCAAACACCCGCAATTTGCCTTGTTGTTTTGCCCAACGCCCATTACCGTCCATAATAATTGCAACGTGCTGAGGCATATTTTGAGGATCAAAACTCGCCATAATTTCTAATTTACTCATAATCAAAATGGCGATAACTATATCATAGTCTCGCCATTTCTCATAGTTAAACCCATTATGCTTAATGATTTTTTAACGCCTAAAATTCCGCCTTTTAGAATGAAAGCGTTGTGCTTGCGATTTTAAGTTCGTTGCCTCAGGCTTACGAACGGTTCTCACGTGTGGGATTTTTTGGCGTAAGTAGTAAAAAATCGTGGTGGAAAACAGCACGCCAGTCAGCACTAAAATAATCAGCTCGCCATAGAGTTGTTGAAATAATTTGTTTACTTTCACCTGCACACTATCTTCATATTGAGCATCAAAAGTTACTCGTAAAAAGCCAACTAGTGCTTGTTTAGCAAAAATTGGTTCCACAATTTGTTGGGTATTTTTTTGCTCAATGCGTTCTTTCAATGCTATCGAATGCTGACTCTGAGCAAGCAATTCCCCCGATGCAGAATAAAGGTTCGCATCTAAAACAAACTCTTCTTTTGAGAAACTATCCAAAGCCTCAACCAACTCATCGGTTCCGGTATTTTTCATCAACATCAATGAAAACAAGTTCGCTTGCTGTCGCACTAATACGTGAGCAAGGTTAGAGACTTGGCTAATGCTCGCCAATTGCGATCCCACTTTAAATTGATTTACACCGTTTAAAATCACGCCAATCGTTGCTATACAAAAGGCGAGCGTGGAAATAAACACCAACGTTTTAGTTAATTTTTCGCGAGAAAAATACATAATTAAGCCTTATTTTGCTAAGCCTTTTTTCAACCAGTAATGGTAAGGAGCGGTTTCAGTTTCGCTTTTCAGCAGCTGATGCTCCATAAATTCGCAGAAACTCGGAATATCACGCGTGGTGGCGGGGTCGTCTGCAATAATGTGTAAAATTTCGCCCTCGTTCATATGACGTACAGTTTTGCGAGTAAGCATCACAGGTTCTGGGCAACGCAAACCTAGTGTATCTAAGGTTTGATCTGCGGTTAATTCTGTCATCTTAAACCTTTTTGTATCGACTAAATAATATAAGGCGATTAAAATACACTATTTTCCACCTTCACGCAAAAATAAGGAAGCCTATGCCGTTACTTATCATATTTTTTGCTTTGATTCTTTATATCTATTGCGAGCTCTCGCTTTTAGTCAGCGTGAGTGCTGGACTCGGCGTTTTTCCAACTCTTTTCTTATTAATCGCTATTTCTGTGCTCGGCATTTGGATGGTGAAACTACGTGGCCTATACACAATGCTTTCAATCCGCCAAGACTTAGCTCAAGGCAAACTCCCAGCTGATGCAGTAATCAACTCCGTACTCTTTATTATTGCAGGTATTTTGCTCATTATTCCTGGCTTTATTAGCGATATGTTAGCGATTTTATGCGTTCTACCGTTTACGCGTAAACTGATTAAATTATGGGGTTTGAATATGTTGAAAAAACGCTTCCAATTTGTCAAATTCAGTGCAAGTCAGACCGCTTACCGAGCGAAAGATAACACCGTGTTTGATGCTGAATTTGAGCGTCAGCAAGATCCAGATAAGTGGGTTAAATAATGTTTAAAAGAAAAACCTTTATCCGCAAACCCGCTTTGCAAACTAAAACGAAAAAACGACCGCTTGTTCCCTCACCAAGTTTTGATGAAACCGTCGTGATGCTTTTCAATAAACCTTATGATGTGCTTTGCCAATTTACCGACGCACAAAGACGACAAACATTGAAGGACTTTATTGATATTCCGAACGTTTACCCCGTTGGTCGTTTAGATCGCGATAGTGAAGGCTTACTCTTACTCACGAATCACGGCGAAATTCAGCACCGTTTGGCTCATCCTAAATTTGAGAAAGATAAAATCTATTGGGTACAGGTAGACAACATTCCAACCGAAGAGGCAATCCGCCAACTGCAACAAGGCGTAGAACTAAAAGATGGGAGAACAAAACCTGCAAAAGCCAAGCTAATTAACGCCCCAAATTTTAAGTGGGCAACCGCCCCGAAAATCCGTGAACGGAAAAATATCCCGACCGCGTGGCTAGAGCTAAAAATCAGCGAAGGCAAAAATCGTCAAGTCCGCCGAATGACCGCTCACGTAGGATTCCCTACATTACGCTTAATTCGTGTAGGATTAGGAGAATTTAAATTAAATGGATTAGAAACGGGAAAATATAAGATTTTAACGGAGGAAGAAAAGGCGAGGTTGTTTGAGCAATTGAAGTTGAATAAATACCCCCTCTGTAGCAAAGAGAAGGACTTTTAAATAAGGAAGTTAAAATGAACCAATCATACTGGGCAATCATAAACCATTTCGAAATTGCTCTAATTAACAATGAATTACCCTTTGGTACGGCAAAAGAGATCAGAACAAGCGGTCGAAAAAGCGTAAAAATTGGTGAATATAAAGGTTTTCCGTTGAATTTAGTCCAAGCGACTAAAGCAGATTTAGCCCACTTTGAGTTCGTTTTTTTACGCACTCAAATTGCTCGCCCTATGGAAGAGGCATTGACAATGCACCGAGCGGTGGCGTTGAATCATTTCCTTGAAACGCATCAATTTTGTGGGAAGTGCGGTTCAAAAGCCGTGCTGTCAGAGAAAGAAATTGCGATGATTTGCCCGAGTTGCAATCAACATTTCTACCCTGTTTTAAGCCCAAGTATTATTGTGGCGGTGCGTCGTGGTAAACAGATTTTATTGGCAAATCATCAGCGTCATAAGGGCTCAATTTATACGACATTAGCGGGCTTTATTGAAGCAGGCGAAACAGCCGAACAAGCGGTTGAACGTGAGGTATTTGAGGAAAGCGGTCTAAAAATCAAAAACATTCGCTATTTTGGCAGTCAGCCGTGGTCATTTCCAAATTCATTGATGTTAGGTTTTTTAGCAGATTATGAAAGCGGGGAAATTCGCTTGCAAGGGGAAGAAATTTGCGATGCGAGATGGTTTGATGCAGATAAGCCTTTACCCCAACTTCCGCCCAAAGGCACGATTGCGTTGCAATTGATTGAAGAAACGTTAAAAATTTGCCAATCAGAAAACACGTAACAATTGGCGAGATAAGCATCAGATTTTGTGGCTTATTCTTTTAAAATGCCCGAATAATATGGTATAGTACCGCCTTACTCAGTAGCTTATCATTCTCACTTAGTAAAGTATATAAAGAGCAAAGAAGCAAAAGCCCACGGTTGGAACATTATGGCAAAACAGGACGCAGATTGTATCACCCTTGATTTGTTCGCAAGCATGCCAAAAGTTGGGCGACCACGTACAAATCCTTTAAGTCGAGAACAACAAATTCGCATAAACAAACGCAATCAACTTAAACGCGACCGCTCATCTGGGCTAAGACGCGTGGAGCTAAAATTGCATTCCGATTTAGTGCAACGACTTGAAGATGAAGCGAGCCAACGCAATATCACTCGCGGACAACTGATTGAATATATTTTAAATGATTATATCGGCAATCTTGTCGATAACGATAACAGGTAGGTAATTAATATGGCAGTAGTAGGTTTATTCTACGGTAGCGATACAGGTAATACAGAAAACATCTCTAAGATGATTCAAAAAGAGATTGGTGCAAATTTAATTGATATTCGTGACATTGCAAAAAGTACGAAAGAAGATATTGAAGCCTATGATTTCTTATTATTCGGTATCCCAACTTGGTATTACGGCGAATCTCAAGCAGACTGGGATGATTTTATGCCAACCTTGAAAGAAATTGATTTTACAGGCAAAGTTATCGGTATTTTCGGTTGTGGTGACCAAGAAGATTACGCAGAATATTTCTGTGATGCAATGGGTACAATCCGCGATATCGTAGAGGAAAATGGTGCAGTCATTGTCGGGCACTGGCCAACAGAAGGCTATAACTTCGAAAGCTCACAAGCAGTCATTGATGATGAAACTTTTGTAGGTTTATGCATTGATGAAGATAGACAGCCTGAATTAACCGAAGGCCGTGTGAAAGCTTGGTGTAAACAGCTTACCGAAGAGATGTGCTTAGACCAATTAGCCTAATAGTTGAATATAAAAATAACATTGAATGAGGACAAAAGGTGACAGTGATGTCTGATGAAAATTTTAAATTACTTAAAAGCGTTGGTTTAAAAGTGACTGAGCCACGCTTAACTATTCTTGCGTTAATGCAGGAAACTCGTGAAAAGATGCAGCATTTCTCAGCAGAAGATATTTATAAGCTACTGCTTGAAAAAGAGTCTGATATTGGTTTAGCAACGGTTTATCGAGTATTAAATCAATTCGAAGAAGCTGGCATTTTGGTTCGTCATAACTTTGATGCCAATAAAGCTGTGTTTGAGTTGAATATCGAACAGGATCACGACCATATTATCTGTATGGATTGCGGTAAAGTGTTTGAATTCAAAGATCCTGATATTGAACGTCGCCAACGCGAAATCAGTGAAAAACACGGTATGAAACTCGCAACTCATAGTTTATATCTTTACGGTAATTGCCAAGATATTAGTCATTGTGAGACAAAAGAGAAGAAATAATCTCTTATATACTTAAAAGGCCAAAGGGAAAAACTCTTTGGCTTTTTTAAAAAATACGTTAAGAAATAAAAATAGGAATATCTGAATAAAAATGCGTTTTTTCTTCTTGGATGAAACCCGTCTTAATCATCACATCCCTTAACTGATACTGAATATTAAATAAATAATCATTTTTTCTTACTTCCTCCTGTTTGGCTGAAATAAAAAGTAAATCAGCAATATTCTTTTTATCGCAAGAAAAATAACTCGTACTCACAAAACCACCAATTTTATCTGGTTTACAACCAATAAGATAAAGAATTTCGAAAGGTATATTATCTGGTAACATTACTGCTTTTTCGAAACTCTTTTCTAATCTTAAATTCATCTCTTTTTGATGAGGATGACCTTTAATGATCAACGTAAATCCATCACCGATAAAATATTTTCCGTTAGGATGAATATAATTTAATATTGCATTAAGATGTAAATGATATAATACCTCTTCTTCCTCTTTTGGTAGATCGAAAATTGTTGTTCCAGTAAATATAAAGGTCTTTTCTTGTTGAAATATTTTTATTTTATCTTTTAAAGATTGAATACTAATCCCTAATAATTCATTAAAAAAGTCTTTTTCTTCTTGAGTAAATTGGAGATATCTTTCTAATTCCATAATATGGCAATACTTTACACTATTCTTTAACAAAGATAACTTTTCATTTTTCAAAAGAAAATCATTCAATAAATAATAATGTGATTCAAAAAGTGAATTCCATAAATATCGAGCAATATCTGCATCTAAAAATGAAAGTTTATCCGCATAGAACGATTGGCTATCTATATCAATAATCTTTTGTAAGCTTTCAGTAGAATAGTTTTGTTCTATTTTAGAAAGCATTACCAGCCCTTCTGAACCATCATCATAGAAATTAAGTTTTATATCTAGTACCTTATTCTTAAATTGCCCAATTATATGTAATAAAGGAATGAGCATCTTCCAAGAGTGGAATAAATTTATATGGAAGTTAAGTCGATACTGACAAAAACTATCTTCGGTTAAAAGCTTAATAAATAATTGCTGAAATGCTCTCTGATCTTCAGAAATAATTGGACAATAACGAATAATTCCTTCCGGATAGGATTCTATGATGCTTTTTGAAATATTAAAGCGCCCTAATCCAAATAGCCTGATTGTTTCAATATCATCCTTATTTTCTGTAAAATGATAAAAATAATTTAAGGTTGGAATTGTTGCATAATCTAGATAAACTTCTACATTTTTTGTATATTGTTTTGTCATAATCGTAAATATAATAGTAACAAGCTGGCATATTTTAAAGGAATTTTGCTCATTCTTAAAATAAAAAAACACGGGGAAATTCCCCGTGCTTAAACTCGCTAAATGAGAAATTACGCCGTAAATGGATCGCGTAAGATCATGGTTTCAACACGATCAGGGCCTGTTGAAAGAATATCTACTGGTACGCCCACTAACTCTTCAATACGTTTGATATAGTTAATTGCTGCTTGTGGTAAATCTTCTAATTTGGTTACGCGGAAAGTATTTTCTGACCAACCAGGTAAAGTTTCATAAATTGGTTCAACACCTTCCCAGTCTTTTGCCGCTAATGGAGCGTATTCGACGATTTCACCATTTGGCATTTTGTATGCTACACATACTTTTAATTCATCAAAGCCATCTAAAACGTCAAGTTTAGTCATACAGAAGCCAGAAATTGAGTTAATTTGTACTGCACGACGAACGGCAACCGCATCAAACCAACCACAACGGCGTGGGCGACCTGTTACAGAACCAAATTCATTACCTTTACGAGCAATTTCTGCCCCAATTTCATCAAATAATTCTGTCGTAAATGGACCACTTCCCACACGTGTACAGTAAGCTTTAATAATACCTAAAACGTAATCTAAGTGGCGTGGACCAAAGCCAGAACCTGTTGCTACACCACCTGCAGTAGTATTTGAGCTAGTTACGAATGGATAAGTACCATGGTCAATATCTAGCATTGTACCTTGAGCACCTTCAAATAAGATGTTTGCACCTTCTCTACGTGCATCGTGAAGCATTGTGGTTACATCTGCTACCATTCCTTTAATAACATCAGCAATCTCAAACACATCATCTAAAGTTTTTTGGAAATCAACGGGCTCTGCTTTATAGTAATGCACAAGTTGGAAATTGTAGTAATCTAAAATTGATTTTAATTTTTCAGCGAAAAGCTCTTTATTGAACAAATCACTTACACGTAAACCACGGCGTGCTACTTTATCTTCATAAGCAGGTCCAATACCGCGACCTGTTGTACCAATTTTATTCTTACCTAAAGCACTTTCGCGAGCCTGATCCATTGCAACGTGATATGGTAAAATTAATGGAGAAGCTTCTGAAATTTTTAAACGCTCGCGCACATTTACACCACGCGATTCTAATTCGCCCATCTCTTTCATTAACGCTTCTGGCGACAGCACTACGCCATTACCGATTAAACAAATCACATTATCGTGTAAAATACCACTTGGGATTAAGCGAAGGATAGTTTTTTCGCCATTGATAATCAAAGTATGACCAGCATTGTGACCTCCTTGATAACGCACCACATATTTTACACGATCCGTTAATAAATCTACAATTTTACCTTTCCCTTCATCGCCCCACTGAGCGCCGAGAATCGCAACACTTTTACCCATAGGATTTGCCTCTTTAGTTGAGTTTATTAAAAGTTTGAATTAAAACGTAAAAAGACCCGATCTTTCGGGTCTTATTGATACTATTATTTTGTAGGCGATTTCATAAAGCGTAAGAAATCACTCTCAGGCTTCATAATCATGATATTAGTTTTGCCTTCAGCAAAACTAGCTTCATACGCTTTTAAACTACGTACAAAAGCATAAAATTCAGACTCTTGTCCAAGTGCATTCGCATAAATACGAGTGGCCTCTGCATCGCCTTCTCCTTGTAAAGTTTCGGCAGTTTTCTTCGCATTCGCTTCAATTAGCACGACTTTTTTATCTACTTCCGCTTTGATAAATTCGGCTTTTTCTTCACCCTGTGAACGGTGTTCGCGGGCTACTGCATCACGTTCTGCACGCATACGTTGGTAAATAGAAGATGAAACTTCATTTGGTAGATTAATCTGTTTAACACGCACATCTACCACCTTGATGCCCAATTTTTCCGCACCATCATCCCCGTAATTTAAGGCTTTTTGAGCTCCAGCCATCAATTCACCACGAGAACCAGAAACAATATCTTTAATAGTGCGAGAACCAATTTCTGATCGCAAGCGATCATTGACTTTGCGGCGTAATAGATCGGAAGCTTTTTGATAATCTCCACCTGTCGAAGTATAGAATTGGCCAAAATCACTGATTCGCCATTTTACATAGGAATCTACAAGCAAATCCTTTTTCTCTACAGTCACGAACCGATCTTCTTTACCATCTAAGGTTTGAATACGAGCATCTAGCACTTTCAAGCTATCCATAAATGGCACTTTAAAATGCAAGCCTGGTGTGTAAATCATCACTTTTTGCTCCGCATCACGATGGACTTTATTGAATCTCAACATAATACCGCGTCCACCTTCTGGCACAATCGTCATAGACTGGAATAAGACGAATGCTACAACAGCCAGTACAGGCAATAATAATTTACGCATTAGAATCTCCCTCTACGAATTTCTGGTTGTGGTTGCTCTTGTACAGCAATTTTAGGTTGTACAGGTTGTTGAATCACAGGCTCTGCCATAATTGCTTTCGTTGTAGGCTGTGAAGCGGTCAAATTTCCTAACAGTTTTTCCAATGGTAACACATTGATATTTGCACCACCTTCCATCACAATTTTCGGTGTATTCGACATCACTTTTTCCATTGTTTGCAAATATAAACGTTCACGGGTTAGTTGCGGTGCAGATTTATACTCTGGCAATAATTTGCTGAAACGTTCTACCTCACCTTGAGCCTCTAGCACCACTTTTTCTTTATAAGCGGTTGCTTGCTCAATAATACGCTGTGCTTGACCACGTGCAATAGGCTCTTTACCACGAGCATAGGCTTCTGCTTCACGAATTAAACGTTGCTCATCTTCTTGAGCTTTGATCGCATCGTCAAATGCTGCTTTTACCTCTTCAGGTGGACGAGCATATTGGAAATTTACATCGGTAATAAGTAATCCCATATCATAGTTTTTAATAATATCGCGCAAAGTGTTCCACGTTTGTTCACGTACAGTTGCACGGCCTGTCGTAAGAATTTCATCCATTTTCATATGCCCGATAACATAGCGTAAAGCACTATCAGTTGCTTGTTTCAAGCTATCATTTGGATTATTCACGCTAAAAAGATATTTCGCAGGATCTTCCACTCGATACTGTACTGTCATTTCAACCTGAACCATATTTTCATCTTGCGTAAGCATTGAACCGCTTGTATTGAGTTCCATCACACGTTCAATGTTTACTGGAATAACATCATCAATAAAAGTTGCCTTCCAATTTAAACCAGGTAAAACGACTTGATTAAGCTTACCAAAACGCGTTACAACACCTCGCTCAGCCTCTTGCACAGTATAGAAACCAGAAGCTCCCCAAATAACTGCCGCTAAAGCAATAACGGCAGGAATAAACTTACCAAAAGAAGCAGGCTGAGGATTCCCATTTTGATCTTTCTTACCACCCATTTTACGAAGTAAACTAGAGAATACTTCTTCTAAATCAGGTGGCTGTTGATTATTCTGTTGCTTTGGTTCTTGTGGTTCTGAACCATTATTTTCTTGTTCAGACTTATTTTGACCCGGTTTACTCCAAGGATCTTGATTGTCTGATAAATAGAATGACATACGGTCTCCATAGATGAATTAGAATATTCTAATCAATAATGTTTAACTTGAAGATTGTACCTATTTGAGCTAGTTTTTACTAGCTTATTTGACAGGAATTTTCCAAAATTTTAACAATTTATGCCTAGTCCGACAAAAAGCAAAAACCCCGCAGTATTGCTACAACGGGGTTGAGTATTCAATCTGGCGATGCCCTACTCTCACATGGGGAATCCCCACACTACCATCGGCATTACGGCATTTTACTTCTGAGTTCGGAATGGATTCAGGTAGAACTACCGCACTATGGTCGCCAGAATATTCTGTTGATGATATTCTGTCTTTCTCTTTTCTTTGTTCTTCTCTTCTTAAATTCGAAACAAGCTGTAAAAACACTTGAGCGTTGTATAGTTAAGCCTCTCGGGCAATTAGTATCTGTTAGCTCAACGGCTCACACCGCTTACACACCAGACCTATCTACGTCTTAGTCTTAAACAACCCTTACTGTCTTAAAGACAGGGAGAACTCATCTCTTGGCAAGTTTCGTGCTTAGATGCTTTCAGCACTTATCTCTTCCGCACTTAGCTACCCGGCAATGCGTCTGGCGACACAACCGGAACACCAGTGGTGCGTCCACTCCGGTCCTCTCGTACTAGGAGCAGCCCCAATCAATTCTCCAACGCCCACGGCAGATAGGGACCGAACTGTCTCACGACGTTCTAAACCCAGCTCGCGTACCACTTTAAATGGCGAACAGCCATACCCTTGGGACCTACTTCAGCCCCAGGATGTGATGAGCCGACATCGAGGTGCCAAACACCGCCGTCGATATGAACTCTTGGGCGGTATCAGCCTGTTATCCCCGGAGTACCTTTTATCCGTTGAGCGATGGCCCTTCCATTCAGAACCACCGGATCACTATGACCTACTTTCGTACCTGCTCGACTTGTCTGTCTCGCAGTTAAGCTTGCTTATACCATTGCACTAACCTGACGATGTCCGACCGTCATTAGCAAACCTTCGTGCTCCTCCGTTACTCTTTGGGAGGAGACCGCCCCAGTCAAACTACCCACCAGACACTGTCCGAGACCACGTTTCGTAATCTTCGTTAGAACATCAAACGTTAAAGGGTGGTATTTCAAGGACGACTCCATAATCACTGGCGTGACTACTTCAAAGTCTCCCACCTATCCTACACATCAAAATTCAATGTTCAGTGTCAAGCTATAGTAAAGGTTCACGGGGTCTTTCCGTCTAGCCGCGGGTACACCGCATCTTCACGGCGATTTCAATTTCACTGAGTCTCGGGTGGAGACAGCCTGGCCATCATTATGCCATTCGTGCAGGTCGGAACTTACCCGACAAGGAATTTCGCTACCTTAGGACCGT
>OGJJ01000043.1_pt1 | contig 104539 bp, 85 predicted proteins | sample 1572081 | NCBI WGS metagenome assembly OGJJ01 (sample SAMEA2582122, study PRJEB24529) | metagenome | biome: Human gut stool | place: China | collected 2011
GTGCCTGCAGAAGTACTGGCAGTCCGGCCTTGCCGCAGGCGCCGTCAAGGAATGATCGCAACGGTCGCATGCTGAAATTTCGGTAAAGCGCATACCGATTTTTCGGCAATCGTCCGAAAAGAACAAAAAAATAAGACCTCGGGGGTGTCATCGTGGACATCCCCGGGACCATCTCAAATATCTTAGTAAATATATATACTAGATTTTATAAAAAGATTTTACGAGAGCTTTCGAAGGGAAGCTGTCGAGCTGGCATCCTCAGCGTTATAGCGGATGCCATACGCACACAAAGGAGTAATCCATGCATCGCACGTTCAAATGGCCGGAACTGCTGACCGACAACGGCAAAGGCATCGCATACGGCGGTGATTACAATCCCGACCAGTGGTCGGAAGACGTGTGGGACGAAGACGTCCGCCTCATGAAACAGGCCGGTGTCAATACCGTGGCCGTGGCCATTTTCAGCTGGGATCGCATTCAGCCGGAAGAAAACCGTTGGGATTTCGGCTGGCTTGACCGCATCATCGACAAGCTCGGCAAAGCCGGCATCGCGGTCGATCTGGCCTCCGCAACCGCCACCGCGCCGCTGTGGCTGTACGAAAAGCACCCGGAAGTGCTGCCGCAAGACAAATTCGGCCATCCCGTCAACGCGGGATCGCGCCAATCCTGGAGCCCGACAAGCCCGGTGTTCAAGGAACACGCGCTCACCCTGTGCCGCAAACTGGCCGAACGCTACGGCACCAACCCGTACGTCACCGCATGGCATATGGGCAACGAATACGGCTGGAACAACCGTTACGATTACTCCGACAACGCGCTCAACGCCTTCCGCCTGTGGTGCGAACGCAAATACGGCACCATCGAAAACCTCAACAAGGCGTGGGGCACCACCTTCTGGGGTCAGGAAATGAACGGTTTCCACGAAGTGCTCATCCCGCGTTTCATGGGCGCCGACTCCATGGTGAACCCCGGTCAAAAGCTTGATTTCGAGCGTTTCGGCAACGATATGCTGCTCGACTTCTATAAGGCCGAACGCGACGCCATCGCCGAAATCTGCCCCGACAAGCCGTTCACCACGAACTTCATGGTCTCCACCGACCAGTGCTGCATGGACTACGCCGACTGGGCCGAGGAAGTCGATTTCGTGTCGAACGACCATTACTTCCATGAGGGCGAATCGCATATCGACGAACTGTTCTGCTCCGACGCTTTGATGGATTCCCTCGCGCTCGGCAAGCCGTGGTATGTGATGGAACATTCCACTTCGGCCGTGCAGTGGAAGCCGCTCAACGCACGCAAGCGCAAGGGTGAAACCGTGCGTGACTCCATTGCGCATGTGGCCATGGGTGCCGACGCCATCAACTTCTTCCAGTGGCGTGCCTCCGCATTCGGAGCCGAATCCTTCCACTCCGCACTCGTGCCCCACGCGGGCGAAGACACCAAACTGTTCCGCCAAGTGTGCGAACTGGGCGCAGCGCTGAAAACCCTCGGCGACGCTGGCGTGCAGGGTACCGAACTGGAACAGTCCGATACGGCGATCCTGTTCAGCGCGGAATCCGAATGGGCCACACGCTCCGAAACCCTGCCGAGCATGAAGCTCAACCATTGGCATGACGTGCGCGACTGGTACCGTGCGTTCCTCAACGCCGGCACCCGTGCCGACATTGTGCCGTTGAAATACGATTGGAGCGCATACAAGACCGTCGTACTGCCGACCGTGATCATGCTCAGCGCCGAAGATACGCAGCGTTTGGCCGATTTCGCAGCTGCCGGCGGCCGTGTGGTCATCGGTTACGCAACCGGACTGATCGACGAAAACTTCCACACCTGGCTCGGCGGATACCCGGGAGCCGGAGACGGCCTGCTGCGCGAAATGCTGGGTATTCGCGGCGAGGAATTCAACATTCTCGGCGCGGAAGCCGAAGGCGAACCGTCCGAAATTCGTTTGAGCTCCGGTGCGGTCACCCGCCTGTGGCAGAACGATGTGAACGTCGACGGCGAACGCGCGCAGGTATTAGCCACCTACGAAGGTGAAGAAGCCGACGAATGGGAACTCGGCGGCACCGCCGCAATCACCCGCAATCCGTACGGTTCCGGCGAAACATACTTCGTCGGCTGCGATCTCAACGTCGCCGATCTTACGGAATTCGTGCGCGAGAATATCGTGGAAGATTCCGCAAATGTCGCCAATCCGACCGATTCCGACGTACTGCACACCGTGCGCAAGTCCGCCGACGCAACCTTCGATTTCTATCTGCCGCGCGGCAAGAAAGAAATCGCATTGCAGGGCATCGAAGGCGAACCAATCTACCTGTTCCAAGCGGAAGCAGAGGAACAGACGGGCAGCTACACCGTGCATCGCAACGGCGTACTCGTCGTAAAGCGCGCATAATTCCGCATAATTTCGCGCAATTGATTGCGTAACACAACAATCTCACACAACCTGAGCCCGCCATTCTGAAACTCAAGAATGGCGGGCTTGCCATAACTGGTAAACTTTTTACCGGCATATTCAACAATCACGGAGACGAACATGGGCGAGTCAAAGCCGGAGCCGAAGCCGGACAAAAAACGCGTCACCCTACGAGACGTGGCCGAAGAGGCAGGCGTTTCACTCAAAACCGCATCCAACGTGATCAACCATTCCGGCCGTATGACCGACTCCACGCGAGAAAAAGTCCAGGAAGTCATCGACCGACTCGGATACCGCGTGAACGTGTCCGCGCGCAATCTCAACCGCGGCAAAACCGGTTTCATCACACTCGCCGTACCAACATTGACCGCCCCATACCTGTCGGAGCTCGCCAACCGCGTAATCGACGCGGCCCGCGGCTACGGCTACTCCGTATACGTCACCACCTACGCCGAAGGATCCGCACAAGGAGCGCAATCACTCCTGCGCAACTTCAACACCACCGTCTCGGACGGCATGATCCTGTCGATCTCCGAAGTCGAAAACCTTGAAGCGGCGGACTTGGACGTGGACTATCCGCTCGTATGCGTGGGCGCGCGTTCCACACACGGCAAAGCCGACCACGTTACCCCCGACGATATTCAGGAAGCCCGACTCGCAGCCGAATACCTGTTCGACCATGGCGCAACCCGGCTCGCGGTGGTCGGATCGCGAACCGAACCGGAGCATATCGATTCCGTGCGTGAAGCAGTGGAAGGCAATGCGCAACTGCGACTTCGCGGCGTGCTCGAAGCGTGCGCCGCGCGGGGAGCGGCATTCGATTCCCGACTGGTAATGAGCACTGGGCAGGATTGGACGATTGGTTCCGGCGCTCGCATTACGCAGCAGCTTATTGATTCCGGGATTCCATTCGACGGTATTGTGGCGTTCAATGACCAGCTTGCGTTGGGTGCGCTGTTCACTTTGGCTGCGAACGGCATTTCCGTGCCTGAACAGATGCAGGTGATCGGCTTCGACAATATTGAAGAAGCCGCATATTTCCAGCCTCCGCTGACCACCATGGATTCTTGTCTCGACTGGATTGCGCCGACTGCGGTCAGCCGCATTCTCGACCGGATCGACGGCACGCGTGTGCTGGAGCCGAGTTACATCACCACCCAGTCGCACGTGATCGCCCGCGCCACCACGCGCGTGTAGCTCGCCGTTGGTTTCGTGCCGTCGCCCTTCGAGCCATCGGTTTCGTACCGTTGTCCTTCGTGCCGTTGATTTCGCGCTATCGCCCTTTGTGCTGTTGATTTCGTATCGTTGGCTTCGCGACGCAGCTCGCGATGTTTGTGCAGTTTCCCTGCCAAACGCCTTTTTAGGGGTATCTGTTCTTGATTTTCATTCCCGTATTGCCGGTTTGGCAGGTTTTTCCGTCTGCGCAACTCCGATTTCAGGGCCAATTCCGGACTTGTGCAGACGCAAAATCAGACTTATGCAGACACGGAACCGAGGTTGTGCAGACCCGAATCAACCTCGGTGTTCCGGCAATTCCTGCGCGGGCAGCTGCGCCGGTCGACTGGCGGACACCGAAATGGGACCCACATCAGGAACGACCGGAGAGCGTGAGAATTACAAGAATCACGTTAAGTGCGACAATCAGCGAAACAACTACCATATTGATCGCGAATTTCACCGGACCATCCACATAATCGCCCATTAATGATCGATCGTGAGTGTATTTCATCAGCGGAATAATCGCAAATGGAATGCCGATCGACAGCACAACTTGCCCTATGATCAGCGCTTCCGTCGGATTCTTAGCAAACCACAATACCACCAACGCCGGTACGAGCGTCACCACGCGGCATGCCCACATCGGCGCTTTGATCCGCAACAGTCCATGCATGATTTCGGCGCCCGCATATGTGCCGACCGACGTGGAACTCAGGCTGGAAGCCAGCAATCCGACCGAGAAAATCGTGCCGATCACCGGACCTAGCACATGCTGAATGGCCTGTTGCGCACCCTCGATCGTATCCGTGCCGGTCATGCCATGCAATGAATTCGCCGCAAGAATCAATAGTGCAAGATTCACCGATCCAGCAAGTAATAATGCCCAGAACACGTCTATTTTGCTTCCGTGTAGCAGGGTCTTTACGCTCGGTTTGGGCTCTCCTGGCACGTAATGGTCGTTCACCAGCGTGGAATGCAGGTAAATCGCGTGCGGCATCACCGTGGCGCCCAGCATGGAAGTTGCCATCAATACCGTTTCGGTTCCTTTGAAATGCGGAACAAGACCTTGCAAAACTTGCGCAGGATTTGGTGGATCAATAAAAAGGCCTGCAATAAATCCAAAAGTAATCACCAGCAGCAATGCAATAATCAGCTTTTCAAAAATATGATGCGTGGCACTCTTTTGAAAAATAAGCAAGACCGTAGAAATAATGCCGATTATGCACCCACCAATAAAAAGCGGAAGTCCAAATAATAATTTCAGTGCGATTGCGCCGCCAATTACTTCCGCAAGATCAGTCGCTATTGCAATGACTTCCGCTTGCATGAAAAACATGAATCGACCGCCGTCGCCAAGTCGTTCTCCCAGGATTTCGGGAAGACTTTTTCCGGTGACGATACCAAGTTTTGCGGACTGATATTGAATGAGCACGCTCATACAATTGGCGAGTACCAGCACCCACACCAGCAGATATCCGTACCTCGCGCCGGATGTGATATTCGCCGCCACATTGCCGGGATCCACGTAGGCGACGGCCGCCACAAAAGCAGGTCCAAGCATGCCGGCAAGCGCGTGCCCGTGGCGGGAAGAGAAATCGTGATTCGCCCGTGCCGTTTCCCAGCATTCCACGCCATCCGTCGCACCCGCATTGACCATGCCTCCCATGCCGTCCATATCGTTCGCGTCGTCTGTACTGTTCATGTTCGTCGCCCTCTTATCCGAGCAATGTTATAGCGCACGAGACTGCGCGGTTATGTTACGTACGCGCATATCATCTGTGGGCATATGCGCGACTCATGCAACGGCGCGTCCGAACCGTTCCAAGACGCAATGCGAGGCATGTGCCACGAAATATGGCCGAATTGCGGCGACCTGCGGCTAAGCTGGAACAAGCATAAGAACGGTTGAGAATAATCGCCTGAAACACAGCCTTCGAAAGGACAACGCATGGCAACTTTCCATACCCCCATGGTCACATTGAACGACGGCAATCTGATTCCGCAAATCGGCTTGGGCGTGCTGCGCATCGACGATGAGGGCGTTACCTCCGTAGTGGAGAGTGCGCTGGAAGCCGGCTACCGTCATATCGACGGCGCGGCGGGGTACAACAATGAGGCCGGCGTGGGTCGCGCGCTGAACAATGCGGGATTCACGGAAGGTGAGCAGCGCAAAAACCTGTGGGTTACGACGAAACTGCGCGATTCCGAGCAGGGGTATGACAGCGCACGCAAGGCGTTCGACCGCCAGCTTGGCTTGCTGCAGCTCGATTATGTCGACATGTACATGCTGCATTGGCCCACCCCGTTCGACTGGCGTTCCAGCGAAACGTGGAAGGCGTTCCAGGAATTCCGCGCGGAGGGGCGCGTGCGCACGCTGGGTGTGTGCAATTTCCTGCCCGAGCATCTTGACCGCTTGCATGAGGAGACCGGCGAATATCCTGCCGTCAACCAGATTGAGCTGCATCCGACCTGGCAGCAGCGCGAGGTCGTGGACTATTGCAAGGCGCACGGCATTGCCGTGGAAGCATATTCGCCGATGGCTCGCGGTGCTGATTTGAACGCCGGAAATGGTGCGATTGAGCGCATCGCAGCGGAGCATGGGGTTACCCCTGCGCAGGTGATTCTGCGTTGGCATATCGAAAATGGCACGATCATCATCCCCAAGTCGGTGCATGCGGATCGGCAGAAGCAGAATCTCGATTTGTTTGGATTCGTGCTCACCCCTGAAGAACATGCCGCGATCGACGCGCTTGACGGTCCGACGCGCGCCGGACATGATCCGATGACGTTCACGTACGCCTGATACTCCGTAATTCCGTAATTTCGTATTATTTTTAATAATTATGCCTCGAAAGAATAATCGTAATTCTTATAATTATCGGAATATTGAACGCGACGTGCGTGATATCCAGCGGGCCGGCAAGCGGTTCAAAAAAAGTTGGATCAACGCCGACGGTCCGCTGGAACGTATTCTTATTTTGCTGGTAGTCGTTGCGGTAATCGGCGTCACTATCGGCATGCTGCTGCCGAAAGTCAATCCGACCGTAGGCGAAATCACCGGCGAGTACACGGCAACCGGCACAGCTGCGGAAACGTTGGAAAAACTTACCGTCGACGACAATCCCAGCAAGGCCGGATATGATCGCGATGCGTTCGGATTCCGCGAAACCGACGACGATGGCAACGGTTGCGACGTGCGCGAAGACGTGCTCGCGCGCGATCTGACGGACGTGCAATATAAGAACGGCCGTAGCTGCCAGGTTGCGTCGGGCACGCTTGACGATCCGTATACCGGTCAGACCATCCAATTCGTACGTGGAGTGAAAACGTCTTCGGCGGTGCAGATCGATCATGTGGTCGCGTTGGAAAATGCGTGGCAGTCGGGCGCGAACACGTGGGATCATGCGAAGCTGTACCAATTCGGCAACGACATGTACAATCTGCTGGCCGTGGATGGGCCCGCGAATCAGCAGAAGGGTTCCGCTTCGGCCGCATACTGGCTGCCGACGAACAGTGAATACCGTTGCGATTACGTGGCCCGGCAGATTGGCGTGAAAGACAAGTACGGGCTGACTGTCACTTTGCAGGAAAAGCGGGCGATGCTTTCCGTATTGCACGGTTGCCCAGCGCAGGAATTGCCGGAAAGCTGAAGCTGCTCATTTAGGCGCGGATATTTGCGGGTGCTGGCTGGGAACGGTCGTAGTTGTAGACGGTGAACGTTCCTTTGTTGAATCGTTTGGTTTCGTACAGCGCCAAGTCGGCCTGTGCGACGCATTGGTCGAAATCCACGCTTCCGATCGCGTCTCCATCGGCGCGCCCCGTGCCAAGGCTGGCACCGTCAGCGGCTGCAATGCGGCACACGCCTACGCTGCAATGCACGTCTTGCCCGTGCTGTTCCGAGGTGCGTGCCAACTGTTGGAAGAACATGCCCAGCGTGGTTTCAAGCACCTGTTCGCTGGCGGTGTTGCGAATAAGCGCCAAGAATTCGTCACCGCCATATCGGCAGATAATGTCATCTTGCCGGTAGATGTGCCGAAGTTGGGATGCGACCTCGCGGATCCAGAAATCGCCGACCGTGTGTCCGTATGTGTCGTTGATGGTTTTGAAATCGTCGATGTCGACGAACATCAGCATCGCTTCGTCGTGCGAATCCATGCGGTCGAAATATTTGCGCATGTGTTTCCATCCCGCTTCCTTGTTCAGCAAACCGGTCATGCCGTCATGTTCGGCTTCGTACCGTGCTTTTTCGTAGGCGGCCTGTTGCGAGTGGAATCGCATGTTCATTTCCACGGTGTCCATGACGAACATAATCTGTGTGGAAATCACGATCGCCAAACATTGCAATGAAAAACTGTATGCCAGTGCTTGGTAGATGGTCGCCAATACTGGTAGCACGAAGAACGACATCATGGAAAGGAAAATAATGCGATCAAGATTCTTGCGATATGAGATCAACATGAAGAGGCATAATGCGATTCCCAAGACCGCAATTGCCTGCGAAAGAAGATAGAAATTACCGCGATGGTAAAGATTGTGGTCATCGAAATAGTAGAAAAGACCAGTGAATTGTGTGATGATAAGTAAGAGAATTCCAATTACGGATAATGCGTAGACAGCACGCAATGCGGCTGGTTTGCGATGCTGATGTTTGCTCACTGTCAACCAAACATAGGTTGCGAAGAAACTCATGAAAATATAGTTGATGCAGAATACTGAGAAATTGCTTATGCGAACCATATAGTATGCGGTTTCGTCTGCATCTACGCGAAAATACCAGCTGAGCGCGTCGGTTCCAAGAAGAAGCATGCAGGCGATCTGCATGAGTATTTTGATGCGAGTTCGTCTGGTTTTGTGTGGTGTTGCAATGAAAATTCCGCCTGCGCAAATCAGGCATATGAAAATACCCCACAACTCCATGCAGATGTGGAACATGGCCCTGACTGTCATTATCCTCCACCCACCCCCTCGACGCTGCCTGCGTCGAAAACTTGCCTACCTCTTTCGTGTGCCATGATACCTCTAAATAGGGGAGCGTTACCCCGAAATGACAAAAACAGGAATCCGCAGGCGAATATCCATGCCTCTGTCATACGGGCTATCATATAGTTTGTGCGTTTGAATGTGGAGAAGGTGATTGATGTCAGCGAAGCGGAGCATGTCCCGAGCGCTTACTCGAGAGGAATCGTATCAGGACGGTCATTTAACGCGCACGGCGTTTATTTCCATTGCGATTCTTACATTTATTACGTTCGTCGGTAATTTCACGCAATTGCAGTTGAGCGCCGCGTTGCCGACGATCGTCAGTGATTTTGGTATTTCCGTTACGACCGGTCAGTGGCTGACGTCGATTTTCCAGCTGGTCATGGGCGTGATGGTGCCGCTTACGGCATACCTTACGAGACGTTTTTCGACGCGCGAAATCGTGCTTGTTTCCATGGTTGTGTTCACGATCGGTTCACTGTTCGCTTGGCTTGGTCCAACTTTTTTGATGGTGCTGATCGGGCGTTTGCTTGAGGCGGTTGGCACGGGTGTGATGTGGCCGGTGTTGCAGATCACGGTGTTTTCGATTTATCCGCTGTCTCGCCGTGGTTTCGCAATGGGTACGGTTGGCATGGCGATGAGCGTGGCTCCGGCGATCGGCCCGACGCTTGGCGGTGTGCAGACGGACTTGAACGGTTGGCGTTCAATTTTCCTCACGTTGACCATTATCGGCGTGATTTCGCTGCTTCTTGCCTATTTTGGATTGCATAATTTCGGTGAGAACGATAAAACCGCGAAGGCTGACTTTTTTTCCGTTGGACTGTCTATTTTCGGTTTCGGCGGGCTAATGTTCGGCTTTACGAATATTGAATCGTATTCGTTTGTAAATCCTATGGTTTGGCTGCCAATGGTGATTGGCATTGTGGGAATTATTTGGTTTGTGCTCCGCCAGATTCATGGCGCGCGCAGGCAGATTGAAAATCCTGAAGCGCAGCCGCCACTGTTGAATTTGAGCGTGTTGAAGAATCGTAGTTTTACTGTTGGCACGATCACGGCCGCGCTCTCGTTCTTCGCGTTCAGTTCGATTATGGTGATCATGCCCCTGTACATTCAGGATTGCCGTGGCTATTCTGCTGCGATTAGCGGCCTGGTGATGCTTCCGGGTGCTTTGGGCCAGTGCATTTCGCAGTTTTTCGGTGGTAAGGTGCTTGACCGTTTCGGAGCACGCCCGGTGGCGTTGATCGGCACGATTACCTTGTGTTTCGGCACGGTCATGATGAGTTTGATTTCCATGACCTCGTGGATTTGGTGGGTGTCGATTTGGCAGTTTGTGCGCCAGATCGGCATGGGTTTCGTGTTGATGCCGATCACCACATGGTCACTGAATTGTTTGGAACCGGAAGAGGTGAGTGCCGGATCCGCGGTGACGAATACGGTTCGTCAGATTGCGGGCGCGATTGGCGCTCCGGTGTTGGTGATTTTGATGGAGACGTTCACGTCTCTTCGTTGGACTGCGCTTGGTGGCACAAAAGCCGTGTATGCGGCTGCCAACGTGTTCGGCATTCAGTGGGCGCTTCGTATCAGTGCAGCAATCTGCTTCGTGATGGTGCTGATGGTGTTCTTCGGCGTGCGCGGCCAGGGTGCCGGTTCCACGCATGAAACCGTGCAACGCGCCCTCAACCGTAGGCGTGCCGCCTGACCGTGCATGCTGCGACGGCTACTCCTCTTCGTTGGGCTTGTATTCCACTACGCTGAGGGCCACCACGCCTGCGCTGGTGTGCACGAACACATTGGCGCTCCCGCCTACGGCTTCCAAGCCTTCCACCAAGTGTGAGATCGGCTCGGAATCGAGCATTGGCAGCACTTGCGCCACGCCGTCTGCGTCGGTGACGGTGAGCGTATCGTCCAAATATCCGGAGGCGAGCGTTTCGTCGATGGCGCTTTCGAATTCGGCCAGCTTGCTGATTTCCTCTTCGGCGGCCTTGTTTGCGGCCACTTCCACAGCTTGCGCCACTTCTTCTCGCATTGCTTCTTCGCTCATGATTGCCTCTTTTGTTAAGCACCGTTTTGCAACCTATAGATTATCGGATGAACGTATCAGAACGATTCCAAATGCCGGAAAGTGTCCATATAGTGGCACTTTTGTGAAAGCATCACCCTCAATGCACGCGGGAAACATATGCGGGGATGAACGCGGGTAGCGTTCACGAGAAAGAGATGTTGTGAGAGATGTTGTGAAAAACGATGCGTAAGACTATCGGTTGCAACATGTGATTGCATACGATTGCGGATTGCGCGGAACAGGAAGTGAAACGGGAAGATGGAATGGGAAAGGAGTGCGCATGACTCGACTTGGCGATGTCCAACGAAGTGAGACGCGTCGTGAAACGCGCGCTTCACTGCTTACGGCGTTGCTGTGGTTCGCATCCGCCGTCATCGTGTTCGCGATGCTTCTGCGCATGCTGCCGAACAGTCTCGATGGCAAACGGTACGTGCCTTTGATTGTCGCACTCATGCCTTGGCTTGGCTTGCTTTCCGTGATTATCGCAATTATTGCAACAGTTTTTCGCACTGTCGGCAAACGAAAACTTTTAGTCGCGTTAAGCGTATTGTGCGTGATCATCCAGATTATTTGGCATTGGGGGTATGTCGTTCCGACCAATGATCGTGCCATACAACCTTCTGCAACAGTGCGTGTCATGACGTTCAATACGAAGCAAGGTTGTGCCGATGCGCAGCAAATCGTGCGAACAATCCAAAGCGAGCATGTTGAAATTCTTGCAATGCAGGAAGTTTCATCAGGATTATTAGATCGGTTGCATGATGCTGGAATTGAGGATTATCTTCCGTATTCCGTTTCCGCGCAACTCACTTGGCACGACAATGGCGGCGTGAACGTACTGTATAGTGTGCATCCTCTGCAGGAAACAACGCAGGATCTCATTCCTATTGAATCCAGTAGTATTCCTGCCGCGACAGTTGATTTCAATGGCAGAAAAGTACGATTTGGGTCGGTTCATCCGTTTTCTCCACGACCAAGCAATCAGGGATTATGGAATAAAAGTTTGGATTCCATAGCGCAATTACAGCATTACGATAATGGGGAATCGTATGTGCTGATGGGGGATTTTAATTCCACGTGGGATCATGCAAGCTTCAGATATTTGTTGGGCGATCGCTTTACGGATGCGGGGGAGAGTGCCGGCGAGGGATTGCATATGACGTATCCTTCGGTATTCCCTATCGCTGAAATCGACCATATCATCTACGACAAGGGTGTGTACGCCAGAAATTTGGAAACCAAGCGGATTCAAGGTTCCGACCACAAGGCATTATTGGCGACGTTGGAATTTCAGTAATGCTGCCGTCGCGGGTCATGCTTGAGTTGTAGCAATACTGGTTTGCAGGTCACGTTTAGGTTGCATCAGTTCTTGCGTTACCGGCAACAGTTGAGCAGTAATACCGCCGTTATTGCCCCGTTTTTGCTCCGTAGGTTTCATCGACTCCCCCTACTATTACACTGGGGAATCCGAAGTGCTTGCAAACAATTAGGGAGCGAAACGGAATATGAACGGCGCGTCTGATCAGCCTGAAGAATTCGGCGTCCAGCCTGAGCAAGGCTGTCAGGAGGAGCCGCAGTCTAATGCCGATTCAACCTCCGACGCAACCGCCAGTCCAGAAGATTCCACTTCCAGCGCCCCGCATTCCCGCCGCATGCGCCGCCGTATGAGCGCCGAGCATATTCGCCAAATCAAGCGCAAACGTCGCCGTCGCAAGATCCTAATCGGCGTACTCGTGATAGTCGCAGCCCTCGCCGTTTTCGCCGGCGCATTCGTATGGTCTGCGCTGCACGTGAAAAACGAGCTGCAGCAGGCGGTGTCGGGCGTGCAAGGCTTGCAGCAGACCATCTCCGAAGCGGACACGTCCAAGCTTGAGAAGCAGACAACCGCGTTCTCCGATCACGTAAGCAAGGCCTACAAGCAAACCTCTTCGCCGCTGTGGCAGGTGGCGTCGGTCGTGCCGTATGTGGGCAATGACATTTCCGCCGTACGCACCACGGTGGCCGCCATGGAGAATATTTCGTCGCAGGCGTTGCCGCAACTGGTGAAAGTCGCTGAAAATGTTGATCTGAACAGTATTCACGTGGAAAACGGCACGATCGAAATTTCCGGATTGGAAGCGTCTCAGCAGCCGCTCCAAATCGCGGACGATACGATCGACAAGGCCACGCGGGAAGTGAAAACCGTGAAAGCCATGAAAACCCCGCATATCGCGCAGATCGCGGACGCCCTGAAAACCGCGGAAACGTATTGCGAAAAACTTGACAGCATGGTGCATTCCTTGAATTCCATCGTGCAGGTGCTGCCCAGCATGTTGGGTACGGAAAGCCATGCGAATGATGCTCCGCGCAATTATTTGATTCTTGCGCAAACGAATGCGGAGGCACGCCCTTCCGGCGGTCTTACGGGATCGCTCGGCCTGGTCACGGTGCAGGGTGGTCACGTGAGCTTGCAGCCGTTCGTTTCCGATTCGGAAATTCAGAATGCCGATGAGCCGGTTGTGGATTTGACCGCCGAGGAACGTTTGCTGTTTACCGACAAGCTTGGCAAGGATATTCGCGACGTGAATTTCACGCCTGATTTTCCGCGCACCGGCGAGATTGTGAGCGCCATGTGGAATCGCCAGTATGGCGTTGCGGTTGATGGTGTGATCGCCATTGATCCGCTGTTCCTGCAGAACATGCTGGCGGTGACCGGTGGCGTTGTCATGCCTGACGGTTCGACGTTGGATGGCACTAATACCGCCCAAACGTTGCTGCATGACGTGTATGCGCGCATGGCTCCGCAGGAGACGGACGAGTATTTCGCGGTTGCCGCGCAGGCCGCGTTCGACCATATCATGCAGAATGCGGGCGATTTCAAATCGTATGTCAAGGCGCTTGCCACGTCTGTTGAGCAGGGACACGTGATGGTGTGGAGCGCGCATGAGGATGAGCAGAATCTGATTGCCGATTCCGCTATTTCCGGCAAATTGATTACGGAAGGTGCGAAACCGCAGGTCGGCGTGTATATTTCCGACGAAACCGAGTCGAAAATGGACTGGTATTTGCATCGCGAAGTGACCACTGAATTCCAGAAGGTCGCGCGAAACGGCGCGAACCAGTATACGGTGCATATCAAGTTGCAGAACACCATAACGGCGGAAGAAGCGGCTTCCGAAGCTGACTATGTGACCGGTGCCGGAAATATCGTTCCGAAAGGCCAGATCAAGACGGCATTGTTCATTTACGCGCCTGCGAACGGTCGTTTGGTGGATTGGGAATTCCAGAATGCCGACGATTACAAGGGTGTGACTTTGCACGATGGCCTGACCGTGGGCGTGGGCGATGTGACCTTGCAGCCCGGCGAATCCTATGAGATCACCGTGCATGTGCAGTCCGCCCCGGATACGGATGAGCCGCTCACCCTCCGCCAGACCCCGCTGATCGAAGGCCGCTAGACAGTTCCGTAGGTAACCTAAGCAGCTAAGCAAGCGGCTCTAGACAAGCCATCTTGCAACAGGGGAGTATGGGGGAATATGTGGGTATATGCGCATGTAGCCTCACGTTCACGGAACGGACGTCAACTTTTCATCCGTTCTTGCCGCGCGTTTCGCGGGATCGCGTCAAAAGCAAGTTTCCAATAGTCATTTAACTGCAAAAGCGAGTTGGAGATCTACTCTGTTAACAGGGCTTATGATACTATCTCTTCATGGAGGGAAGCCCCCTTCTTTTCGGGTGGGGGTAGTTAGTAGAGGGAGGAGTCATGCAAGGCGGTTTCCGCAGCTCTGAGCAGGGTTCGGATCAAGTAGTGAGAACCCAGGAAATCCATATCGTCTCTTCTAACTCTCGTCACCAGGATCAGAAGCAGGAGCGACATCAGTCTCAAGACAACAGCCCTCAGTTTGAGCCGATGATGTTTTCGAACACGCCATTTTCCGTTGGTGAAGATGGAAAGCGCAAGGGCAGGCGGAATCAGGTTGTGCCCGCATGGCGTTATTCTTTTGTCGTCTGCTTGGTGATGGTCGATCTTGCGGTCATGCTGATTTCGCTATCCATCAGTCTTTGGGCCAACGATGCCGCATATAATGCCATCAATGGGGCCATGCCGTTCTGGCTGTTCCTCATCTGTTTCAGCCTCATCTGGGTGTTGAGCCTCACTTTTGCTGGAACGTATCATCGTCATGTGATGGCGGAAGGCTACGAGCTGTATGCGAAAATCATCAACGCGTCGCTGCTCACCATCATCACTTACTGCTCGCTTGCTTTTATTTTCAATCTTTCCTTGCCGAGAACCGCGCTTATCGTCGCCCCGATCATTGCATTCTTCCTAGAAGTCATCGCCCGTTGGCAGATGCGTCAGTGGCAGCATCGCAGCCGTCAGAAGGGCGCCTGTAAGTATAAGACCGTGGTGATTGGTTCTTCCGACGGTATCAATTGTGCGTTGCGCACCATGCGGGACTACTCCAATTGGGGGTATTCGCCGATTGCCGTGTGTCCGATCGAAGCTGACGACAATGAGAAAGACGCTTATGTGGTCACGTCGTTCGAGCCTGATCCTTCCATTGAAGGTGCTGACAAGCTGAAGGTGATTCCGTTCAATGCCGCTTTCCCGCGTACGTGCGAAAGCTTGGGTGCGCAGGAAGTGTATGTTGCCGACGTGCTGTCCCGCGATTCCGAAATGCTGCATGGCATTTCCCTTGCGGTCGAGTCGCTTGGCATGGAGCTTGCGTTGGCCGTGTCTCTGGCAGATGTGAGCGGTCACCGCCTGTACTTGCGTAATACGGCCGAACAGCCGGTATTGCTGGCAAGTTTGCCGCAGTATACGAATACGACGTACGTGATTAAACGCCTGCTGGATATCGTTGGTTCGGCTTTCGCGCTGCTGATTTCCTCGCCGCTGATGTTGGGTACGGCGATCGCCATCAAGCTTGATGACGGTGGTCCGATTTTCTTCTCGCAGCAGCGTATCGGTTTGCATGGCAAGCCGTTTACCATGTATAAATTCCGTTCCATGGTTACCAATGCGGAAGAATTGAAGAAGAAACTTGCCGAAGAAAATGGACAGACCGATCGTTTCATCTTCAAAATGAAGGATGATCCGAGAATTACGAAGGTCGGTCGTTTTATTCGTAAGACTTCGTTGGATGAATTCCCCCAGTTCTTCAACGTTTTGAAGGGCGACATGTCTTTGGTTGGTCCTCGCCCGGCTTTGCCGGAAGAGGTTGCCCGCTATGGTTCCCTTTATTCCACGCGACTGCTGGTTAAGCCTGGTATTACCGGTCCGTGGCAAGTTTCCGGCCGTTCGGATCTTTCGCAGGAGCAGAGCGAATATTTGGACGTTTCCTATATCGAAAATTGGTCCATTGCAGGCGATCTTGCGATTCTCGCAAAAACCGTGCTCGTGGTCTTCCGCGGCACCGGATCTTACTAAATTCCGCAGTACTTTTCGCACGAATCGTCGTGCAAATCAGAGCGCTCCCTCTCGGAGCGCTCTTTTGCTTTCCCACGTGGTGCAGATGGGAAATGTGTTTTTGTGTGGTTGCGACCTCGCTTGTTTGATTGTGGGCTCGCTTGTTTCTTGATGGGAAACAATTATTCGTCATATGTATATTTTTGCAGTTATTGGGATACGTTTATTCGTGTGAGGAATATTGTAATACTCATGTGAAACAGTTTTAACTTATATAATCAGGTCCACTATAACTAAAGATTGTCTTTTGATATATCTCATATAAGATTTGGATTTTCAAAATAGGTAATTTGCTTTCCTTTGCGCATTGTGAGATAATTAATGCAGCATGGCGCCATGATTTCTGTAACGTCATCCCTCACAGCTGAGGGTGGTCCCACGCACTTCGGTGCGGATTGAAATATGCAACAGAACCTATAAAAGGAAATAATCATGCGTAGTCATGAGAAGCGGGTGAATGTGTGCCCGCGAACGCAAGGCAAGTATTTGGTTTCGGTGGTGCTGACCGCTGTTTTCGCGATCGCGTCGCTGTTTGGAACGCTGCTGTTCTCTGCAGATGCAGTTGCCGATGCCGCCGAATCTCAGGCGGTCGCGCAAGTGGGCAACGCAACCTACGCGAGCGTACAGGAGGCGATCGGCCGAACAACGTTGAAGAACACGACGGTCACATTGCTAGCCGACGTGACGGAAAGCGTTACGATTACGCCACCGAAAGGCGTACGAAACGTAACGTTTGACCTGAACGGGCATACGCTGCAAGCCGCTGAATCCGGTGGAACTTCTAGGGTTGCTGCGATTACTGTGACTGCGAACATGCAGCTCACCATTGTCGGCCCGGGAACGGTTGCGGGCGTAACACAGCCTGCGGTCGATTGCCGCGGCGCATTGCACGTGGAGGGTGGCACGTTCACCTCGGATGCAACGTTGATGCGGTTTGCCGAAACGGATGAAACTTCCGCGCAAGGCAGTTTTTCGGGCGGAACATTCACCGCACCGACGCTTTTCAACCTGCTGGATGACGCTAAAAATCTTGGCTATGTGACCGTTCGCGGCGGCGAATACCGGGGTATGATTCCAGCTGGACTGAACACGCTCGTCTTGTTGAGCGGCTCGTTCTCCGACACATCGAATCTTGCGCCATACTTGGCTGACTCGCTTGGGCTGATTCCAGACGACACTAGCGATGACGGTACGGGTGACGGAATGTTCCATATCGGCGATCTGGCGATCTCCAGCAAGCAGACTTCGGTGGAATTGGATCCAGCGGACGGCCTTCAGCAGCTGAGCGCCGACGACCTACTGACCTTGACGGGAACGCAACTGAACAGCATCGCCGACTACTGCCTTGTGGCGGATAGTGACCAGTTGCAGGCGTTGAACGATCAGATCGATCGCGCAATGCAGGCGGTTGGGAAGAGAAAAGCCTTCGAAGCCGTGAGCCAGAACATCACCATCACTGCCGTGCGCAACACGTCGGATGATGCTATAGATGCAAACTCGAGTAGGGGAGCGGGATCACAGTTGCGCACTTCCGACCATGATGGCATAAGCGCCCAAGTGACGGTAGCCATCAAAGCCGTCGCCGAGCCAGAAGAGCCAGAAGAACCTGGCAAACCCAGCAATCCAGAAAAGCCAGAGAAGCCGGAAATGCCTCGCTCCGGATCCGCAGTGCAGGCGCTCGCCATCATTTCGCTGCTACTGGTGATCGCTTCCGCAATCTGCGCATACGCAACGGCCCATCTGCAGTCGTCGCGTCTGCACAACTAGTATTTTCCGCCCTTTTCTTGAGCTGTATAGACGCAAAACGCTAGTAATGCAGACATGAAACCGCACTCCGATCATCGGATCCGAATTTCTTCAATCCGATGATCGGAGTGTTGCTCTGCGATCTGGCTTCTCGAAGTGCTGAGACATACCGTTAACCCTTCTCTTTTGGAGGAAGAAGGCTCTTATGCCTCTTATGCCTATGGCAAGGCTGGAATAAAGAACAGGATTTGGTGCTGTCGTGCCGTGGGGCCGGTCCGTTTGTTGATGCCTTCACTAATTCGCTAGGTTCTTCTCTTGGGCTGAAAGAGGGGCACTTTTGGCGGAGGCTGTGAAGGCGTTTCCGTTGGGTGCATACGTTTTTCCGTACTTTTTACATATTTGCCGTCTTGACTCGTATGCAAAGTAGCATTGTCTAATCGTTACTATTCCTGACATTAAAGTATGAGATCAGCAATGCGTTGATTGCTGATCAATGCGAAGGCCACTAAATCCTTATAGGTGTCTTACCTCCTCCATACTCTATGATACACCCGTCTACGGGGGATGGAATACTGATACTGTGGCTAGGCGGAGGCTCGGAGGACTGTCCCTTAAGTCTTTGGTAGGTATGGCGATTTGTGCTTTGTGGGGGATGAATTGAGGACTATGTATATGCTGGATTATCCTTTCTAGAAGCGGGTCTGTGCTGGTAATGCTTGGCGGTGTGAGAAGCGTGGATCTTCTTTACTTGTGAGGTCTATCTGAGTATGAAGATTGCATTCATTGGGCATAAACGCATCCCCTCCAGAGAGGGTGGCATTGAGATCGTGGTCGATGAGCTGACTACGCGAATGGTCGATCGTGGACATCAGGTCATTGCATATAACCGTAGCGGGCACAACGTCGCCGGATCCGAATTCGACGGCGTGGCCAATGGGCGAGGCAAACGATTCTCCTATCACGGGGTGAATGTTGTTTCCGTTCCCACCATTGAAGGCAAGGGACTTGCCGCACTATCCTCTTCCTTTTTCGCCACACTACAAGCTATCAAAGCCAGGCCTGACGTGATTCACTATCATGCCGAAGGTCCCTGCGTCATGCTGCGTCTGGCGCATTGGGCGGGCATTCGCACGGTAGCGACCATTCACGGTCTTGACTGGCAGCGTGCCAAATGGGGCAAGTTCGCTTCCACATATCTCAAGTTCGGAGAACGTACCGCAGCGAAATGCGCCGACGAGGTGATTGTGCTGAGCCGCAACGTGCAGGATTACTTCCATGAAACATATGGACGCGAGACACGGTTCGTTCCCAACGGCATCGAGCGTGGCGAGCGGGTGCCGGCACAGGAGATCACGGAACGGTTCGGCTTGGCGAAAGACGGTTACATACTGTTTTTGGGACGTATCGTGCCGGAGAAGGGCGTGCATTATCTGATCGACGCGTTCAAACGGCTGGATACGGACAAAAAGCTGGTGATTGCGGGCGGTTCGTCTGATTCCAACGAGTATTTTGAGCGGATCAAACAGCAGGCGGCCGGGGAGCAGCGGATCGTGTTCACCGGTTTTGTCGAGGGGCGCACGTTGCAGGAGCTGTACAGCAACTCATATATATATGTGCTGCCCAGCGATTTGGAGGGTATGCCGATGAGTCTGCTGGAGGCGATGAGTTACGGCAACTGCTGCCTGACTTCCGATATTCCCGAGTGCACGGAGGTGGTGGAGGACAAGGCCGCCACGTTCGAGCACGGTTCCGTGGATTCGTTGCGGGATTCGTTGCAGGGGCTGTTGGAGGATCCGCAGGCCGTGCAACGATACAAGGCTGATGCGACCGGTTTCATTACCAGCAAATACGACTGGGACGCGGTGACGGAACGGACGCTGGCCATATATGCAACCGACGAAGAGAACCTATAAAGAAAGGAATCATGATGACTGCAGTCAGTCTTGAGGGGAAAACAATTCTAGTTACGGGAGCTGCTGGTTTTATCGGATCGAATTTAGCGGAGCGTTTGCTAGGAACGATTCCCGCAGTGCAGGTCATTGGACTGGATAACGTTAATGATTATTATGATGTTCATCTAAAATATGCCCGTTTATCCGAGTTGGAACAGTACGAGCGGTTTGAGTTCATTAAAGCGGATTTATCCGACAAGAAGGCCATTGATGCTTTATTTAGTCGGTATCAGCCGGAAATCGTCGTAAATTTTGCCGCTCAGGCTGGTGTCCGTTATTCCATTACTCATCCCGATGCTTATATTCAGTCCAATCTTGTAGGTTTTTTCAATATCCTTGAGGCATGTCGTCATCATCCTGTTGAGCATTTGGTATATGCGTCGAGTTCGTCGGTTTACGGTGGCAATACGAAAGTACCATTTTCCACGAGCGATAAAGTGGATAATCCGGTTAGTCTGTATGCGGCTACGAAGAAATCCAACGAATTGATGGCACATGCATACAGTAAGCTGTATGACATTCCTTCCACGGGACTGCGTTTCTTTACGGTCTATGGGCCGGCCGGCCGGCCAGACATGGCATATTTTGGTTTCACCAATAAATTGATTAAAGGTGAGACGATAAAGATTTTCAACTATGGTAATTGCAAGCGTGATTTTACGTACATTGACGATATCGTCGAAGGCATCGTTCGTGTGATGCAGAAGGCTCCGGATCGTTCCACAGGGAATGATGGGCTTCCCGTACCGCCATATGCCGTGTACAACATTGGTAATGGTCATCCTGAGAATCTATTGGATTTCGTGACTATATTACAAGAGGAACTGGTCCGGGCCGGTGTACTACCGGAAGATTATGACTTTGAGGCACATAAGGAACTGGTTCCGATGCAGCCGGGTGATGTTCCGGTCACCTATGCTGATACGAGTGCTTTGGCGCATGATTTCGGCTATCGTCCGGGTACATCCCTGCGTGAAGGGCTACGTCGGTTCGCCGAGTGGTATGCGGGTTTCTATCACACTTCCGATAAGAAATAACTTTTATCAAAAAATTAGAAAAGGACAAGAAAATGCGTGACTTTGGTTCGTTGAAGATTGCGATTGCGGGTACCGGCTATGTGGGGTTGAGTCTGGCCGTATTGCTGGCGCAGCATCATCATGTCACGGCGGTGGACATTATCCCGGAGAAAGTGGATTTGATCAATAACCGCAAATCACCGATTCAGGATGATTACATCGAAAAGTATCTGGCCGAGAAGAATCTGAATTTGATTGCGACGCTGGATGGCGAAAGTGCTTACAAGGATGCGGATTTCGTGGTGATTGCGGCTCCGACGAATTACGACTCGAAGAGGAATTTCTTCGATACGTCGGCGGTCGAATCAGTGATTGACTTGGTGATGAAGTCAAACCCGGATGCGGTGATGGTCATTAAGTCCACGATTCCGGTCGGCTATACGAAGTCGATTCGTGAAAGGACCGGTAGCGGGAATATCATCTTCAGTCCCGAGTTCCTGCGTGAGAGCAAAGCCCTGTACGACAACCTGTATCCCAGCCGCATTGTGGTCGGCACCGATTTGAATGACCCAAAGCTTGTGGAAGCCGCGCATACGTTCGCTGCGCTGCTGCAGGAGGGGGCAATCAAGGAAAATATCGATACCCTGTTCATGGGATTCACCGAGGCCGAGGCGGTGAAGCTGTTCGCGAACACGTATCTGGCGTTGCGAGTGGCGTATTTCAACGAGTTGGATACGTATGCTGAGGCGAAAGGCCTTGATACTCGTCAGATCATTGACGGTGTGTGCTTGGACTCGCGCATCGGCACGCATTACAATAATCCAAGTTTTGGGTATGGTGGTTATTGCCTGCCGAAGGATTCGAAGCAGTTGCTGGCGAATTACCGGGATGTGCCTGAAAATCTTATTCAGGCGATTGTGGAGTCGAATCACACTCGTAAGGACTTCATCGCCGATCGCGTGCTTGCGAAGGCCGGATATTATGAGGCGAACAGCGAATATGACAAGGATGCCGAGCACCCGGTGACGGTTGGCGTGTACCGGCTGACGATGAAATCGAACAGCGACAACTTCCGCCAGAGCAGCATTCAGGGCGTGATGAAGCGGGTGAAGGCCAAGGGTGCGACCGTGGTCATTTATGAACCAACGCTGGAGAATGGTTCCACGTTCTTCGGCAGCTTGGTCGTCAATGATTTGGAAGAGTTCAAGAAACGGTCGGATGTGATTATCGCAAACCGATATGATAGCTGTCTCGACGATGTGCAGAACAAGGTCTACACGCGTGATCTGTTCAAGCGTGACTGAGGTTATTCATCATGAGTAATAGGATTTGTTTTGTAATGCCCACTATGAGCGGCGGTGGTGCGGAACGAGTCGTGTCCGTACTTGCGAATGAGTTTATCAAAGCGGGATACGACGTTACGTTGATGCTGACCAACAGCACTCAAATCGTGTATGACTTGGATAAGCGTATTCATATTGATACGGGATGCGTGACTCGGAAGTTGGGCTTTATCGGGCAAGTTCGAGCTATAAGAGAGAAAATGAAGGCCGTTCCGGAAATGGCTTTTATTTCTATGATGGACAGCCAGAATCTTTTCACACTTCTTGCGGGGATCGGACGAAAAAACAAGGTTATCATATCGCAGCGTAATGATCCTCATCGGGCTTTTGGGAATAGAAGGTTCATATCTAAGATTCATCCTTGGTTATATACGTGTGCTGATAAGGTAGTTTTCCAGACTTATGATGCCCGCGATTTCTATCCTAAATACGCTAGGCGCAAGTATCATGTTATATTGAATCCATTAAATGAGAGACTTCCTATTCGCGAAGTGTCCAATCGCAGTAAGCGTGTAGTGACGGTTTGTCGTTTGCATGCACAAAAGAATCTTGCTCTGGCAATCGATGCGTTCAAGGAACTGAATTCTCGTTTTCCTGAATATGTATTTGAAATATATGGGGAGGGCGAGAAAGAAAATGAATTACGGCGTCATGTTCATGATATTGGGCTTGACGGGAAGGTTTTATTTAAAGGTTTCCGCAAAGATATCTATGATTGCATCTACGATGCCACGATGTTTGTCCTTTCCTCGGATTTTGAAGGATTGTCGAATTCGATGATTGAAGCTTTGGCGCTAGGGATTCCCACTATTGCCACGGATTGTCCCATTGGCGGCTCTCGTATGGTCATCGAAAACGGTGTCAACGGATATCTTGTACCTATACGGAACAAGGAACGGCTTGCAGATGCGATGATTGACATTGCTTCGCATCCAGATGTGCAACGGCGGTTCAGTGAACAGAGTTCATTGTTAAGACAAAAACTTTCGGCGCCAAGCATAGCGAGGCAATGGCTGTCGGTTATTCAATCTGCATAGATTCCGATTAAAGGTGAAGGAGAAATGATGCGAGTTTTGGTTACTGGTGCTAATGGATATCTTGGACGTGGAATCATTGATGAGCTTCTTGCGCTCGGTAACGAGGTCATTGCGACCGATTTGTCCTGTGATCGTGTGAATAGCAAGGCCAAGCGTGTAGAAGGGAATTTGTTTGAAGTGAAGGACCCCTACCATTACTTCAATGAGCCGGACGTATTGTTGCATTTGGCATGGAGAGATGGTTTTGTGCATATGTCTTCGGCACACCTTGAGGATTTGCCCAAACATGTTGCCTTCCTGACTCAAATGTGCGAATCGGGTATTCAGCAAATCGCCTGTATGGGAAGCATGCATGAAATCGGATTTCATGAAGGAAGCATTCATGATGATACTCCTTGCTGGCCGATGAACATGTATGGTATTGCAAAAAACGCATTGCGTGATGCCTTGCAGATAATAGCCAAACAGAATAATGTAATGTTTCAGTGGTTGCGTGGATATTACATTGTTAGCAATACGCAGTATGGTAATTCAATATTTTCTAAGATTGTGGCAGCAGCACAGGATGGAAAGAAAGAGTTTCCTTTCACAATGGGGAAGAATCAATATGATTTCTTGGACTATCCGCAATTTTGCCAACAGGTAGCACTGGCGATCAGTCAGCACGATGTTCTTGGAATCATCAATATTTGTTCGGGTGGACCGGAAAAACTATCGGATCGAGTTGAGCGGTTCATTCGCGAAAATGATCTTGATATTAAATTAAAGTATGGTGCATTCCCTGATCGCCCTTACGATTCCAAGGCAGTTTGGGGGGATAATACCAAAATAAGCTCTATCGTCAAAAAAATTAAAGGATGATAAGGCATGAAAGATTCGCTATATAGGCAAGATAAGCAACGATACGTTGAGAAGATGCCGAAGTTTCAGCGGTACTTCAGAAAAGCGTCAGAGGCTGATTGGGGCTTAACTCGGATGTTATATCGCGTGTTGTTTAAATTATTCAAAGAAATAAATCACGTTGAAATCAATTTGGGGACGCAAATCGGAGGTGGATTATATATAGGGCACCCCTTTTGCATCACAATTAATCCAGATGCAAAAATTGGCAGCAACGTTAATCTGCACAGAGGCGTAGTCATCGGTCAGGAGAATCGAGGGAAACGGAAGGGGGCACCTATTATCGGGGATGAGGTGTGGATTGGAATTAATGCTACAGTAGTCGGTAAAATAGTTATTGGAGATGATGTATTAATCGCTCCTAATTCATATGTCAATTGTAACGTTCCTAGCCATTCAATTGTGATTGGTAATCCTTGTCGAATCATACATAAAGATAATGCCACTGAGAATTATATCAATCATCAATGTATAATAGAGTAAGAATCGACAAACAACCTACTACTGGAAATCGGAAATGAGTTACAGAAAAAAAACGCAAATAATACAGTATGGGCTGTTATATGTAATGCTTCTTATTCCGGGGAGCTGTGCCGTTTCACGTTATTTGAACACCACGATACTGTATGGCGTAGTGTGCGGTGCATACTTTTTATTGTTATTGTTTTCAAAAAAATATAGAGATGCTTATATTCCATGGTTTTGCGTGCTTCTCTTATTGGCGACGATAACTATTCGCGCAAAGACAAACGGTGTCGGTCCGCTCAGTTTTCTTGAGAACATTTCGATGCTTATTATTACATATATTGCTATAGCATTTGATAAGCAATGGTTCCTTACGAGATTTGTCAAAATAGTTTCGGTATTTGCTGTTATCAGTATTGTTTTTTGGGCAGTTTTCTGTATATTTCCAAGCCTTGTGGATCTTTGGCCAGCGACAACGTTTTGGACGCAGAATTTAGGTACTGGGCAGTGGGCCACTGTCTTGCATGGAAAAGGATTGTGGTTCTATTCATATTTGGAAATACATGCGACACGAAATTGTGGTTTCTATACAGAACCTGGCGTGTACCAAATTGTTCTTAATGCTGCGCTGTTCATTCTTCTGTTTTGGAAAGACAAACTAAGACTGAAAAATGAAAAACAATATCGAACATTAGTGTCGATTATTTTTATCACTCTGATAACGTGTCAGTCCACTACAGGGTACATTGCTATGATAGTGATTCTTGCCTGCTTCTTCTGCATGCATTCACGCGAGATCAATGCGCTTGGATTTAAGGCGAATCTGCTTTTACTATTGGTTGTTGCGGGTGCAGCAGTACTTATTGATTACGTAATTCATGGAACTGACAGCATACTGTATATTCAAGTAATCAATAAGATATTTGGAGGAACTGCGTCAGGAATTAATATTTCCGACAGCACGGGTCAATATCGCATGGAGACTGTTCAAGCCAGTTTTCAGGCGCTGAGTGAAGATTTATTTGGTATTGGATTTGATAGATTTAATACCATACGGGATAGTATTGATCCAGCAGCTGTTGCAGCAAGTATAGCAACATATGCAGCGGTATATGGAATCGTTTTTTGGCTATTGATGATGGTCACTATTTTTCTCCCTGTTTTCATGCGAATGAAAAAGCCACTTTTAATATTGATTTTCATTTTCATGTTTGTCAATTCGACGGTCAGTGAGACGTACCTGTTTTATCCGGGATTGATGTTATTTCCTATTTACCTAACCACGCGAAATACAGTCGTTTCGTTTCCTCAGCAAATTATGACAGGCAAGTTGAAAACTTTTTCGGTATCCCGAAATATGGAAGGTGTAACACAATGAAGACTTTGATTCTTGTTCCTAGGATGGATTTTTATTTCTTTAACCATCTACGTTCTGACGACATGGAAATTCACGCAGTTTTCCCTGTTATGCATAGAATAAAATCAGTATTGTGCAAGTTGTTTCGAAAAATAGGGTGTAATGGTTCGTCGTGGTTTTACGGCGACTGGTGGAAATCATTGGATCAATTTGACAAGATTATCGTTTTTGATAGCGCACTGTCATTGGATGATATGTTAATGCATAATATTGCAAAAAAATCTCCGCGTTCACATCGGTTTATATATTCATGGAATGTTGTGCGAAATGAAAAAGCTTTGTTGAATGATTTGGCTGCTGCGGCGAGATATGGCTTTGAGTATTACTCATACGATCAAAACGATTGCAATAAATATCAGCTTAAATTCAATACCATTATGTATGATCCTTCATATTTGATTGATCGATCTAACCATATCCAGTGTGACACGATATTTCTTGGATTCGTTAAAGATCGAAAAACGAAGTTACTGTCTTTATACTCGTTATTAAGCAGAAATGGATTGCAGCCACGTTTTGTCGTTATTGATAACGATTTGTCGAATGCTGATGTTCCATTTGAGGTCCGTCGCAGTTATGTTCCTTACCGGGAATACACGCAGTGGGTGTCCAGGAGTAGGGCGATTATTGACATTACGCAGAGTGGTCAAAATGGTTTTTCCATGAGAATTATGGAAGCAATTTTCGGCGATAAAAAATTGATTAGTACTAATTCTGCATTACAATATGCTGATTTTTATGATCCCAATAATATTTTTATTATTGATCTTGATCATGTGGATGAAGGAAAGTTACGAGAGTTTATGGATTCAGATTTTCATCCGTACGATAAAGCCGTTAAGTCATATTATTCCATTGCCGCTTGGGTAAATCGTTTTGATATTGATGAATGAAGAGCGTGTATCATGGGCAAACATTCTGCTAAGCAGCGAAGAATACCGAATGTTTCTCAGGGAGCAAAGTCAGCAGTAGCATACACTTTTGCTTCGCTGTTCTCTAAGGGATTGGCCTTTATTACTGTACCGATTTTTACGCGTATCATGTCGACTGATGAAATTGGTACAGTAAATTTGTATAACTCATGGCAATCCACGCTGACCGTTATTGCAACCTTATCGCTGACGTATGGCGGGTATATGGTTGCTCTTAAAGAATTTGAGCATGAGCGTGATCAGTATGAATCTTCTGTTCTCGCATTAACGACAATATCGTCCTGTATCGTCGCAGCGCTGTATTTCATCGCGCCGAATTTTTGGAGCAAAATACTGGGATTGGACCGAAGCCTACTGGTCTTGATGGTCATCGGTTTTCTGGTATCCCCGGCAACGGAATTCTGGCTTGCGCGCCAACGGTATGAATACCGTTATAAAGCGGCTACTGCTGTAACCATTTTGTCCGCGATTGTTGCTTCTGTACTGTCAGTTATTGTTGTTATCTTTTTGCGGAACAATCATAGCGAAGCTGTTGCGGAGGGACGTTTAATTGCCAATTATGGTGTACTGTATGCAGTCGCTTTGGTGCTATGGATATATATAATGGTACGCGGGCATAAAGTATTTAATTTCAAGTATTGGAGCTTTTCGCTGGCGTTAAGCTTGCCACTTATAGCCAATCAATTTGCTACGCAGATTCTGAACAATTCGGGTCGTGTGATGATTGGCTGGTTCGTTAATGATTCTGCTGTAGGTATATATGGTACGCTGAGTTCGATAAGTACGGTTTCTACTATAGTTTGGAGTGCCATTAATTCTTCTTTTATTCCTTTTTTATATCGAAACATTGATAATAATGAGGGCAAGAAAAAAATCAAAAATCTGTCGCAGCTTTTGCTTGCTGTATATGCCATGGTGTGTGTTCTGATAACTTTTCTGGCACCTGAAGTCGTGAAGATAATGGCTACTGATGAATATTACTCGGCAATATACATCATGCCTGCGATTTCTGCTGCTATATTTCAAAATGCGATTTCGAACATGTACGCCAATGTACTTCTTTACCATAAAAAGTCGTCGTATATCCTAATCTCTTCAGTTACAGCTGCAATTGTGAATATCGTGCTTAACGCATTGTTGATTCCATTATTCGGGTATCAAGCCGCTGCATATTCGATGTTGATTGCATTTATGCTGCTTTCCTATTTGCAAATGTTCATTTCCCGAAAATTACATTTTAAGATTACGGATTCTTGTGAAACTGTATATAATGATTCGGCAATCATTGTCATTCAATGGGCGACAATTATTTTGTCTTTCACCTCGATGGTTTTGTACCATTTCACGATACTTCGTTATGCAGCTGTGATCGGCTTGTTGCTAGGCGGCTGTATTTTGTTGAAAAAATATGACAAGTTGGTAAGGACAGGAGAGTAGGGGATTGTCTAGACTGATTTCGAAATTGATGTTTCGATTGCGTAACAATAATGAATACTAAGTTCATGTCTCCTAGGGAGAAGAGGAAAACCGTTGAAAAAGCTTTATTCCGGTAGATACGTGGATGTAACGAGTAGTTGGGGATGATGCAATGAGGATTTTGCTGGTTAACAAGTTTTTTTATCGCAAAGGCGGTGCTGAGACATACTTTTTTGCATTGGCAGAAGGACTGAAAGCCCTTGGCCATGAGGTGTCTTTTTTCTCCATGCATCATCCAGATAATCTGCCATGCGAGCAATCGGAGTACTTTGTTTCGCAGAGAGAGTATGTGGGAAAAACTTCCGCTCTGGAAAAAGTGAAGGCGGCTTCGTCTTTAGTGTATTCCTTTGAAGCGAAACGTAAATTCGAGATGCTGCTGGAAGATTTCAAACCGGATGTCATCCATATGAACAACGTCCATCGGCAAATTACCCTGTCGATTCTTGATGCTCCGTATCTAAAAGCGCATCGCGTACCGGTAGTGTATACCGCTCATGACTATATTTTGATTTGTCCGTCCTATACCATGGTCAATGGCCTTGGCACGGTATGTGACGCATGTTTGGACGGTCATTTCAAACATGTGATTGAAAAAACATGTGTAAAGGATTCCAAATCCAAAAGTGCCTTGGCTTTTTTGGAAGCGTCATTCTATCGATACCATCACAGCTACAGTAAAATCAACAAGATTATCGCTCCTTCCGGGTTTATGAAACGTAAATTGGAACAGGGTGGCTACGATGATGGCCGTGTAGTGATGCTACAGAATTTTCTGACCGAAAGTCAGATGGATATGGCTCGGCTTGTGACCAATAATCACAAGTTTGAGGACGTCACCTTCGAAGATGTGAACAGGAAACCGTATTTCCTGTTCTTCGGTCGTCTTTCCCGTGAAAAAGGCATCCTGACGCTGGTCAGGGCGTTCCTCTCTGTTAAGGATCGGCTTGGTGATGCCTGGCAGCTCAGGATTGTTGGAGAAGGTCCTGAGCGCATGTCCATCGAGCAATTGGTCGCTGAGCATCATGCCGAAAACCGTGTGCATCTGCTAGGTTACAAAACCGGTGAGGATCTGCAACGACAGGTCGGTAATGCTCGTTTCTCCGTTCTTTGCTCTGAATGGCGTGAAAACATGCCATATTCCGGGTTGGAGTCCTTGGCTGCCCAGACTCCGATAATCGGTGCCCGCATCGGTGGCATCCCCGAGTTGGTGGTTGACGGTGAGACTGGATTCCAATATGAGGCAGGTAACCAGCAGGAACTTGCCGAGATGCTGGTTCGGGCAGCAGCGGTTGACCGGCAGCGGTATGAAACCATGCAGGGAGCCTGTTCGAACTATGTTGATGGACGTTGCAAACAGGATGATTATGTGCAACGACTCGTTGAACTCTATGAGTCATTGATCGATGTTCCACAGATGGATCCCGTTTCTACGATTTCATCAAAGTAGAACGATTAGATTCAACGTATACAAAAAGTCTTAGACGCCTTATTTTCGTTCATTGTATTGGCTGGTATATTGGTAAGGATTTAACAAATATGGATATTCATCATATAACACATAGAACAGCTGAGGAATGTCGCGCGACAGCTGAGTTGGCGAAGCATACCTCCTGGCCGCAAGCCATCAATACGTTCCGTGCCAAGCTCGACATTCAGGTGATGAGCCGCAAGAACAATCCGGAAACCCCTGCGATCACCAGTCGCTTGATGCGCAAACATAAGACGGCGCTCAACTATCTGGAAAGTCGTTATGCGGACTTCTACCGGCGTTATGATTACGCGCAACCGCTGCCGGATGATGATCCCGCTTACCAGGGCAAAGTATGGCTGTGCTGGTGGCAGGGCATCGACAACGCCCCGGCGCTGGTACAACGGTGCGTGGAGTCCATTCAGCGCAACGTCAAGGAACATGACGTCATCATTCTGACCGATGAAAACTACCGGCGGTATGTGGATATCCCCGATTGGATCGTGGAGAAATACCACAATGGCATTATCTCTAGAACCCATTTTTCTGACTTACTGAGATTATGTATCTTGGCTGAACATGGTGGGCTATGGCTTGACGCCACTTTCTACTGCGCTCATCCCATCGATGAATATGTCGAGCTTCCACTGTTCAGCATCAAACGCCCCGGTTATGATCATCGTTCAGTAGCCTGTGGTATGTTCGCAAATTACTCCCTCAGCTGTTCCTATAATTTGCGACATGTTTTTTCTACGATACGGGACTATTGGTTTGAATACTGGAGAACCAACGATTTTCTCATTGATTACCTGTTAACAGACTATTTCATTGTTCTAGCGCAAAAGCATAATCCTGCCATCGCACAGGCCTTCAGCAACATCAAGCCGAACAATCCACGGTGTGATGATCTTGTCAAGTCTTTGGCTTCTCCATTCGACCAGCGACTCTGGGATGAACTCCAATCCGAAACCTCCCTATTCAAACTGACATGGAAACAACAATTCCCATCCGTTGTGGAAGGCAAGGACACTTTCTATGCGAGGTTGTTGCAGCAAAAGCTTTAGATGTAAGACGGAGGGAAACCGGGTTTGATGCAGGGGTCTCAGTTGATTGGTACCGTCTATGCCTTCTTCTCTTCCGGTAACAAGTATTATCGGCCACAGCGATACAAGCCGTCATATATTGAGGACGGAGCAAAACCAATTCATATCATATAACACAACAATTGATTAACAGGATGGTATAATGCTAGACAATTTACGTGAATCTATTCATCAGTATAAGCTAAAGCAAAAACTACTGGCGAATAATGCGAAATTAAAAATAGGAAAAAACTCCGATCTTCGACATCCGGAATATGTGCATTGCTCCGGAGTGGTCACGCTTGGTGATAATTGCAAATTATACTGTTGGGATTCCTATCAAAGTAATGTATTCGATTACAAGCCTCAAATTTTAATGGGGGGGGGTGTTCGTGCAACTAAAAATCTCACCATACAATGCGCTCGCAGTATTACTTTAAAAAACGACGTATTACTTGCTTCGAATGTTTTCATTACGGATTATAACCATGGTATGTCTCCGGTTGCGAATTCATATTTAGATAATCCATTGGATATCAGTGACGGCGTGATTATTGGTTCTGGTGCATGGATCGGTAACAATGTTATTATTTTAGGTGGAGTCTCGATTGGAGAAAAGGCCGTGATTGGTGCTGGGGCTGTAGTAACTAAATCTATTCCTGCTTATTCTATTGCTGTCGGGAATCCTGCGCGTGTTATCAAACAATATGATCATAAGCGTGGCGAGTGGGTATCATGCGTATGATCATTAGATTGTAACTATATTTTCTGATTGGGAATGGTTGCAGGCTTTGTGAGCAAGGATCAACAACCATTCCCAATCAAGTGAATCTGTTAATTTTCAAATCATGAGTGTCTTATGAACATGCCAGATTTCTCCATCTCGGACAATGACTGTTCGTAGCGACTGTTGTCGGTGTCTTGGCCCAGCACCCAACGGCAGAAGTCTGTGAGACCATCCTTTAAGGAGACGGAGGGCGTAAACTGCAACAATTTACGCGCTTTTGTAATATCAGCGACGTTGTGGGCTATGTCGCCAACACGGAAGTCACCGGTAATATGCAATTTACTGGAGCTATTGTAGATTTCCTTAAGCATTTTCGCGATTTCGATTACACTTGTTCCGGTTCCGCTTCCCAAATTGATGATTTCACCATTGGTTCTCGACTCTTCGATCGACCGTATCACGGCTGTGGCGACATCTGTGACGTGGACGAAGTCACGACTTTCCTTACCATCCTCAAAGATATTGATATCCTTATTGTCCAGTAGTAGCGTGGAGAAAATTGAAAGAATGCCGGTATAAGGATTTTTCAGTGATTGCCCAGCACCATAGACGTTTTGAAATCGAAAAATCGTGTAATCAATGTCCATGGCGTGGCACATGGTCTGGATCATCGACTCCTGTGCCAATTTGGTAAAAGCATACAGGGAGTTCGGTCTGGTAAGACTGTCTTCTGTGGTAGGGAGAAGTTTCAACGGCTCGTTGCAAAGCTCACAGTATATGGTGAAATCGCCGTGCGCCATATTTTCAGCTCGCCGGCTACGTGGATAAATGATGCCACAATTCGGGCATTCATATTTGCCTTCGCCATATACGGAACGGGATGAGGAAAGAATGATTTTTTGGACGGTATGTTTTTTCCTTTTTAAGGATATCGCCTGAAAAATATTTGAAAGCCCCATGATGTTGACTTCATTGTACTGATTGATCATATACATCGACTGACCTGTGCCGGTTTCGGCGGCCAAATGTATGATGCAATCAACTCCGTCAATTGCGTTATCGACGACATCGAAATTTCGTACGTCGCCGCAAATGAATTCGCATTTTCCCTTTATGGACGAATAAAGATAGGAGGTGTCCGGTTCTTTGCCATGAATTTGCTCGGTCAGGCAATCCAGAACTTTTATCTTGTATTTTCCTATGGTATCAAGCTGACGAACAATCTCACTGCCGATAAAACCAGCACCACCTGTCACGAGAATGGTCTTCACTGTACTCCTCCCTCCCCTCAGGGGATGCGTCATGCACTTATAATAGGGGCCAATTGTGACAGCTATATTGGTTGGAATTCTTTGAAATGGTGAGGATTACTCACAGATTCCCCCCTCTGAGGAATGAAGTTTCGGATATGAGTAGGCGTTTCAGGGGTGCCTCCTTGTAGAATACGGGGTATGGCTGAAGTTTTTTCTCCTAGGAATATCATTGTGACCGGTGGCTGTGGTTTCATCGGTTCGAATTTCGTGCGTTATGTGTATGACCATCATCCGGATGTGCACGTCACCGTGCTGGATGCCCTGACGTACGCCGGGAATCTGGAGAACATCCGCGGCATCCTCGGTGATCGTGTGGAGTTCGTGCATGGCAATATCTGCGATGCCGAGTTGTTGGATAGGATCGTGCCGGGCCATGACGCGATCGTGCATTACGCCGCCGAGTCGCACAACGACAACTCCATCGCCGACCCGGAGCCGTTCCTCAAGACGAACGTGGAGGGCACGTATCGCCTGCTGGAGGCGGCCCGCAAGTACGATGTACGCTACCACCATGTGAGCACGGACGAGGTGTATGGCGATCTGGCGTTGGACGACCCGAACAGGTTCACCGAGGAGACGCCGTACCGTCCGTCGAGCCCGTATTCTTCGACGAAGGCCTCGTCCGACCTGCTGGTGCGTGCCTGGCATCGCACGTTCGGCGTGCGCATGACGATTTCGAACTGCTCCAACAACTATGGCCCGTACCAGCATGTGGAGAAGTTCATTCCACGTCAGATCACGAACATCCTGAAGGGCATCCGTCCCAAGCTGTACGGCGACGGGTTGAACGTGCGCGACTGGATCCACACGGAGGACCACAGCAGTGCGGTGTGGACGATCCTGACGAAGGGCCGTCTGGGTGAGACGTACCTGATCGGCGCGGACGGGGAACGCAACAACATCACCGTGCTGCGAGACATCCTGACCGTGATGGGCAAGGATCCGGACGATTTCGACCGTGTGAGGGACCGTCCCGGCCACGACCGCCGTTACGCGATCGACTCCACCAAGCTGCGGACCGAACTCGGCTGGAAGCCGACGCATACGGATTTCCAGTCCGGTCTGGAGAAGACGATCAAGTGGTACACGGACAACCGCGACTGGTGGGAGTCCGTGAAGGGCGCCACCGAAGCCAAATACAAGCGACAGGGACAGTGAAGGGGCGTCGTCGATGGATTTCGAGAAGGATTTGAAGGTTACTCGGACTAATATTCCGGGTTTGCTGGTGTTCGATCTGCCGGTGCATGGCGACAGTCGCGGTTGGTTCAAGGAGAACTGGCAACGGGCGAAGATGACTGCGCTGGGACTGCCGGATTTCGGTCCGGTGCAGAACAACATTAGCTTCAACGAGAAGCGCGGCGTCACACGTGGCATCCATGCGGAGCCGTGGGACAAGTACATCAGCATCGCGACCGGTGAGATCTTCGGCGCGTGGGTGGATCTGCGTCCGGGCGGGAGCTTCGGTCAGGTGTATACGACCCGGTTGGACCCGTCGAAGGCGATTTATGTGCCGCGTGGTGTGGGCAATTCGTTTCAGGCGTTGGAGGACGGCACCGCGTACACGTATCTGGTGAACGCGCATTGGAGTTTGGAGCAGAAGAAAACCTACACGTTCGTGAACCTCGCGGACCCGGAGCTTAACATCCAGTGGCCGATTCCGTTGGAGGAATCCGAGCGTTCGGAGGCGGACCTGCATCATCCGATGCTCAAAGATGCGAAGCCGATGGCGCCTCGTCGCACGTTGGTGACCGGCTGCGACAGCCCGCTAGGTCATGCCATTCGCGCCTATGCCGAGGCACATCATCTGAAGGGGTTCGAATATGTGGATATCGACACATTCGATTTCTCCGATCCGGCCGCATACGAGCAGTACGATTGGAGCCTGTACGGCACGATTATCAATGCGGGCGCCTATACGGCCGTGGACAGGGCCGAGACCCCGGAGGGGCGCGTGCTGGCGTGGAAGGCGAACGCGCAGGGGCCAGCCCTGCTGGCGCGCGTGTGCGCGGAGCACAACATCACCCTGGTGCACGTGTCGAGCGATTACGTGTTCGACGGGACCGCCGAATTGCATGACGAGGAGGAGGCGTTCGCGCCGTTGGGCGTGTACGGCCAGTCGAAGGCCGCCGGGGACATCGCGGTCGCGAATTGCCCGCGTCATTATATCCTGCGTTCGAGCTGGGTGATCGGCGAGGGACGTAACTTCGTCAAGACCATGACGGGCTTGTCCGACAGGGTCGCGAAGGGCGAATTGCCGGAGGTGACGGTGGTGGACGACCAGTACGGCCGCCTCACGTTCACCAAGGACATGGCCGATGCCATCTTCCACCTGCTCGATGGCGGCGCGGCGTACGGCACGTACAATCTGACCGGTTCCGGGGCTGTGAAGAGTTGGGCGGACATCGCGCGCACGGTATTCGATCTGACGAACGGCAACGGCGGGAAGATCAAGCCGATCTCGACCGCGGAGTATTTCGCGAACGCGAAGGCGCCGGTGAGCCCGCGTCCGACGTATTCCGCGCTGGATCTGGCCAAGATCGAGGCCACGGGCCTGGACGTGCCGGACTGGGAGGGGTCTCTGAAGGCATACGTCACCAAGGAACTCAAGAAGTAACAGATTTGTCTCGGGCGGTTTCCTCAGCGAAACCGCCCGAGACTTGTGTAATTAGGTTTTTATAAACCGCAGAGAAGGGAATCTTTCATAATGAAGGGCATTATTCTTGCTGGCGGTTCGGGCACGAGACTGTACCCGTTGACCACGGTCACGTCGAAGCAGCTGCTGCCGGTGTACGACAAACCGATGATCTACTATCCGCTCAGCGTGCTGATGATGGCTGGGATCCGCGACATCCTGATTATCAGCACGCCGAAGGATCTGCCGAACTTCGAACGGCTCCTAGGCGACGGATCGCATTATGGCGTGCGCTTTTCCTACAAGGTGCAGCCCAGCCCGGACGGGCTCGCGCAGGCGTTCCTCCTGGGCGAGGAGTTTATTGCAGGAGAGCCTTGCGCACTGGTGCTGGGCGACAACATCTTCTACGGCAACGGCCTGGGCGCGACCTTGCGTAAGGCCGTGGCGAAGGCCGAGTCCGGTGAAGGTGCGAGCGTGTTCGGCTATTACGTGGACGATCCGGAGCGTTATGGCGTGGTCGAGTTCGACGAGGACAGGAAGGCCGTGTCCATCGAGGAGAAGCCGACGCATCCGAAGTCGCATTACGCGGTGACCGGCCTGTACTTCTACGACGAGCACGTGGTCGAGTACGCCAAGCGGGTCAGGCCCTCGGCGCGAGGTGAGCTGGAGATCACGGATCTGAACCGCATGTACCTGGACGCGGGCATGTTGAACGTGCGTACGTTGGGTCGTGGTTACGCGTGGTTGGATACCGGTACGATGGATTCTTTGTTTGAGGCGGGTGAGTTCGTGCGTACCGTGCAGCGTGCGCAGGGTCTGCCAATCGCGATCGTGGAGGAGATCGCCTACGAGAACGGCTGGATCACCCGTAACGAGCTCATGGAGTCTGCGGAGCGCTATGGCAAGAGCCCCTACGGGCAGCACCTCAAGGGCATTGCTGACGGTGAGATCATGCTCGTCCCCAACCAAAAGAACTGACAAAGGGTGGGGCTTCGTAGCGGATTGCCTTGGTCATCCGCCTTTCAACGTCTCTGCGACAATTCGCATACCAGAAATCCGTACGGCCAACTCGAGTGTTGGCCGTACGGATTTCTCTTGGAGGAACCGTAATCGCCAGTATTATTGGTGCCTCAGGAACGTCATCATCTGGCATCATCGTGTTGATAACGCCCGAATTCTTGCGCACTTTCGGATCCCGGCCCTGACGTAAGAGGGCATGGCCCGCGTCCTGTGTACGATTTTCATTCGCCAAAACAAAAAACCGCGATTGGAAGCCAGGAGACGGAACCAAGACCCTCGAACATCATACAGATCGACCAGAACCTGCTCGAGACCAGGCTCGACCGGCTGATCACCGAACAGGTCACCGAACTATTGAACGCGATGCTCGACCTTGTCACACACCATGGCGTCGAGCTTTGTCTCGAACATGGCGTCGTCGAACTGTATGATTTCCTTGGACATGGCCTCTGCCTCTTTCCGATCGCGGTTTTCTAGTGTCAGCGACTGCAAATCGTACCCGGCACGGGCCATGTCCTCTTCCAAGAAACTCAAATCACAAAGTGCACAGAAATTCGGGCACTACCCAAGGACGGGGAGAATCCCGGCATCCACAGTGACCGTGGCTGCCACTACCGGTGGCCGGAATGGATCCGCATCCGCAAGGAACACGATTTGTCACATTCCATGAGCGCGAAAGTCTGTTCTCCGGACAGCGCCGCCGTGGAGGGGTTCTTCGGCCGTCCCAGGCAGGAGTTCTTCCACAAGCGCGGTTTCGCGGGCGTCTCGTTGGACGGGCTCATCGGCATACTGGACGAGTACATGGTCTGAGATCAGGACAGGCGGATCAAGACGGAGTTCGGCATGAGCATCATGGACCGTCGACGCAGGCTCGGTCTTGTGGCATGATTGGCGATGATGGAATCAATGACGAGTCCAACAAAACGTCACCGCTCCCAAGCGTCCATCTCGATTTGCCGAAATACAATTCGTACGACAACGTCATGGCCGAGTCCGTCAATGGCGTGTACAAGACCATGCTAATTTGGCGATGCGTGCCGTTCTCGGATCTTTCGGATCTGAAGCTGACGACGTTCCGGTGGGTCTCGTGGTAGAACTCGAAGCGGTTCCACCAGTCACTGGGCTACAGGACACCGCAGGCGGTGGAAACCGAGTATTATGCAAACCAAGCGGCGCAGGCTGCCTCACTATGAAGACGGGAAAAAATAGGCCACTTCATATTACTACAGATAAAAAAAATGGAGATATATATGCAATTATCAAAGATAAAAATTAAAAACTACAGATTGCTTATTGATGCTGAATTGGAAGTCGATTCTAGAACAACCTTAATTGTAGGCAGGAACAACACAGCCAAAACATCCTGTTTTTCGTGCATTGGAAAGGTATTGAATGGAGAAGCCGTATCTTTCGATGACTATCCACTATTAAGAAGAAAAGATTTCTACACAAAAATCGCTCTGTTCATGGAGAAAAAGCTCACTTATGAAGACCTTTGTAAGCATATTGAAATTATCTCTATAGACTTCCTGGTGGACTATTCGTTGGATGATCTAGATGATAATTTGGGAGCATTGTCGCCATTTATCATCGATGTTGATGTGGACACAACAACTGCTCTAATTCGTGCAGAGTATCGCCTAAAAACTGACGAAAAAACCCTGTGGTCGCTCTTGGAAAGCAGCTATTATAAGGATGGTGCCTATTCGCCGAGCGAAGAAGCCCATAAAGTGCTTGCTGATAATTTCGGCAAATTGTTTGGATTAACCGTATATGCCATCAATCCGAATAATCCAGAAGACAAACAGGTAAAAAGTCAAAAGGAATTATATGATCTGTTCCCATTCCATGCAATTCCTGCTGAACGAGTTCTTGGCGAAGATGACGCACATAATAGTTCTCTCGGATTATTAATCTCCGGCTTCTTTGATACAAGCGAAGCGGAACTGGATCCAGATGTTGCCACAGAAATAAAACGATTACGCTTAATAGTGGAAAAAGCCAATAAAGACGTTCAAAAACAGAGTGATGAAATCCTAAGTTCTGTTGTAAACAATTCTATTGGTTTTGGTTATCCCAACATAGAGGAATTAAAGCTCGGAGTTACAACGCGGCTCAGCATCGACGATCAGATCAAGAATCAGACTAAGCTGTCTTATATATCCGGCACAGCAAACGAAAGTTTGCCGAGTTCTCATAATGGTCTTGGTTACAAAAATCTGATCAAAATGGAGTTCCTCCTTGCTGCATTTGCCAAGGATATTGAGAAACGTGGTGTTGCATGTGTGCCACTTCTCTTTATTGAGGAGCCTGAATCTCACATGCATCCACAAATGCAGACGGCTTTCGCTGCGTATTTGGAAAAGTTTCTTGGCAAGCTCTCTGATGTGAAAATTCAAACTTTCCTAACCTCGCATTCCGCTCATATAGCTAATACTATGGAGTTTTCAAAAGTTCGGTATACGCAAAAGTCTAATACCGGTGTAATTTACAAAAACTTGAACACCTTTGCTCAAGACCATCCTAATAATGTAGATTTTATTCGGAAGTATTTAACCCTGACCAAATGCGATTTGTTCTTTGCCGATAAAGCCATTTTTGTTGAGGGAGCATCCGAACGGTTGCTATTGCCTGACATGATTGAGAAATGCGAAAAATCTGGAGAGTTTAGTCACTGTAAATATCCTTTATCTGCGCAGTATTATGCCTTAATTGAAATCGGTGGAGCTTATGCACATAAATTCATTCCATTTATTGATTTTTTAGGAGTACCGTGCCTAATCCTTACGGATTTGGACTCTGTAGCAAACAGTAAAGGAAAAAATGGGAAGGCGGTAGAAAAATCCGTTGTTGTTAGTCAAGGGGAAACTACGTCTAACGAAACAATAAAATGGTGGGTTCGTAGAAATAAGGGGATTTCTGAGAATAATACTTCAAAAATCAACCTTTCGGAGATTAAAGCTATAACAGCAGATGACAAAACCAGAGGGAAATGCCATATCGAGTTCCAAACTACTGAAAATGGATTGTGTGGACATTCTTTGGAAGAAGCCATACGCAATGTCAATCGAAAGCATTATAATTTAAGTGATAAAATAAGCGAGGATGAGCTTGAATTTAAAGGTAAAAGTAAAACGGATTTTGCACTTGATTTAATTTACAAATACTCTGATTATTGCGTTCCTGATTACATAAAATCCGGGTTAAAATGGCTAAATGACCAAAGAGTTCTTGAGTAAGGAAGGGCCAGTTCATGAGTAAAGAGTGTATTGGCGTAAATTATGGTCTTGCAAAAGCAGAAGCCGATAAGGTTGATGCACGGATTATCGAAGCGCTTAAATCAGGACACAGTTTCCGTGTTGAAGCTGGTGCGGGTTCTGGAAAAACGTACTCTCTGAATCGAGTTATTGAATGGATACAAGCAAATAAATGGTCTGCCTATAGCCGAAAGAAACAAAATGTGATCTGTATTACATATACAAATGCGGCTGTGGATGTAATTGCAGAAAGACTTGCAAAAGATTCATTTATTCTTCCCTCTACAGTTCACTCGTTTGCATGGAATGCAATCAAACAGTATCAGAGTGTTTTAATCGAAGCTGTCACAACAAATCCCGATTATCTGCCAGACGAAGGTGACTTTAATCAGGTCACCGAAGTTGCATATACTTTGGGGTATCGCTACAAGGAAAATGGTGTTCAGTACCTCTATCATGACGACGTTCTAAAGCTCTTCTGCCAACTTCTTGATAACGCTAAATTTCGTCGGGTATTTGCAGATAAATACCCTTTGATATTGATTGATGAATATCAGGACTCCTATAAGCCGATTATTGATCGCTTTATTAATTTTTTCATAGCAAAAAGTGCTGGACCGCAGTTCGGCTTTTTCGGCGATGCTTGGCAAACCATCTATCAGTCAAACAAAGCCTGTGGAGAAATTGAACACGAAAAAATCGAGGTAATAAAGAAGGGATCAAATTTCCGATCTGCGCCAAGGATTGTTCAACTTTTAAATAATATCCGTCCTGAATTGCCGCAAAAATCAGCCATTGATGGATTTGACGGTGAAGTTTTAGTGATTACGTGTGATGATTATTCGGGAGCTCGTCGCACAGAACGTAATTTCAAAAATGAATTGCCGGCTGCCGAGTTTAAGGCAAGACTGAACACTATCGTAACAAAAATTGAGCAGAACACACCTGCTGATGAAGATCTTAAAGTTCTGATGATTACGCACAAAGTTCTTGCTTCTCAACAAGGCTACGAGCAACTTTTGGATATACTGAATGATGCGTTGCGCAACAAGGAAGATCCTTTTCTTATTTTCTTTGCTGATACGATAGAATCGATATATCATGCGCTTGATACTTCGAACACCCAGTTGCTTTTTGACACGCTCGGAATCAAGCGGTATCCAATTGCAAAAAAATCCGAAAAAACCAAATGGAAAATGCTGTATGAGCAACTAACAGAAGTTCGCACACAAAAAGCTATTGATGTTTTGAAGACTATCATTGATAGTCAACTGATACCCATTCCGCCTAAAGTGGATGGATGGTACCGACTTTATATGGATGCTCCAGAAACAATGTATGCATCAAAGGCCACAATTCAGCAGTTTTTACAGCTAGATTATGCACAATTTATTGCTGTTAGGGATTTTCTATATCCAGACGCACAATTTTCAACAGAACATGGCGTAAAGGGCGAAGAATACGATAATGTTGTTTTTGTTATCAGCAAGGGATGGAACCAGTACCAATTTGAAACCTATGCGCCAATGATAACAGGTCATGCTTCTATTCCTAAAGGCAAAGAAGCATCGTATGAGCGAAACCGGAATCTTTTCTATGTTTGTTGTTCAAGGCCAAAAAAGCGGTTGTTCTTTTTCGTCACCGTGCCGATAGATTCCTCATTCAGAACTTTTTTGGTAAAACTAGCCGGCAAAGAAAATATTCTAACCTATCGACAATTTATGGAAGCATCTAATTAGCGAACAACGAAATGCAGCTCACCGGTCATTGCTGATCGATGAGCTGCTATATGCTCAATTAAACTTAAATGAATATTTCTCGACGAGGAGGATTAAAATGGTATTAATTTATCGAACCCGGAGTTGGAGTGGATGGGGAAAGCATAACCACTATTGGAATGAGTATCGATTGGAAGGAGACGAGGTTACAAAAGTCAAATGTCATCGTCAGAAATTCTTTGATGGTAAAGAGAATACTTGGGAGGAAGATGAAGAGGAACAAGATTCTTGGTCTGTTGGGAGTTCCAATCTTCCTGATTGGCTGAAACGTTTCCTTTGAGTCTGAGAGCAGTGTCTCATGATAACGTCTATGGCTCTGCAGCAATGGCTTTGCTTAGGAAAGGAAGATTGGGTATGCCTACCAAGACACAAATGAAACGTGAAATCGTGAGTCGATCTGCTCTCAGTCTACTTGCTGCGGGGATCCAGTTCATTGAGATTCCACGGACTTATCCGACATTCGACAATGCATTCAACCATGCGTTTAAGAAATGTGGGCTGGATAGGGTTTACCCGCATGTTTTCGGACTAGGCTATTCGGATCCGCAGGATTTGATTGATAATTCAATCACACACACAGGCTATAAAATCCCGTTTGCAAGGTGGCGCAGGGAGATTCATGAGGGCAGGCGTCGTTATGAACTTTATCTCACTGATGACGCAGATCAGGATCGGCTTGAGCGGGGCGATGATCCCCGGAGCATAGTTAAGGAAATTATTTCTCAAGACTATGGATCTGACGATGCCTCACCTTTTGCAGTGTGGCCATGGACTGATTTCGGCAAGGTGATGAGCAATGAGTTAATTGCTCAGAATGTTGCGCTGTATCCTGTCAGGGGCGCAGAATCCAAGCAAAGTTAGGGCTGAGGGCAGTGTGACTTGCGTCGAACCTGACACGTTTTGCTCTTCCGTGAGTTTGTGTGCTTGCGTCGGGGAGAGCTCGTTGATGGGGGGCGTGCGCACCGTACAGCGCGCACAGGGCCTGCCCATCGCGATCGTGGAGGAGATCGCCTACGAGAACGGCTGGATCACGCGCGAGCAGCTCATGGAGTCCGCGGAACGCTATGGCAAGAGCCCCTATGGTCAGCATTTGAAGGGCCTCGCCGACGGCGAGATCATGCTCATGCCGAATCAGAAGAACTGACGCAACTGATTCTCAGCGGATTCCGACTATTCATCTGCACTGCCCTTACAACAGTTTGCGCAACCAAAGCCCCGCGCGACTCCTAGACGTCGGTCGCGCGGGGCTTTGCTATGAATAGTTGTTCACCATTTTTCAACGGGCTTGAGTACCAGACGAATCTGCCATCGGCATGCACGAATGATTGTGCTTTCGGCTGGATGCCTTATTCCATAGCAAATCGAACCAATGTCCGCGTCGACGGTCGAACAACAGGAATATGCTGAAGTCGATCATCACCATGGGAGCTTCCAATCCCCGGTGATGAAGATATCCGTATTATGATCAAATGTGCGCGTCGCAGCGGAAAACCTGGTGCGCAGTAGAAGCTCCCAAAATCAATGCAAATCACAGATCTACACTTGGTGGCGAACGGCTTCATATGCCACTTGTAGACGGAAATTAGAATCCGGCATCCGCAGCTTTTACGTCTTGTCCCTCTATAATGGGAAAGGGTGAAGCTCTTCTCGATAACATTGGTCCCAATAGGTTGGACGAGGCGTTGAAACATGCGACTGGCCATGGTGCGAGTCTTTCCATCATTGCCCCGTACTTCACGATTTTCGCGTATGGACAGATGTGCGACGGTTGGTCGACGCGAACGAGTTCCGCTTCATTTCCAGTGAGCCGGCATTTATTAATGTGTATGGCCGACACCAAGGAGACCAAGTATCAAATGCGACAAGGCAATGGAATACTCGATTTGAGTTCTCGGTGTACCTATGATAGTCGAAGGAGCTCTATGAACACAGGGAGCAGATAATGTCTTCAGATTCATGCAATCAAATCATTGTCATCGGCAATGGATTCGACAAAGCATGCGGATTGCCATCCTCGTACGGTGAATATTTCAATGACCGCTTTCAGAAATACGAAGTGGGTGGCAAAATACTACCCTCGTTGCAGAAAGCAATCGAGGAAGAAGGGATTGGAGATATCCCTAGTCTCTGGGATCTCCTATTTGCTGCCTTCCATGATGAAGAAACACCTTTCCCGAGGTGGATGGATGTAGAGTCCGCAATCAGAAACTATCTGTGGCCATCAGCCGGGGTGAATGGTCATAGTTTTGATTCCACCATTGGCGTTTGGAGGAAATTCTTTATTAAAAGAGCTCAAGGCACTTATGAAGATTTTCAGCAAGCTAAAAAACAGCAGAATCAGGTGGAACGTATCATGATGAAATACATATCGCAGAAGCATGCTGTAGAGATGGTCCATCAAACGGGGCAAAAGTCAAAAGACTACAATTTGGACGATCTCAACTGGAGCGAGACTCGCCAAGCATTCATTGATGATGACACTCCCAAAATGCTCCTCGATGAGCTCAACAGGTTTGAGGAGGATTTCGGCATCTATCTATATAAGGCAGTGGAACTTGCAAACGAAAATGATGATAAATATAATTCCCACGCTGAACACCTCTATCGTTGCATCGGAGAATATGACTGTTTGGTGCCGATTGCTAGGCAAAGGAATTCGGTAGTGTCATTCAACTATACGACGCCGTTGCTCGATTCGGTGGACGATGAAGTGATGTCATCGCTTTACATAGAGCAGAATGTTCACGGAACGTTGCCTAAAGTGGTTTCTCAGCGTGATCTTTTAGGCGATCTTGATCCACCGATTAATATTATTTTTGGGATAGATGGTTATGAGGCCCCCAAAGGTAACAGGGTGCGGCGCTTCACTAAGACTGCGCGCAAACTGTCCTTGCCAAGACAAGAACTTCCGAACCGTATGCGGGGCAGAAGAATGTTTGATCCACTATATGATGGTGAATCAATTCAAGCCGTCAAAGTGTATGGTCATTCCCTTGGCGAAGCCGATTATTCGTATTTCCATGCGCTGTTCGACCAAATTGATCTCTATGAAAGTGACACGGTTCTGTACTTTCTTTACTCAACAGGACATGAAACAATTCCGGAAGCTGTAGGCGATCTGCTTGATCGGTACGGTGAATCGTTGCGTCCCAAAGCACATGGGAAGAACCTCCTCCACAAATTAATGATGGAAGATCGAATCAGGATAGCCAATTTGGATGAACAAAACTAATCCATCTAACGGCAAAGCCTGCATCAAAGGGAAAGTGCATATGCTGTTCACCAGTTCCTAATTATCTCAATCCCGATGCGTGGAGGGAAGGTGTCTTGGTATTCCGCGGCTGGGTTACATTGCGTCTGTGCGTGTCCAAAGACCAGTTGCTTCAGAGGCTGCAGCGTGATTCGTTAATTCATCCGTATGCGCGTGTAGGGCAAATTTAGGGTATCGGATGAATTGACGATGTATATGCCGAAGCGTGCGAGGGTGGCGGCAGAGTGTTATTGCAAATGAACGGCATAAGATAACGCATAAGGTATTGATTGAGTTCGGATATCATATCTTGAAGGGTGGCAATTTGTTCGCAGCAGATAAGCCTATATGGCATGTTGAAGATGATGAGTATGGTCGTGAAAAATATGTTGATAACACCTTGCCTACGCTATTTTGACCGGTGATGATTCGGATGGCTTAGTGGTTGGAGTAGAGGGAGAGTGGGGTAGTGGCAAGACATCCATCAAGAACATGCTCATTGAGCGACTTCAGCAGATGCCTCTCCCAAGTCGTAAGACTCATCTCATTGAATTCGACGCCTGGATGTATTCCAGATCGGGAGAGATGGTATCCGCATTGTTTTCTGAGATTGCGGCGGGCCTTTCTCCCCGATTGAAGTGGTACCAACGACAGCGTGTGCGACTTAGCGGATATAGGGGCAGAGCTTTCAAGCATGTAGTTCAGCTAGGTCTTGACATTCTGGGTGCTTGTCCTTTCCCAGCAAACGTCAGCATTGTCATGGCAGTTATTTCTTGGGGTTTTCAAGCTCTTTCGGAGGAGCTTTCGAATGATACATTACAAGGCGGAGCAACGCTGGGAAGAGGAGTGAAGGCCGCCGACAATTTGCGTCAGGCAAGAGATGCTTTAAAGAGGAACCTTGACTCGCAATCAGACAAGATTATTGTTTTTATTGACGATTTGGATCGTCTTCTGGACGATGAAATCGGTTCGCTTATTCAGGCGATGAAAGCGGTGGGAGATCTTCCTCGCGTTACGTATGTTTTGTTCTATGACAAGGCATATGTTGCGCAGGCGCTCGATAAAGTGAGTCATGATCGTGGCGCTGAATTCCTTGAGAAAATAGTTCAGATTCCTGCTGCGGTTCCTGAAATATCTCTTAGCGAGTTGCATGAGATGCTGAAGAATGAAATCCTCCGTGTTGGATGGCGTAACGATTTTTCGTTAGGAAGAGAACAAGATATTTTCGATCAGTGCATTTGCCCATTCATCCGGAGCAAGCGAGATATAGTGCGCTTCCTGAATGACTTCCGTCTGTATTACACGGCACTTGGCGATGATGTTGAGCTACTGGATTTGGCAGGCATTACGGCATTGCAGATGTTCTTTCCAGAACTGTATTCTTGGATATGGGAAAATCGATATCTTCTGGTTGATCAGTGTGTGGGAGAGGAACATGTACGTTATCTTGATGAATTCGCTGAACTTAATGATTCCATAGAAAAAGTTGATAGTGAAAATTTATTCAAAGAAAATTTAGTAAATTGGAAAGAGATAATTAGCATATTATTTCCTTTTGCGAACTGTGTCCGTATGGATGGTGCTTTCGATCCCGACGGCGGTGTTCCTCTCTCGTATAGGTCAGCATGTAAGAAGAAACATGTTGACGCATATTTCCGGTTGGTTCCCTCGTCAAAGAATATCTCTGAGATGAGGTATAGGCGATTCCTTTGCGAAACAAATCTTGATACTATTCAACCGGATGCTGATTTGATGCAGGTCGCTTATTCTTCAGAACTATACGCAAAAATTAGTCGATATTTAGGAGGAGATATTCAGAACAGTACAGAAAGATTGTGCATGTTGCTCCGATTCTATCTGAAGAATAATTTCTTGTCTGACATTCAGACGCTGACATATGAAAGGGGAGTGTTTCATCCATATGTGTTGAATTTATTTGATGTTGCATGTAGGAAGAGACGGGAGGGGCAGATATAGAGAAACTCTTGCAAGAATGTCTTCGCAGTGAAGAGACGGGCGCGCTCACAGCTAATATTTATTTAGCAGCGCTATGCAGATTGCGCTCTTTGCCGTCTCGGGATGAAGAGGAGGAGATTCGGAATCAAATATCTAGGACTTGGGGCGTTGAAATAGAGCGTTGTGGATTTAGAGACCATCCTGCATTGGAAAAGATTGACTGGAAAAAGTATGCCGGGCTTTTCGAGAAGAGGATTTTGTCTTCTGCAAAGAAACAGTCTCAAGATAAGGGTCGTGCTACATTACCAGTGCATTTGAGTTTTAATGAATTGTGCTTGACGATGGCAATGCTGAGATGGTTGTTTAAGGATGCACCAGGCGCCTTGACGGATGTGCTGCTTGCGCTTCGCAAATATGCGGATGAAGATCAGTTTGTATTTCTTTCTGCAGCAGCATTGGTAGTAGAACAGGATGATGGCAGCTATGCCGTCGACGTTCAAACTGCTCAACATTTGTTCAAATCCGCTGACTACCTGAATATGGTCAAGTCATATGCCAACGATAATGAGTTGCAGCATAAGACTGATGGGCAGCGTGAACAGCAGTTGCACCATGCGGCCTATGCCTCTGCGCTCAAGGGCAATGGCGAGGTAATTCAAAACGGCAAAGTTCAGGTTACTGCTAATCAGGCGAACAATGTCCTGAAAGATTGGGGACTGTCGGATTAGAGAATGAGCTCTTAATCTTCTGGGGAATGATGTGAGCCTGCATAATGCAGAAACGGCATGTGGGACGCACTTTTCTTGATTTGTTATGAAACATCATGCGGGTTGTTGCCAAAGAGGCGGCATAGCCGTCGCAATACCAACTGCACTGCCTCTTGTTGTCACAGTTGCCCAGTATCAAAGCCAGCTCACGTTGGCTATGAAGACTGATGTGAGCTGGTAGCAGAGGCATCACCATAAAGAAGCCTTGGGAGACAGAACCTCCTCTACGGGAAGCTCATCCAGCAGGTTTCCAGCAAGGTATATGGGTTGCGCCTCTCCCTGAACCTTCTGGTAGCACACGATGACTCGGCCGCAGAATTTGCGGTATTCGGTCAGTTCCTCGCCTTCGTAACCGACGTAGTGCTTGGCTCCATTGTCTTCCTCCGGGCGGTCAAGCGTGTTGCTGATGCGCTTGATGCAGGTGAGAACCCAAAGATCCTTGTCAATCGGAAGACGGGCCAGACCGATCACGTTCCATCCCCTGTACAGGTGCTCCGCGCCCCTCCCGTCCTTGTTCTTCTTGCGGGACAGGATCCATTCAGTATTGAACATGTCGGGGTCCTTCTTGAACTCCTCGGCGGGATTGTATCTGTTATATTCCGTGCAGCAGCGGATCTTCGTCCTGCGGATTTCCTCATCGGTGAGGTGGAGCAGGTCATTAAGCATAATATCATCACTCGTGCTTCAAGTATAGATGCCAGCGCTTTAGTAGCCCAAGGTTTTGAGAGTGGCTATAGATATAAAAGTTGGATTATTCGGGAATCCTATTGAGACACGCTGGGTTGACATTACTGACATGTGCGAGTAAATTTATCAGACGCGATAAAGCTAGGCGTTGTCTAGTTCGCGAAAACCGTTTCCTGTTTGGAAGCGGTTTTCGTGCATTAAGGGGCGTTATGTATAGACCGTTCATGGCAGTGGAAAACCAAGTACAGCGGCTTAACAAGCGCGGCTTGCAAACTGATACGCGTACTCCGTGGATTTTGGAACGTGAAGGTTATTATTCCGTTGTCAACGGTTACAAGGATCCTTTTCTTGATAAGGAAGCCGGAATACGGACTCATGAAGATCAATACCTTCCTAATACGTCGTTCAATGAGTTGTATGCTCTTTTTGTTTTCGATAGAAATTTGCGGTTCTTGTTGTTTCGCATGACTACTCTGTCGGAGGCTATTCTGAAGACAATATGCTCATACGAATTTACCAAAGAGTATGCGAATGAGAAGAATCCTTACCTAAATATCGCAAATTATGCGGAGAGCGGTAAAGCGCATGATAAAGCTATGCGGCTCATTCCTAAGTTGGAGAAGATTATTTCGTTGAATAGTGATCCTAACTTTACTGATGGAAAAGAATATCTTCGGCACTGTCTCGAAGAATATGAGGGAGAAGTGCCGCTTTGGGTATTATGCAACGATCTCACTATTGGTCAGGTTTATTGGTTTTTCCAAGCTCAAAATAGCATTGTTCGCGGAAATATTTCTCGTAGCTTTACTGCTTTATATAAGGATTCACATCAGCATGGGGAAGAGATTACCTCGATACAGCTTGATAAAATATATCGACGGATAAAAGATTTCCGAAATATCTGTGCCCATGATGAGCGGTTGTATTGCGCACATCCGCATGACAGAAATATTACTGTATTTCAGCTTGTTAAGGATCTGCGATTAGTCACGGATAAAAAGCGATATCTGGAATTCCTGCAAAGCCTTGAATCTTTGCTTGTGAAACTGAGAAAGAATATCCCCAACCATTTTGATTACGTATGTTCCGAAATGGGCTTGCAAGATTTAGACGTATTGCAATCTTGGATGCAGACAAGCAGACAGTTGTAAGCATTGACAGCGCTTGCTCGTAACTCGAATTTTGAGCACTGGAATCCGATATGAACCCATGAGAGGTAAACATTTTGCTGGAATTCTCAGGGTCTCGCGATTCTCGGTATTTCCATCGTGTGGTGCTCCAGTAATTAGCGTCTAGTTATCGTTATACCCATGCTTACGGGTATCCAGAGCCTCCTTCCAATAGGATTCCCTGACGAGAACAACGTCTTTGGGCACGGTGAAGTCGTAATGTTCCAGAAGTGTGTAGCGGAAATGCGTCTGTACATACTTCAACCCGTACTGTTCCACAATGGCAATCAGCCTCGTATCGTTTCCGTGGCCATCGCGGATGTAGTCCTGCCAACGCTGGTATATGCCGTTCCTTCCGGTGGCGCTTCCCACATACAGATTCCCCGTCGCGGTATCGGCGATCACATACACGCCCTGCTGTCGTGACAACGTGCTCTTCCAGCTTGACTTGTCCTTGTCCCATATCGTCTTAAGTTGCGCATAGGAAAGGCTTACGCAGTCATAGCCTGGAAATTCATCGCCGGCATAGGTATCGGAAAGAACCTTTACAACGTGGATCTTGTCCAGCAGCCCTTCCGCCCATCGTATTGACCCCTGTTGCCCTTTGTCTTTGTGATAGCGAACGATGACCCTCCCGTAGAATTTGCGATATTCGGCCAATTCCTCGCCCTCATAGCCAACGTAATAGTCGGTGCCGTTATCCTCTCTCGGTCGATCAAGAGGACCGCTGATGTGCTTAATGCACGTGAACAGCCAAAGATCCTTGTCGTCGGGGAGACGTACCAGGCCGATTACGCTCTCTCCCTTGTGCAGATGCTCCGCGTCCTTCCCGCTGTTGCTCTTCTTGCGGGACAGCAGCCACTCGGTGTTGAGCTCGTCAGGGTTGTTCATGAACACATAGATGGGATCGGACTTCGAGAAATGCATGATGAAACGGATTTTCGTACTGCCGATCTCCTCGTCCGTGAGGTGAAGCAGATCATTGAACATGATATCGTCGCTCATACCCCCAATTATAGGTTGCGAGCAATCACCGAACTGCGTTCCGGTTCCGCCGATTTCGGCTTGGAGCCATATAGGGCTCCGGTATCGAAGCAAGCGTCGCCAAAATCCGTAGAAACGAATGTCACCTTGCGTTCTGCGGTCAGAGACAGTGAAATAATCTTTTCCGAAATCAGGTCTCATATACTTGGGTGTGGGAATTTTCCGTGGCAAAAAGGAGGAGTCATGAAATCGATACAGGTGGCGAATGCTTTCATTCTTCGCCATGGCTCTGATATTGACATCACGAATCTTGTGCTGAACAAGCTCGTTTATTTCGCGCAGGTCGAATCCCTGCGCGAAACCGGAAAGCCGTTGTTCGAAGACAAGATCGAGGCTTGGCCCTACGGCCCAGTCGAGAAGGACGTTTATTACACTTTCCGAAAGTATGGGCGCAACAGGATTTCAAAGTCCGAGGGCGAAGCCGCAAAAGACGAACAGACTTTATCCATTATCGACAGGACAGCAAAGAAATACGGTTTTCTGATGGCATTCGATCTTGTGGGATTTTCCCACCGAAAGAACTCCGCTTGGAAGAACGTCTACAAGGAGGGGGAACGCGTCGAAATCACCAACGATGACATTCTCGCTTCCGAGGATGGCTTGACTCTTCCCCAAAACACTCTTGCATCCAGCTTGGATGAAGTAAATGCAAAGTGGCAGAACACCTTCAGGATTCTGCGCAATGCCTGAGCAATACACTAACGAGTGGTGGCATATCCAAGCGCCGCCACTCGTCTTTCCATCTGATGATTTCGCAGAAGCAATGACACAAGCAATCGTCCGAGTACACAGGAAGCAACTTGACGACATCGGCGGATTTACCGTGGAAAGAGCCAATGACGCCGGTTCCGTAAGTGGCGTTGTAGATTCGACATTTCTGCCGGTATTCGGTCAATCGCCGAAAGAACGATTCGAAGATTTGTTTCGACAAATGGCGCATTTTACCTTTCACCTAGCCAAAAATCATTATTTCGCTGATGGCAACAAGCGCACCGCAATGGCCATATCCTTGGCCATCCTGAAAATGGAAAGAATTGATTTGGATATCGATGATGATCCAGCGCCAGAACGAAATACCCTATATAAACTCATTTCCAGACTGGTGACAGAAGAAATCACGGAAGAACAATTCGCCGCAAGCCTGAGGAGAAGTGGACGTTTAATCGATGAATAATGACGGGTTGCCGCCTGTCCGCTACAGCGCAAGGTCGACCGGCCCATGCGAGTGCTCGGCTACCTCACGACCGTCGAGCCATTCGCCGACGAACTGCCAGACCTACAAGCCTGACGAAGGCGTTGCACCTGCAAATGAACAACGGGTGGCATCTATACATCATGATGAACGAGTAGGGTTGACGGGGGAGGGGAAACCACATGAACCAGGCATGCGCACGCAACGACACCATCGACGCGAGCAGCCATCATGGCCGACCGCAATACCGGTCGTTCCTGCGATTTCTGACAACGCAGGAACGCAGCGTTATCTGGCTGCTGCTGGGCATCGCTTTTCTTCCGGTGGACGGCACCACGCTCGGCCTGTACGCGCCGTTCTGGTCGCCAATCAGTCCGGCGCTGTTCGCTGCGTACTGCCTATGCAATTGGCGTCAACTGCGTATCGCAGCCAACCGGTACCTGCCAATGTTCCTCCTGCCGGTGGCCTGCATAATCCTGTCCATCCCGGGATGGCTGAAGTTCGGCATCCACCTCAACGCCGCGTTCATGAGCATCACCGGATTATTGGGCGTGCTCGCCACTTTGGGTGCGATCGCCATTGCGTTCGGCATCAAATGCATTCCATGGCGTACGCCATTGCGGATTCTCATCGCTTCTTACTGGTTCTCCTTCGGCGTGGGCGTGGTGCAATGGCTATCCATCCATCTGCATATCAAGCCGTTGACCGACTATTTCGCGCACCTCATGTACCGGCAGTACATCAATGAAAGCTCGGTGTGGGGCGGTGGTCACCCGCAGTTCCTGTTCGCGGAGCCCAGCTATATCGGCATGCATCTGTTCGGCGTATTGCTGCCGCTTATGTGGCTTATGCGTGGGCGCGACCGTATCTATGCCAAGCGGTTGCGCAACCTCATCGTTGTGTATGCGATTGGCGCTGTGCTAATGCAGGCCGGCACCCGGATCGTTCTTCGCACGAATCTACCAGAGCCTTGACCCGCTATGCGGGCTGCTCGCCCATCCGTGGACGGTGCTTACCGGATATGGCGCCGGCAACATCATCAACGCGGTATGGGCCGGTGCGAAGCATGCGGGACGATTGTTGAATGGTCTGGGCATGAATGGAAGTGCTGCGGTGGGATTCGCGGCTGGCATTAGCAATCATTTGGGTAGGTAATGTTCGACTGTTCAGGTTTTTGAGCCTTGCCGCTCTGGAGCTGCCATATGCGAATGAAATATGTTTCGTTGCTTAGGACGCAGTGGTCGCGGCCTGTTCGGACCGCAGCTCCTCGATACTTATATGCAAGACGGCAGTCGATGGCCGTCTATGCTGGGTGAAGTGATCTGAAGTGATCTGAAGTGATTTACAAGCTGCGGATTTGCGAACCGAACGGCCACAAAGCCAGCTTGGCCATCTTGAACGACTGGATACCGAACGGAATGCCAATGATGGTAATGCAGTTGAGCAGCCCGGCACCCACATAGCCAATCGCCATCCACAAACCGGCCAGTACGAACCAGATGATGTTCAGCAACACGGATCCCACGCCGCCGCCATACTCCACGGTCTTACCGAACGGGGTCAACGTGAGCCCCGCCATCTTGAACGCCTGAATGCCCAGCGGAATGCCCACAATGGTGACGCACAACACCAAACCGATAATGGCCCAGCTGGCGGCGAGCAACAACCCACCCAGAATCAGCCACAGAATATTACCAATAAGTCGCATACGCACATGATACTGACATGCCGTGCCGATGCCGACAAGTGGCAACGGATAACAACAAAAGATACAAAAAGCAGCAAAGCCATGTGGGAAGGATGTATTTTGCCTCGCCATAAGCAAAAATGGCGAGGCAGATTTATCGAACCTTAATCGAACCAAGTTTTAATACGGTTGCATTGCTTGGCGATGCCTCCGAATATATTGGTCAAACTTTTATTTTGCTTTCCGAGGTGTTGCTGGCAGCAGCGTATTGAATGGATTTTTGCAGTCACTTAATTGATGCGGCTGCAAAAGCGATCGGTATTTTCTGGCTGAATTCCTTAAGTACGGAGCGGCAGAAAACAAGATCTTTGATAAATGCCATGTAAAACTGCTCAACATCTGTTTGACTGAAAGCCCGCTACAAATCTGCCATACATACCGCAGATAGACCGGTTGAAATGGGAAAGATGCGCAGAGTGTGGGGCGTTCGCCTTGGGAACGGACGCCCCACACTTGTTGTGCGGGAATTTATAGCATTCCGATCAGTCCGTGATCGTGGCCGTCGCGTGCGAAGGCTGGAATCGTGTCTATTCCGGCGTCGACAGTGATTTTTTGCCCCCCTTCATACACTTTGCCAGTGCGTAGATCCGTCCATGTGATGCTAGCGTTTCCGGGAAGCGTCACCTCACGCGATCTGGCTCCTGCCTCAACTACGGGGGCCACTAGGATATCAGGGCCGAACATGTATTCATCGGCGATATCGGACACCGATTCGTCTTGAGGGAACTCGTAGAAGAGTCCACGGACCAAAGGCTGGCCATCGGTATGTGCTGATTCGAACAATTCCCGAGTGTAAGGGCGCATTTTCTCGCGAATGGCAATGAACTTTCGGAAGATCTGCTCCGTCTCGGGGCCATAGCTCCAAGGCTCATTGTCGGCGCCACTTGGCGAACGGTGGTCTCCGGCCGAATTGGTGATGGTCTCCTTGCCGGTTGTCGTATGCAGACTACGGTCGCCATGGTTGCGCATGACCGGTAGGAAGCATGAGAACGCGCACCAGCGGGCCAACAACTCCTTGAAATCGTCCGAATCAATTATCCCATCATGGAAACCGCCCATATCGGTGGTGAACCAAGGAATACCGGCCATGCCCATGTGGATGGCGCAGGTAATCTGGGCACGAAGGTCGGCGAAGGTCGAACCAACGTCTCCAGACCAAACAAGAGAACCATAGCGTTGCGAACCAGCCCAAGCGCAACGGGTGAGGTTGACGATGTCACCATCCCTTCCTATGGTTTGTTGCCCCTCGTAGAAGCCTTTGTTGTAGTCTCTTGGGTAGATGTTTGCCACCTGCTGGTTTGGGCCGGCATAATATCGATAGTTGTCGAAATCGTACGTGCCGTATTCAGGTTCCGCTTCATCGAGCCAGAATGCATCAACCCCAAGCTCGGCATAATTTGTTCGGCACTTCTCCCAAACATATTCGCGAGCTTTTGGATTGGTGGCGTCATAGAACTGGCTGGGACCTTCGAACATCATGCCGACGTCTTCACCCTTATCTGCGCGCACGAGAAGGTTCTTTGACTTCATCTCAACATAATTCTCTGAGGCGAGCGCGACCTGGGGCCACACAGATACCATGAGTTTCACTCCCATGCTGTGCAGCTCGTCCGCCATAGCTTTGGGGTCGGGCCAGAATTCATTCTCAAAACGGAAGTCACCCATATGCGGCCAGTGGAAGAAATCTACAACGATGAGATCCAATGGAATATTACGCTGTTTAAACCCATGAGCGACGTCTAGGAGCTGACGTTGATTCCAATATCTAAGCTTGCACTGCCAGAATCCCAGTCCCCATTCAGGCATGTGAGGAGCGTGCCCTGTGGCGTCGGCGTAATGCTTCATTATCGAAGAAGGTGTATCGCCTGTGGTAATCCAGTAATCAATCTGCTTGGCTGATTCAGCTCGCCATTCCGTACGGTTCTTGCCGAACGTAACGTTTCCAAGTGCCGGATTATTCCACAGGAAGCCATATCCGGCGCTGGAAACCACGAAAGGAATAGATGCCTGTGAATTGCGATGCGCGAGTTCGAGGGTACAACCTTTCAGATTGAGGATGTTCTGTTGGTACTCGCCCATACCATATAGTTTCTCATTTTCCGGTGTGGTAAAGGAAGCAACGATGGAATAGTCGCCTCCGGTGATCGGTTTGAACCATCGCGCTCGAAGATTTAGTGATCCGCCAGATGGTATTTCCTGAATGAGCGGTGTGCCGTCTGCCTTATAGAAGCTTAGTAAACAGCGTGGCTCTTCATATCCTGATCCGGAGTACAGGCCGCAGGATGCTTTCGCTTGAACTACAATATCGCCATTGCGTAATTCGGCGGTTCTATTGGGCTTGTCAATGGTGATGCCATAGTTGTGGCTGCCTGAGGCCTGGTTGTTTTGTGGCAGCAAAGCTCCGTCTTGTTCCTGTATCTCATGCATTTTCGAGGCGCGGACGCGGACTGAATTCTTTCCCCATGGTTCGATGCGAAGATATTCGCCGTCACCAGTCCACAACAGTGCATCTCCATCGATAGCAAAAGTTAGTTCACTCATAGTTGGTCCTTGTAATTATGTACTTAAGGGTTGGATCAGTCTTTCACCGCTCCGGCTGTTACGCCGGCGGCAACGTATTTCTGTGCGAAAATTAGTAATAGCGCTGTTGGTACTGAGGCCAATACTGCGGTGGCCATCATTGGCCCCCATTCTTGGTTCTGTGAACCGATAAAGTCATATAGACCCATGGTGATTGGCCTCATCTTGCCGCCACCGGAATCGAGGGTCGAAGCAAACATGAAATCTGACCATGCCCAGAGGAAAGCGAACAGCGAAGTCGTGACAATGGTATTACGGGAGAGTGGAATCACGATTTTGGTAAAAACACCCCACTGCGATGCTCCGTCGATTTGCGCTGCCTCCACCAACGAGCGTGGCATACCGGACATAAATCCCGTCATCAGAATCACTGCGAACGGTACCGACAAAGTGGAGTCGGCAACGATAAGTCCCGGAATACTGTCGAGAAGACCGATGTCATCGTAGATCTGGTAGAAGCCTAGAGACATAACGACCGCGGGAATCATCTGAGCAACAATCAACAGGAAGTTCATGGACTTTGAGCCTTTGAACTCCAAGAAAACAATGGCGTATGACGAAGGTAATGCAATTGCTAGGGTCAGGATCACGCATCCTATGGCAACTAGCAATGACGTTCCTAGGTAGGGGAGCTGTGAACTTAACGCAGAGGCATAATTGTCGAGCGTGAAATCTTTCGGGAACAGATCACCTGAACGGATGGAGCGACGTTGCGTGAATGATATGTTGATCATCCAGTATACGGGGAAGAGCATAATCAGCGTCAAAATGATGCCTATAAGTGTTTTCCACCATGATGAACGATGTTTCATTTTAGTTACCTCTTCTCTTCATTCCGCTGGGCCCACAGGTAAATCAGAGCGAAAATCAGTGCTACGACAATGAGAATCGTGCCCACAACGGATGCTTCCGAATACCGGATGGTTGCTGATGTGCCCTTTCCGAAAGCCATCTCATAAGCCCAAGTTGCCAAGGTTCTCGAAGATCCAGTGCCCTTGGTCATAATCCAGATGATGTCTACTGTTCGTAACGTGTAGACGAAACCTAGCAGGAGCGTGATCATCGATACCGGCTTGAGCAACGGGAAAGTAATCTTCCAGAAGCGCTGCCAAGCATTGCAGCCATCCAACGCGGCGGCTTCATACAAGTCGCCATTGATGTTTTGCAAGCCCGAATACAGAATTACGAGGTTGAAAGGAATACCAAGCCAAATATTGGCAATGATAACCGCCCACAAGGAATGATCGGCTTGCAGCCACCAAACCGGGTCCAAACCAAATAGTTTGAGGAAATTATTAATAACACCGCTGTCGGCGTCCATCATCCATTGCCAGATCGTACCGGAAATCATTGGCGGAAGTAGCCATGGTACAAGGAATGCGCCGCGCAAAGCCGCGGAAAGTTTGAAATTCTGATTGAAGAAAACCGCCAATGCCAAGCCGATAGAGTATTGGAAAACGATAGAAGCGAAGACGAAAATCAAAGTCTGTCCGAGAATAGTCCAGAACTGTTGATTGCTTAATATTTCCTTATAGATATCGAATCCAGACCAAGGGGCATCGCCGGTCACAAAAGTGCGACGTGTGTAGCGGTGCATACTCATGGAAATATTCTGAATCAGAGGCCAAACGTAGAAGATAAGCATGTAAATAATCAGCGGGGCCGCGAAACCAATGGCGGCCAATGTGGTTGGCTTGATTCGCCTTGGTTTATCTGCGGTGATTGTTTGAGACATAGTTCACCTGCCTGTTGATGGAAAAGATGGAATGGGGCGTCTGAATATCGCAATGAATGGCGGGCAGATGCCCCAGAAAAATATGAGACCGCGAATCAGCCCTTATTCAAGGCAGCCTGTAGATCTTCAGAAAGCTGTGCAGAAATGTCTTCGTATTCCAGACCAACGTCAGTGGTACGGCCTTCAGCATTTTCTACGGCGTCAACCCAAGGTGCCCAGGCACTGTTCTCTTCCACCTGCTGCTTGCGGACGTCACTTTTGGCGGCAAGATAAACCATCTCATCATTGGTCTTCTTGAGATTATCTCCGTCAATGAGGCACTGAATGACCTCCGCGGTTGCTTTCATCTTGTCACTGTCTTTGGTTTTCTGGGCTGGAATGGTAATGAACTCGCCACCGCTTGGAACTGGGGCTACTCCGCCATCTTTGGATGGGATGGAAATCATCTTGTAGCCTTTCTCGACGGCCGACTCCATCTGCCATGAACCATTTTCGGAGAAGCCGTAATCGCCGCCAAGGAACAGATCCCATGCAGCAGATTGGTTGTCCGTTGCGACCGATTTCGGAGCCCAACCTTTTTGGACCCAGCCGGATACCAGATCAAGCGCATCCTGCTCGGCACTGGAACCTGAAGCGTCCTTCAATTGACCGCCGGCTCCCCAGAACCAGGGAAGGAACTGGAATGTTCCTTCTTCGCCGGAAATGCCGGAGAACGTGATGCCCTTATATCCTGCGTTTACTACTTTTTCGATGGCACTGTTGAGTGAATCCCAATCGGTAATCGATTCCGGGTCGACGCCGGCCTTATTGAGGACATCGGGGTTGTAATACAAGCCCAATGCGTTAGTGCCGTAAGAAACCCCATATTGTACGCCGTCGATGATGCCGGGACCTTCGATATTCTTGTCGAATCCTGAAACGTCGACTCCCGCTGCCTCGATATCCGTAACAAGTCCTGCGTTGACAGCGGTAGGCATCTTTGGGTTATCGATCAGGGCGATCTGGGGTGCGTTGCCGGCCTTGACGGCTGTTGTGAGATTGTTTAATAGGTCTGACTGCGCATAGCCGATGCGTTTTACGTTGTATCCCTCAGGAGCACAATTGGTAACGTATTTCGCCCATGTGCTGCTATCGTTCTTCTGAGGGTATGGGTCCCAGAATTCGATTGTTTTGGAATCTTGACTCGAGTTGCTACCGCAAGCGGCGAGACTGACTGCCGCGGCACTTGCGGCGATTAAAGCTATCACGCGCTTCATATTTGAACCGATCATTTGGTATTTCCTTTCATTCAGCGCACCTATGCGCTGAATGATTAATTTATTGCGTTTGGGAAGTTTTAATCCCAAACTGTTGAACCGGTTAAACAAGTTAAATAATAAACCCTGATCTTTGAAAAGTCAAATCGACGAACTTAACCAATGTAGAATCTCGTGGTTGTTTTCTGCGCGTAATCTACGTAGCTGCGATGTTACTCGGGCTCTTGGGTTAGTGGATAATCAAGATAGCGGGTGACCGTCGGGGCTTTCGGATTGTTTATTCGACGCAAAAGGGCTCCCACGGCGGCTTCTGATAGTTGTGCAATGTCCGGACGCACTGCGGAGAACGATATCTTCATTGATGTTGCTAGCTGTTTCGGGAAAACGGTTACGACCTGCAAGTTATCCGGTGTTCGGAGATTCCTGCGTGCCAAGACCTGAGGGGCAACGATTGTTGCTGGCTCGTTGTGAAGTATCAGAGCGGTCGCTTTGGTGTGCGTATCTAGTGCATGCTCAATGAGGGGCGAAGGATCCGAATCGTCGTCTTTCGGATATTCGACATGCATTTTCAGGTCAAGACGTTTGGCGGTCTCTATCGCTGAATCCAGAAAGCGCCAAGCGTAGCCAAGACCCTGATCAAATATTGTGTGTGACCATGGAATAAGAATCACCTCTTTATGCCCTTCAGAGGCTAAGAAATTCAAGATTGATGATGCAGCCTTGGCGAAATCGGAATCCACTGTATCCAAACCGTGTGAGTTCTTTGGCGAGCCGAATGCAACGGTCGGAATGTGCTCTTTTGCGGCATAGCTGACTCGTGGATCCTCATCTTTGACGTCCATCAGGATGAACCCATCCACTTTCTTTGACGACCATGCTTCATGCATTGCCTCGAAGCCGTCGTTCTCGCCAATGAGTAGGGTGTCGTATCCTCTCTTTGTCGCTTCTTCGGATAGCAGGTACACGTACAGTCCAAAGAGGGCTGACAGATAGTTGCCGTGAAAGGCGGGGGAGACCACACCTATTGTTTTGGTTTTTCTTACGGATAGTGCGCGGGCTGCATGGTTCACCGTATAGCCTAATTCGTCAATCGCATGTTGCACCTTAAGTGTTGTAGCTTGGGTGATTCGAGGATCTCCCGATAGTACATACGAGACTGTTGCCTTGGAAACACCGGCTGCGTGCGCCACGTCAGAAATTGTTACCATATATCACCTGCTCTTGCTTCGTCGCTTCGCTAGGTTAAGCAAATAATCAACATGAGACAAGTTTAGCGTTATCTGTTTGCGTGCGTCGTCATGATGGTCGACAAAAGGCAATGACTCTATTCCACGTTTCCTCTCGTCCAATGGAGGTGTGGACGGCTATGCGCGTGAGTATCTACCAAACTACTGATGTTGGCGGTTTGGGTTAAGTCGCGTTGCTGTCTTGGCGTATGCCGTTGACGGTGCGAACATTGGTGAGTTTGATTCGCATCGGTGCTTGAGGCGATTAAACGTACATGCGTGTGAAGAAAAGTACATTGAACGCCGTAAGAAAAGCACATTGAACGCCGGGGTAAGACGAAGAGGCTTGTCTGCGGCTCGCATCTCGTCTATGTATGGCAGATTCGGGGGCCTGACCGGAGACATCTCACTTACATATGGCAGACACATGCGGCGAAAACCTCAAAAACGTACCCCCGAAGTGGCTGTTTTCGCAGGCGACGTGCCATATATAAGCGAGATGTTTCCGTACGAAAAGCAAAATCTGCCATACATAACGCAGATAGACCGGTTGGCGTGGGGTATTACGCGAAGTGATTTCACGCGAGTACACGCTGCGGCCTACGGCAGGGGAGCGGTGCGTGGTTTTGCGGTTGAGTTTCGTACTTGTAGCTGAACGGGGAATGTCTCGAATGGTTCCTCGATGGGTTGTCCTTCGATGAGTGCCAGAGCCTTTTGTGCCGCATCGACGGCCATGTCGTATGGGCGCTGTCGAACGGTGGTTAGCTCAGCTTCTTTGGCGAAGGTGCTGTCGTCAAATCCGGTTACGGAAATATCTCCAGGCACGGAAAGGCCGCTGCGTTGAAGGCGGAAGAACAATGGAATTGCCTGTGAGTCCTGATGAAAACACAATGCGGTGGGTGGGTTGTCTTGCGCCATGATCTCGGAAATTGCCGCATCTAGAATGCTGTCGCCTTTTTGCACTGCCAGTGTGCGGGCGGTCAGTCCGTCAATTGCATCGCAGGCTTCCTGGAATCCGGAAATACGGTTAAATGAGCTGAATCCCAATGTGGAGGAAAAGCTTTCATATAAATACAGCAGGTTACGATGTCCCAGCTTGGCGAGATGTCGAACGATGAGTTTGATGCCTTCTTTGTCGTTGATACCGACAGTTGCATCGAATCCTTCGCTGGTGGTATTGATACCGATAATCGGAATTTTTGCGGTTCCGAGACGTTTGACCTCGTCGGGGCTGATGCCAAATGAGGAAACGAATACGGCATCGGCGTTGCTGCGTACGGGAAGTTCCTCGAAGAATGCGTCACGCGCCTCCGACCCCTCGATGGGGTAGATGACCAGATCGTACCCGGCGTCACGCAAAACATCGTTAAGTCCGGCAATGATTTCGGCGGTGAACCATTCGATGACGCCGCTGCCGACTAATAATGCTATGCGATAGGTTCTACCGGATTTAAGAATTCCTGCCGATCTGGAAACGCTGAAATTCAACGCATCAGCTGCGGCCTGCACTTTCAACCGTGTTGCCTCTGACACCTGTTCAGGGTGTGCGAAAGTGCGTGAGACTGTAGCGTTCGATACGCCTGCCTTCAGTGCCACATCGCCGATGCTCGCTTTCATGGTGCCTCCGAAAGTTTTCCACTGTTTGTTTCAGCCTACCATCATTACCGTCCTCATGGCTACAGAGTTGAAAGATGAATGAAAAGGGTTGCGATACGACACGCCGTATGAAAAACAATGTGTGCACGCTCACAGCGGTGAGATGAAACGGGTTTCAAATGAAACCGTTTACATTTTAAAAAACCTTGAATTGCCAATATGAAACCCTTGTCGTATGCTATTGCTTGTCCGCAAGGGGCGGATGAAGGCTTACGAGGACGTAAGGAGAGATATGAAAATCAACAAAGGTATCGCAGTGGCAGTGGCGGCCTTGAGCATCGTCGGCTTGGCTGCGTGCGGGAACAGCAATGCCGCGTCCGGCACAACCGATACGAAAGCCGACAAAGGGCTTGACGTTATCGGCAACACCATCACCTACGACCCCAATCATCTCGTGAACGACGGCAAGCCAATCCAGCTCGAGTACTGGAGCTGGGGCAGCAAGGGCACGGATCCTGTCTACAAGATGATTGAGTCCTACACGAAGACGTATCCGAACGTCACCATCAAAACGGTGAATGTTTCATGGGATGATTATTGGACCAAGCTGCCGTTGGCTCTGAAAGGCAAAAACGGTCCGGCCGTTTTCAACATCCACAACTCTTACGATGCGTTGATTCGTCCATACGCAGCGGATTACGATATCGACACCAAGTCTTTGGAATCCGACTACTCCACCGCATCCGTACATGAAGATGAGAACGGCAAAGTCAAGTACATCGACTCCGTGATCAACACCGGCAACATCTACTACAACAAGACATTGTGGAGCGAAGCGGGCCTCACCGACGCCGACATTCCGACCACATGGGACGAATTCATCCAGGTCGCCCAAAAGCTCACCAAAACCGACGGCAGCAAGATGACGCAGGCCGGCTTCAACTTCAACGGCGACGCCTACAGCGCCATCTATCAAGGTCTGAATTATCAGAAGGGTGAACTGCTCTTCAGCGAAGATGGCAAGAAAGCCAACTACAACAACGATGTGACCAAAGAAAACATGCAGTTCCTCAAGGATTTGTATGACAAGTACAAGGTCGGATCCGTTGACTTCGGCAACGATTACACCCAAAGCTTCGGTAACGGTCAGTCTGCGATGATCTACGCTTGGGGCCACATGGAAGGCACGCTGAAAGAAAAGTATCCAGATATTGACTACGGCGTGTTCGCCACCCCAACCTTCTCCGAAGACACTCCGTTTGCATACGACCGTTACAACGGCGAATCCACTCCGGGCGTCAACAAGAACCAGAGCAAGGAGCAGCAGGCCGTTGCCCAGGACTTCATCAAGTACCTGCTCGCCAACGATGATTACATTCGTGAAGCGGTATCCGAACTGAACTCCTTCCCAGCCAAGACCTCGCTTCAGAACGACAAGGACATTCTCTCCAAGCCGGTCATGGCCGCCATCCAGCCACGCGTAGACCGACTGATCTGGCCGGGACCGGCACCATCCACCGTTGAATCCAGCGGCACCACTGCTTTCCAGAACGTCTTCCAGAACGGCATGTCCATCGATAAGGCTCTCAAGGAGGCCCAGGGTCAGATGGATACCGACATGAAGAGCTCTGACTTCACGTCAATGGAAAGCAAGTACGCTTACTTCGACGAACATAAGTAATACCGATATATCCTTTCCAATCCCTTTTCCAATCCGGGCAGTCGCGGTACGATTCTTCTTCCGCGCCGCGACTGCCTTTTTATCTACGAGATACGTTCAATCTTCTTATTCGATTCGATCTGACATTCTGTATTGCGTAACAAAACGGTCGAATCGGCTCACAGAGAGGCGAGATTCAATGAAAAACAAAAATGGTGAATCTCTGGTATCGAGAATTTTCACCCTACGCAACATGGCTGTTGTCTTCTTGGTGGTCTATTTCGCCATTTTCCTGGCCTACCCAATTTTTAAAGCCTTCGCGGGCAGTTTGCATAACTGGAATCCTCTGATTGGCACTTATGATTGGGTCGGACTCGACAACTTCAAACAGATCCTCACAGACAAACTTTTCTGGACTTCCATGGGGAACACGGCGGTATTCGCAGGTGTTTCCACACTCTTCCGCATTGTGCTTGGTCTCGGCTTGGCCCTGCTGCTCAGCGCCAAACTCGTCAAATGCAAAGACACCCTCCGAGGTCTGTTCTACATGCCGACCATCACTCCGCTCGTGGCAGTCTCTTTCGTGTGGATGTGGATGTTCGACCCGCAGTTCGGCATGGTAAACAAAATCACAGGACTCGACATCAACTGGCTGCACGACACCAAATGGGCCATGCCGGCAGTCATCATCATGACCATTTGGAAGGATTTCGGCTACGCGACCGTTCTATATTTGGCCGGTCTCATGAATCTTCCTCGAGACGTGTACGAGGCGGCCGCCATCGACGGTGCCAACTCAGTGCAGATTTTCTTCAAAATCACCCTGCCGTTGCTTAAATCAACCACCTTGTTCATTGTCATCACGTCACTGATCAGCTACCTGCAGGCATACGTGCAGATTCTCGTCATGACCGAAGGCGGTCCGGGCACGTCAACCTACACCATCAGCTATCTCATCTTTGATCAGGCATTCCAGAAATACAACTTCGGCGTCGCGTCAGCTCAGGCAGTTGTGCTCTTCCTGTTCACTGGTGTGCTCACCCTCATCATGTTCAAGGTTTCTGGAGATTCGGAGGAACTGGCATGAAATCACGTAAAATTGGCGGCATCATTCTTACGATTCTGCTCTTCATCGCCGCCATCATCACCATTGTTCCATTTGTTTGGATGTTCATTTCATCATTCGCGCCAAATAGCGAAATCGTCAAAGTGACCGGAGGATTATTCCCTAAGCCATCCACGATTGACAATTATGTGAGCATCCAAGAAAAGTTCAATTTCTTGCGATTGTTCGCAAACTCGCTGATCGTAGCAGTACTGAAAACCGGTATTGCAATCTACACAAGTGCAGTGCTTGGTTACGTGTTCTCTAAAATGCGATTCCGTGGTCGCAACCTGCTTTTCGGCATCGTTATGAGCACCATGATGATTCCTTGGGCAGTGACCATCATTCCGCAATACGAAATGTTCACCAACTGGGGTCTGCAAGACACCTACACGTCGCTCGTGCTTCCTGGCATGATCAGCGCATTCGGTATCTTCCTGTTCCGCCAATCCATCTCGGGAATTTCTGACGAACTCATTGAAGCGGCGAAACTCGATGGCGCATCCGAAACCAGAATCTTCCATAGCATCATTCTGCCAATGAGCCATAACACCATCGCGGCGCTCGCCATCTTCACCTTCCTGTGGAATTGGGAAGACTACCTGTGGCCATTCTTGATGATTACCGACGAAAACAAGCAGCTGCTCGCTGTCGGTCTGAAGGCCTTCAACGGACAATACGGCACCGATTACGGCGGATTGTTCGCAGCGACTTCGTTGGCAATTGTTCCAGTGATCATTGTGTATATGATTTTCCAGAAGCAGTTCATCGCAGGTATTGCGACGGGCAGTGGCAAGTAAGGCAGGAGTAGTATGGCAAACAACGCATTAGATAACGCAACCGGCACGGTATTCGTCGACTATGTGCGCAAGGCACGTCCGAAAATGCGAGAATCGTCGGTTTTACAAGGGGATCATTGGAGGATTGGCATTCTAACGGAATCGCTGATCCGTTTCGAATGGTCTGATTCCGGCGAATTTGAGGACAATCTTACGCAGATGGTGGTCAACCGCGATTTCGGTGCCGATACGCAGTTCACGGTGTCGCATCGCGACGGACTGCTCATTGTTGACACCCCCGCGCTGTATGTGACGTACGATGGCAAGCCATTCAGCAAAGAAGGCTTGAGCGTAGTCGTCAAGGGCGTGGCCGACACCCAGTTCAATACGTGGCATTACGGCGACGAGCCGAAGCATAATCTTAAAGGCACCGCGCGCACGCTCGACGAGGCGAACGGCGAAATTCCTCTGGACGATGGTGTGATTTCGCGAGACGGATGGGCGGTGCTCGACGATTCCGCCGCGAACGTGATCGTGGAAGCATACGAAGTGAACGGCAAACCGAATCCGCTGGGGGCTTGGGTTATGCCACGCGATCACGCGGAAACCGACTTCTACTTCTTCGGCTATGGCCGCCGCTACACCGAAGCGGTGCAAGACTTCTACAAGCTGGCCGGACCAACGCCTCTGCTGCCGCGCTTCGCACTCGGCAACTGGTGGAGCCGCTACTACCGCTACACGCAAGACGAATACCTGCAGCTCATGGACCGGTTCAAGCGCGAAGGCATTCCATTCACCACATCCGTGATCGACATGGACTGGCACCGCGTGGACGATGTCGATCCGAAATACGGTTCCGGTTGGACCGGCTATTCGTGGGATAAGCAGCTGTTTCCCGATCATGAGGCGTTCTTGCGCGACTTGCACGAGCGCGGCCTGAAAGCCACGTTGAACGTGCATCCGCGAGACGGCGTGCGCGCGTTCGAAGACGACTATGAGGCGGTGGCCAAGCGCGTCGGCATCGATCCCGCAACCGAAGAGGCAGTGGAATTCGACCTCACGAATCCGGATTTCGTAAGCGCCTACTTCGACATGCATCATCGTATGGAAGCCGAAGGCGTTGACTTCTGGTGGCTCGACTGGCAGCAAGGCGGCGTGACCCGCCAGCCCGGACTTGACCCGCTGTGGGTGCTCAACCACTTGCACTACCTGGATTCCGGGCGCTACGAGACTTCTTCCGAACGCAATGTAAATGAGAACTGCGAATGCGAAAAGTGCGCCGAGCCGGGCGCTCGCGATGAGCATGAAATGCATGTTGAGCAATCCGAACGCAACGTGAGTTGCACGGAACGCAACAACCGTTGGCCGCTCACCTTCTCGCGGTATGCTGGCCCGGGTTCGCACCGCTATCCGGTCGGCTTCTCGGGAGACACCATTGTTACGTGGGAATCCTTGCAGTTCCAGCCGTATTTCACTGCTACCGCGTCGAATATCGGCTACGGATGGTGGAGTCACGATATTGGCGGTCATATGTGTGGCTATCGTAACGAGCATTTGGAAGCCCGTTGGTACCAGCTTGGCACGTTCAGCCCGATCAATCGCCTGCATTCCAGCAATTCGCAGTTCATGGGCAAGGAGCCGTGGAACTTCTCCGCGGAAGTGCGCGATTCCATGGTGGGTTCGCTGCGACTGCGCCATATGATGCTGCCGTACCTGTACACCATGAACTATCGCGCCGCGTTCGAGGGCATGCCATTGGTGGAGCCGATGTATTGGGCGGATCCGAACAATCCGCAGGCGTACGAGGTGCCGGATGAATTCCGTTTCGGCACTGAGCTGCTGGTTGCACCAATTGTTTCTGACAATGACGATTCCGCGCAGCTGGGTAGCACGGAAGCATGGCTGCCGCAAGGTGAATGGTATGACTTCTTCGATGGTCGCCGTTACGTTTCGGCAGGAGAGTCCGGGCGTCGTTTGGAAGTGTGGCGTGCGATCGACCGTATGCCGGTGTTTGCCAAGGCTGGCGGTATCGTGCCGTTGCAGCAGCTTGGCGAGGGCAATAAGGTGAATGATCTGGGTAATCCGGAGTCCCTGCAGGTGCTGGTGTTCCCCGGTGCGAACGGTTCGTTCACACTCAAGGAAGACGATGGTTCTGTGGCCTCTGCTGCTTCCGGTTCTGCATCTGCCGAGTCTTGCGATGGCCAAACTCATGTTGCCGATACGCGCATGAGCCTTGACTGGAAGAATACGGACAATGCCACGCAGTTCACCATCAGTCCGGTGGAAGGCTGTGCTGAAGCCATTCCGGCACAGCGTAACTGGGAGATTGTGTTCCGTGGAGTTGCGCAGCCAGACACGCAGAACGTTCGTATCGAAATTGGCGGTAAAGCTTGCAATACTGCAGAAATTACATACGATCAGCAGACGTTGAGTCTGTCGGTCGTTGTGCGCGACGTGCCGTCTACTGCATGCTTGAACGTTACGATTGCAGACGGACTGCAGATTGCTGAGAATTCAGTCGAACAGGACGTGCTTGACGTGCTCTTGCATGCGCAAATGCCGTACATTTCCAAAGAGCATGCGATGCAGGCGATTCGTGAGCAAGGAGTGCGTGCGCTCGGGGCTCTGCGCACCTTCGATACCGCGCCCCGTTTCAGCAACGAGCTGTTTGTCACCTCCGGCATGCCCGATGCGGTGATCGGCGCCCTGGAGGAAATCCTCCTCCGCAGCTGATGCGAAGTTGCGGGCCAGCCGGCTGAAGGCAAAAAATTTGGGCATGGAAAAGGGGTTGCAGCGAATCTTAACGATTTGCTGCAACCCCTTTTCGGTTACTTAGACTGGTTTCCGACTCGCGATAGAGGGCGGAAACCCTGAAGCCCAGCAGCTTAGTTGTGCTTGGACTTCTTGCGGCTGTTCTTATGAGCGTGCTTGCTCTTCTTGCCATCCTCGTCGTAATAGTAGTAATAGTAGTAATTGCCGTTCGTGGAAGACTTGCGTTCCTTTTCGAGGTTGAATACGAAGCCCACCACCGGCACATTGAGGTTGTCAAGCTGCACGGCGATGTCTTTCAGATCGCGCTTCATGGTCACGTCGCGACCGGAAACGAGCACGATACCGTCGCTCTTCGAGCCGAAAACAGTGGCATCATTGGCCACCACCATCGGGGAAGTGTCGATGATCACGTAATCGTAAGTCTGCAAAGCCGCGTCGAGCAATTCGGTCATGGTCTTCGAGTTCAGCAGCATGGAAGCGTTCGGCGGCTTCGGACCAGCCGGCAGAATATGCAGGTTCGGCTTCCAATAGCGCTGCACCACATCCTTCACGGTGGCCTGGCCGGAAAGCACGTGCGTTAGGCCGGCGCCGCCTTCCAGGCTAAGTCGTTCGGCTACGGACGGGTGACGCAAATCGGCGTCGATCAGCAGCACTTTGGCGCCGTTTTCGGCAAGGGCGGCCGCCACGTTCACGGAAACAGTGGTCTTACCTTCGGAAGGTCCGACGGAGGAGATGACGATCATGCGCGCATCGCTGCCTTCAACCTTCGATGTGAAGGAAAGGTTGGTGCGAATACGGCGGAATTCCTCAGCGATACGGCCGGCCGGGTTCGACACGATGATCGGCTTGTTGCTCTGCAGGCTTTCGTCGGTGGGGATGCGGCCCATGATCGGCGCGTTGATAATGTCTTGCAGATCGCTGGCTTCCTCCACGCGGGTTGCCATAAGATCGCGGATCAGGGTAGCGAACACGCCGAGAATCAGGCCTGCCACCAAGCCGACGGCTAAGTACAATGCCACCTTCGGGGAGCTGGGGGAGATCGGCTCCGCAGCGCGCTGCACCACGGAAAGCTTCACCGGCGACTCCTTGCCGGAGGCATACAGCGACTTCTCCACCACATTGCTCAGGGATTCCGCCACGCTGTTGGCAATGTCGGAAGCCTGCTTCGCGTCTCCCGTTTCGGCGGTGATGTTCACGAACGCGGTGTTCGTCGGGTTCGTGACGGTCAGCTGCCCGGCCAGATTCGCGACGGTGGTGTCGAGGCCAAGATCGTCGATAACCGGCTTCAGCACGGATTCCGTGGTGGCCAGCGTCGGATACGACTGAATCTGGTTGGTGATATACGTGCTGGCGCTGTTGATGTTGGAAATATTGTTGTCTTGCACCGACGAATCACTGTAGGTGGCGAACACCTGCGCGGTCGCGGAATACTTCGGGGGTGCCAGGAATGTGTATGCGCACACCGCTGCGAAAACCACCACGAACGTGATGATGCCCACCAGAAGATGCTTATGGACTATACGGAACAAATCCATCAAGGTGATGCCGTCGTCTTCCGTATCATTGGATTCGACGACCACCTGATTGGTTGCTGGCACGTTGCTTTCTGCTGCAGCCATGTTTCCCCTCGACATTTGTCACATCATATTGATCAGGTTCCATACTAGCAAAGAGCACCCCCATGGAGGGAGGTTGGCACCCTTTCTAGCTTGGTTCGTTGATATTTCAACGTTTTCAGGCAGTGGCGCTTGCTATGGTCTGCAAAGCCTTGCAGATTTCGTTGTACGCTGCCTGATATACGGCGAAGTCCTTGCCGATCGGATCCTCCACATTGTTGGTATCGGGGATCATCGGTCGGATCATGCTTGCATTGTCGATTACCGATTCGAGTTTTTCCTGCCGGGTATTACCCCCCATGTACCCCTGTTCCTTGCAGTAGACGCACATGTTGGCGAAATCGTTGATGAGGAAGGTTTTGCGGGCCGCGGTTGGTGCAATCACCGCGATTTCCTTGCGCTGCTCGTGTTCGAAGCAGAGGATGAGATCACTGCCCTGCGCGATTTGCGGGGTGACTCGTTTCGCGCGGAAGCTGCTGGAATCGATGCCATGCTGGTCGAGCAGCCTTTTGCTGTTCGGTGCGATTTCGTGCGAAACGAGCCCGCGTGTGCCCGCACTGTCGGATTCAAGATCGGGCATGAATTGGGGGAGGAGCAGTTCTCCCATAGGAGAGCGGCAGATATTACCGGTGCAGATAAACAGGACTTTCATGATCTCTTCCTGAAAAAAGAAAACAATCGGTTTTACGATGCTTGTTTTCGAATAAATGAAGGGACTTGGGAAAACCCAAGCCCCTTCATGAAACATAGATATGGTGTGTATCTACTTGGTTATTGTTCAGCGAGCAGAGCTCTTGCGAACGGCAACCAGGGAGATGCCAGCGGCAGCCAGCAGCACGACGGCCACAACGTACGGAGCGATAGCAGCACCGGTGGAAGCGGTCTCGTTCTTCTTGGCGGTGCCTTCGCCGGTAGCGGCGACGGTCACGGAAGCGGAAGCGAGAGCGGCACCGGTCGGATTGCCTGCCCCATCGACTGCGTAGATGGAAGATGCGATGGTGCCAGCAAAGCCAGACTTGAAGGTGTAGGTGGCGGTCAGGGTGCCGTCCTCGTGTGCCTCTTTAACGTTGGAGTACTTGGTGGCAGCCAGGGTGACGTTCTCGACGGTGGTGTCATCGTAGGACACCACGTAGCGCTGGCCCGGAGTCAGTCCCGTAAACGTGAAGGTGGCGACGTTGCCGGAAACGGTGCCGGTCGCGCCATAAGCCATAGCGGTGTTAGCGGCAAAGCCAAAGCCGAACACGGCGGCGATGGTGGCGAGAATTGCGACGATCTTCTTCTTCATAATCGTGATTCCTCTCTAAATAAAACGTACATTTCAGCGGTTTGCCGTAGTGGTTTCCCGCTACGACCTTGACTATACGCCCCCGTTGAGAACCGCGCTCTCGGGGGATGTGAGGTGAATCGCACATATGTGACGGCGTTGTCACACCATGTGACGACGTTCGCACATGCCCCCGAATATGAAAAATGGCGATTTTTCGTTGGAAAATCGCCATTTTGATAAGAATTTACAAACGCAACACGCCGAAGCGTCACTCTTCGTCGTCAAAACTGAACAGGTCTTCAACCGTGGTATCAAGCGCTTTTGCAAGATCCATGGCAAGGCGTAGCGACGGGCAATACTGCCCCTGTTCGAGGCGTCCTATCGTCTCGCGGCGCACGTTCACCAAGTCGGCAAGATCGGCCTGTTTCAAGCCGCGTTCCATACGTTTGAACTTCAAACTAGTCTTCATCGGTGTCCCCGCCCTCATGCTCAAGCCACAGGTAGCGGGCGTCGGCGATGGCCAGCGCCAGCATGCCCAACGTCGGCAACGCCATGGCGGGAACGGTGAACGGCGCATGCCTGAACAGTGTGACGATCATGCCCGCGAAGCCCAACACCACCAGCGCCACCACAAGCACGAAGAACGTGAAACGGATGGCCGTCGCCTGATGCTCGTCGGACAGCTCGTCGCGGCGGGGGTGCGCGCGGTTGTACACCGTGCTCAGCCAGCTCTCGCCCACGGCCCACACCAGCGCGAACACGCCCATGGTGATAATGCCCGGCCACGTGTGATGCTGGAACATTTGGATGGCGCAGGCGATGGCTCCCACAAATTCAACGACCATGCGGAAGAGGATGTAGCGGTTGAAGGTCACGGGTCTGTCCTTTCCTACCGTGTTTCTTCGTGTTTTCCGACGATTTCGTATTGTACCCGTTGCCCTGAAGAGGGGTGAAGAAGCGGGGGAAAGGCTGTTGACGGGTGCATGCGGTGAAACGATTTTCAGAAACGTTCGCATGCGGCTGTTTCGGGGCGTGCCACATATCGGTGGGCTGAGGGATGGGGCAGCCTTGCTGAAAGCGTTTGCGGAAAAAGCAATCATTTTTTCTTGAAAATATGGATATATTCCCTAAGATTCGATTCGTTTTATTACTGACAATGAGGTACAGTATTTCATGTAGTTATTTACGATAAAGGAGGGATTTACATGTCCGTTCTTGATGGTTTCAAAGAAGTTGGCGAAAGAACTGGTGGCAAGTTGACCATGACGGTCATGCTTGAATCCGTTCGTTTTTCCAAGGGTGTTTCCGAAGTGCTCGGTCGTCCGGAATTCGTCAAGCTGCTGGTGAATTACGAGCGTGGCAAGTTCGCAATCCAGGTGTGCGACGAGAACGACGATTTCGCGGTTCAGTTCAACAATCCGAACGCTGATCGTCCGGCTTCCGTGACCACTCGCAATCTTGACCTGCTTGTTGCAACGCAGAAGTTCTTCACTTTCCCGGAAGTGCCTGCAGACAAGATCGCCTACTTTGCTTTGGAAGGTGAATATCACAGCGATGAGCGCGTGATCCTCTTCGACGCCAAGAACGGGGTTCGTAGCGGCACCGTCGGCAAGCGCGGTCCGAAGGCCGGCCATGGCGGCCGCAAGCGCAGGAAGATCGACGACGTCAAGGAAGCTACTGTGATCGGCGCCAACAACGCCCTGTGAAACCGATAGTATCTTAGTGATATATCGAATCGCAATATAGTTTGAGCCTCGTAATATCTTCAAATATTACAAGGCTCAAACTATATGCGTTGAATTACGAAAATTAAATATCAATCACCAGTCAGCATAAACTTTCAATACGAGCTTGCTTGAGATCAGATGGCGACGCATATCAGTAGCAGTGGTTGGCAAGCCAGTACGAATAGGCTCCCTGAATGGAACCGTAACGCTGTGCGCAATAGCCCCAGAACCACTTGAGCTGGGTCTGGTAATTGGTAGCCCAATCGGCGCCCTCGCTCACCATCTTGCTGCCAGGCAACGCCTGGGGCAGACCATAGGCGCCCGAACTCGGATTCGTTGCGGTGACGCTCCAGCCGGACTCGTGGGTGATGATGTATACGGTGGCGGTGAAATCGGCTTCGGTGTAGCCGTTCGACAGCAGATAATCGTGAGCCCACTGCTGCATTTCGCCCGCCGGCACAGTGGTGCCGATCGACGCGGAAGCGCTGGAGGACGACGACGAAGTGGAGCCGGTGCCGACGAGAACGACCTTGTCGACCGGAGCCTTCTTCACATACGAGCTGATCATATTGGAGGAGACCACGGTGTCGCCGGACTTGGTTACGAGGTTCGTGGTTTCCATCACGCCCTCTTCGCCCTCCGTCTCAACCTTCTCCTGGCCCTCCGGCAGGCTTGAGGTTTCCTTCTTGACGACATTGAAACCGATGGCGGTGTCGGAAACCTCAACGCTTGCGCCGGCACGCTGAATGGTGATTACGGTCTTCTCATCCACCTTGGTGGTGAGCGAAGGGGAGACCGTGTCTTCCGGTTCGAGCGTGATGTCTCCCGCGTCGAGCACGGACTTCACGTCGGTGAAATTGGTGCCGGGCACCACGCGTGACTTGCCGTTGATTTTCACGGTGACGTACGAGGTGTCTCCATTAAGCAGCTCGCGGGCATTGCCACGGGACGCCTCCGCGGAATCGGTGACGGAGAAAGCCGTGACCTGATTGGCCGTATTCTGCTCCGCGGATGTGTAAAGATTGCGCGACACAATGCCGCCGGTAGCCAACAGGCCCACCGCCGCAACCGTTGCGGCGATCTTCACCAGCGAGGACTTGCTCGGCATGGTGAAGGTAGACGATTGGGCGTGCTTGCTGTGGTTAGCCATTCTGCTCCTAAACGCGCGTTCAGATCCTCGGCGAATTCACGCATGCTCGGCATGCGGTGCGCTGCCACACGAGGCTTCGCCGGAAAGCGCACATCTAACAAGCCAGTTTACCTCACGCCATGGAAACCGAGCGGGCGCATATGTAACAGGTGGGCGAAGCAAGCGTACGCAATAGGCGGGCAAAACAAAAAGTGCCGTTGATGTTTACCATCGAACGACACCTTTGAAATCGTTGTAATTTTCAGCCTACTCCGCCTGCGCCTCAGCCTCTTCGGCAGCGGCCGCGTTGACATCCAACGCCTTGGCCTGGGCGATCAGATCGTCCAGATCCGACGCGCGCAACGCGCCAGCCTGCTGGAATACGATCTGCTGGTTCTTGATCACCATCAAGGTCGGCACGGCCTGCACTTTGGCGGCGGAGGCGAGATCCGGATTCTGGTCGATATCGACCTTCGCGAAATAAATGTCAGGATTCGCTTCGCTTGCCTTTTCGAACGTCGGGCCGAACGCACGGCACGGACCGCACCAGGTTGCCCAGAAATCCACGAATACCAGATCGTTGGATTCGACGACCTGATTGAAATCCTGCGAAGTGACCGCATGCGTTGCCATGATTGCTCCTTGCTGTTCGTTCCATCGACGCGCGTGACGGGCTACGCCCCTCGTATGCGATTGCTTTGGAGTATATAACCGCGTCCCAACCCGCCGCATTCCCGGCATATGCAATATCTGCTGTCAGAAGAATCGTCTTTCGGCGCATTCTTTTCCAGCCAATTCACACAAGATGCGTGATAATGGGACTATGCCAGTGATGAATGATGAAGTGCCCGACGAGGGCGATTTCGATGCAGGCCGTCGTCGCGGAGAATTCGACGACATTACGCCGGAGGATTTCATTCGCGGAATAGGTAATCCTCCAGGATGGCTTGCTTCCGGCGAAATCAACCGTATGCGCGGCGAAATGCCGATTCCATACGTGCTTGTGGTGCCGGTGCGCACCGATGATCTGGGGCGTGTTTCACAGGTCGGATCGTTGCTTCGCGTGTCTGACGACGGCAGTATCGAGCGAACGCTGATTGCCGGGCGCGTGCTCTATCACGAATCGTTGCGTGAGGCCGTGGCGCGTAATATCGCCAAGGATTTGGGCGATATCGCGTTGCCGCAGCTGCCGGTGAGTCTGCAGCCGTTCACCGTGGCCGAGTTTTTCCCGACGCCGGGACTATCCGATTATTTCGATTCCCGCCAGCATGCGATCGCATTGTGCTACGTGGTGCCGATCGCGGGCGACTGCAAGCCGCAGGATGAGACGCTTGACGTGGAATGGGTCAACACGAACAGCGAGATCCTCGACACTTTCATAAACCAGATGAGCAACGGATATGGCACGATTGTGCGTCAGGCGATCGCTTGGGCCGGCAGGTAGCCGACAGGCTTATGGTTGACGTCGAAACCGGTCGGCCGTGGGCGCCAGGAAAGCGCGTGGCAGCTTGCGAATGCAGGCAGCGTAAGCGATAGATACATAGGCAATATAGGGGAGAGGAACGGAGTGAGACGATGACGATCGAATTACATAATAACGTGTATTGCGAGGGCGAGGGGCTTCCCGTGGTGCTGGTGCACGGGTTCCCCGTGGACCACCGCATGTGGGACGAATGTGCGGAGGCGTTGGAGGCGGCCGCTGTGGAACATGGTGTGAAACGGTTCCCGATCTGGGGTCCCGACATGCCCGGTGCGGGAGAAGGGCCGATTCCTTCCGATGAGACCAGTGGCGGCAAAGACGCGGACGGCGCTTTCCCGAACGGTTTGGACCATATGGCCGACGCCTATGTCGCGATGTTGCATGCGGCCGGTTACGACAAGGCGATTTGGGCGGGCCTTTCGATGGGCGGCTATCTGGTTCTCGACATTCAGCGTCTGCACCCCGAAGCTGTTGCCGCGTTGGCATTGTGCGACACGAAGGCCGCGGCGGATTCCGCGCAGATGCGCGCGAAGCGCATCGCGATCGCCGAAGCATGCGAATCGACGGGCACGCATGAGCCGGTGATGGGATTTGCGGCATCCACACCTGAGGATTCCACCATCAAACAGTCGGCCGCCTACCGTGAACAGTTCACGACGTGGATCAACGAACAGCCTGCCGAAGGCATCGCATGGCGTGAGCGCATGGCGGCTGGGCGCCCGGATCTGAACGATGTGTTGCCTGCGATTACGGCACCGGTTGCGGTGATCTGCGGCGACAAGGATCCGTCGAGCCCGCCGAGCGTGATGACGCCGATCGCCGATGCGATGACAGGCACGAGCGCGGATATGACGGTGGTATTCGATTGCGGGCATTTCAGCGCATACGAGCATCCGCAGGCGGTTGCCGACGCGCTGCTCGCGCTGGTGCGCAGGGTGCAGTAGCCGGTATTTTCCGCCGCTGCCGTCAATATCGCAATCAGAAATACAAAAAAGATATAAAAAAATAGAAAAGAAAATACGGAATAGAGAAAAAAATATCCGCTCTATCAATCGTATTCAAGGAAAGAAGCAATCGATGAGCGTGTTCTCACCATTGGCGCTGACTCAGGCACTGCCGTTCCTGCCACTTGCGCAAGGCGACATCGACTATGAGGTTTCGAGACGCGACGAACCCGACCTGTTCGACACGGCGCTGCTGGAGCCGGACACGAAGGTCATTCTCGTCAAAGACGGCATGGTGGCGGTGCCGCGCGGACAGGGAGCCATCGCGGACTACGCCAACGTGCATATGCGTCTCGCGCAATTGCCCGGCGCCTACGTGGCGGCGGAACTGCACACGCATCCGACGGCGCTCGCCATATTCCTTGGATCGTATGGCGGCAAACGCGACGAACACGTGGTCGCCGTTGACGTGTCTCGCGTGAAAGCCGCGGAGACGGTGGTCGCAAGCAGCGAGCATATGGGCGCGGACGATGCGTTCGGCGAACAGCACGAACCGGAAGCGAAAACGTCGAAATCGTTGCTGGAAAGCGCTGCGGAACGATTCGACTGGGTCGATCTGCGCGGATTCGCACCGCATGCCAGCGCGCGCGAAGCAGGCCAGGCCACGACGGCGATCTCGCTGGGCGTATGGCATGCGCGCCAACGTCATTGCCCCACATGCGGCGCTCCGACCGAACCGGCGTTGGGAGGATGGGCGCAACGCTGCACCAGCGAAGCGGACGGCAAGCGACTGCTGTTCCCCAGAGTGGAACCGGCCGTCATCACGGCGATCGTGGACCATGAGGACCGTCTGCTGCTGCAACACAACAGCGCATGGCGCAACACCGGACTGTACTCCGTATCGGCCGGCTTCGTGGAAGCCGGAGAAAACCTGGAGCATGCCTGCCGGCGCGAAGCCAAAGAGGAAGTCGGCATAGACATCGGCGAACTCAAATACTTGGGATCGCAGCCATGGCCGTTCCCCGCATCGCTCATGATGGCGTTCAAAGGCGTGGCCAACACCACCGACGTGCGCGTGGACGGCGACGAGACCCTGCAGGCGCGTTGGGTGACCCGCGACGAATACATGAACGAGTTGGTGGCAGGGCGTATGGAAGCTCCCGGAAAGGCCACCATCGCCCGCTACATGATCGAAGAATGGCTCGGCCACGACCTCCCGTAACAAGTTTCGGCACTGCTCTAGGGAAATACATACGATTGACGTAGAATGAGCTTTCATGAGCGAAGAAAACGATAACAAGCCGAATCTGGATGTGCCCGAGCATCTTGAATATTCCGACGAGCATGTGTGGGTGGATGCTTCCACCGAGCCGGCCATGGTGGGTATCACCGAATATGCGGCCGACCAGCTTGGCGAACTCGTGTACATCGATCTGCCGGAAGTCGGCACCGAAGTGCAGGCGGGCGACGAGGTGGCGGAACTGGAATCCTCCAAGGCGGTCACGCCGCTGGTCGCTCCGGTGGCCGGCGTGATTCGCTATGTGAACAACGAGGCCGCCGACGATCCAAGCATCGTAACGGGTGACCCGTATGGCGAAGGCTGGATTTTCAAAATCGAACTTGAGGATGACGAGCCGGGACTGCTTTCCTCCGAGGAATACGCCAACATCGTGGTTCAGTGAACGGCACGATTCGGGAAATTGGATGGGAAATCATCGGTATTCCCTGAAAAATCCCTGATTTTCACGCTGGGGTACCAGGTAATTCAATAATCGCCTTTATAGTGGGGGTATGACCGAACCGCAGCCGTTGCCCCAGCGTGAACCGGATTCCATATCCGAAGATGACATGCCGACCGTGCCCATTCCCGCACGCAAGGTGGTCACCACCTTCGACGCGGCTTCGAAACACGAACGCATCGAAGTCAAGCCTCCGCTGACACGACTGTTCCGCCGCACCATTACCAGAGCGTTCAACAAGTGGGTGACGTTCTCAACAAGCATGGTGCTCAATCTCAACTGGTATCCGCGCGTGGAACCATATGTCGGCTACGGCACCGAACATTACTCTCGACTGATCTGCCGAACCGTGTACGGGCCCTTCAAACGTCAGGCGGGCCGTCTGACCCGTGGCATCCGTGCCATGCTCACCATCCCCTCGCCGCATACGAAGGTGCGCATCGCCATCGACGGCGTGCCCCTCGAAACCGTGCAGGTGGGCGCGTCCGAAGTGCACGACGAAGTGGACGCGCAGCGCAATGTCTCCAGTGAATTCGCAGCCTCCGATTCCGCAGGATATCTCGATCTCGTGGCCGAACATTCGCTCGAACCGGGCGTGCACGACGTGTCATACAAGGTACGCAGCCGCAAACCGGTCACAGCCAACCTGTTCACCATTCCCAGCGGTACGAAAGTCGGCGTGATCTCCGACGTGGACGACACCATCATGGTCACGCAGGCGCCAAGCCTGATGAAAGCCGCCTACAATCTGCTGCTGCTCGATCCAAAGAAGAAAATGCCGGTTGCGGGCATGAACCTGCTGTTCAACCGCATTGCGGACATGTTCCCGGACGCGCCGTTCTTCTACCTGTCGACATCGCCATGGAATGTGGAAAGCTCGATCCGGCATTTCATCGCCAACCATGGTTTTCCGGAAGGTCCGCTGCTATTGCGCGACCTCGATCCTCGCCCGAAAACGTTCATTCCTTCCGGAGTGCAGCACAAACTCGAGTATGCCGAACAATTGATGGCTGATTTTCCTGATATGAAGTTCATTCTGATCGGCGATGACGGGCAGAGGGATCCGACCACGTACGCCACGATCGCACGCCGATACCCAGGGCGTGTGCTGGCGATCGGCATCCGGCAGTTGTCTCCACGCGAAGTCGCCGGCAATCTCGGCACCGTTGCGGGGCGTGCGGTCACGCAGCCGATCCCGGTCACCGATGTCCCGGTATTCACGGGAACGACCGGCTCGAATCTGATGAAAACCATGCTGCCGTTCCTGAAACAACAGATGGGCGTCTGACTTTTTCGTACGCCCGGAGCAGGGGGTGCGTGCCGCGTGGGATTGGGAATGCAATGCCGGTATAATCGCGTGCATGACTGATTTTCGGGGTGAACAGGGCGCAGCGGGCGCGCGAGAAAGCGACGAAAGCGTGCAAGACAAATGCGGGATGCCGATCGCGAAGCGTGTGCCGAAGGAGCGCGTATTCCACGGCGACACCTTCATCGACGAGTACGAATGGCTGCGCGACAAGGAATCGCATGACGTGCAGGATTACGTCGCCGCGCAGAACCGGTATTGCGAGCAGCGCATGGAACCGTTGAAAACCCTACGCTCCACACTGTTCGACGAGCTCAAGTCGCACGTTCAGGAAAACGACATGTCCGTGCCGACGCGCATGGATGGCTACTGGTATTTCGTACGCACCCAGGAGGGCCAGCAGTATGCGGTGCAATGCCGTGTGCCTATTCGAGGCGCAGACGATTGGGATCCGCCAACCATTGAAATCGGCGTGCCCATCGACGGCGAACAAGTGGTGTTCGACACCAATGCCGAAGCGCAAGGCCATGATTTCTTCCGTATCGGCGGCATGGATATTTCCAAAGACGGACGTTGGATGCTGTACGGCACCGACACCAGCGGCGACGAACGTTACGATTTCCGCATCCGCAGCTTGGAAACCGGCAAGGAACTGCCGGAAGTGTTCAAGGGCATCGGTGGCGCCTGCTTCACACCGGACGCGCAATGGGTGTTCTATGTGAAGCTCGACGACGCGTGGCGTCCATACGCGGTGATGAGGCACCGCGTCGGCACTCCCATCGTCGACGATGTGGAGGTGTACCGCGAACAGGACGAACGATTCTGGGTTGGCATCGGCCTGTCGTTCGACGAACGCAATCTGGTGATCGGCACCGGGTCGAAGACTACCACCGAAGTGCTGCTGCTTTCCACCGACGATCCGGAGGGCGAATTCCGCGCGTTCATTCCGCGCGAGCAGGACGTGGAATACGACGTGAGTTTCAGCCGTTTCGAAGGTGCCGGCGAACGCGGTGAGGATATTCCGCTCGCCGTGGTCTATCACAATGCGTTGAACCCGAATTTCGAAATCGATGTGATCGACATGCGCTCCCATGAGCCCCCGTACCGTTTGGGTGAGGGCGTGCGTGTGGCCGTCGGTTCGCCGTACGGATGCGAGCACGGCGACGAGGTCGAACCGGGCGCTTCTGAGATGCCGATCGGCACACCGTATTCCAATCCCTGCAATCCAGCCATTTTGCAGGGCGCGCATGGTCTTGGCATTGAGGGGATCTCGATTCACCGGCATTATGTGGCGCTGCAGTACCGGGCGGAAAGCCTGACGCATATTGCGGTGATGACGAAGGATGCCGCTGCGGAGGATTTTCTTGCGGGGCGTCCATGGAAGTTCACCGAGCTGGTTCCCCACGCGTTGGAAGACGATTGGGATGTCGACGAGTCGGTGGACGAGATCAACGAGGAACGTGCCGAAGTGTGGGGCGCGCTCGACCAATTGGCCGCCGCGCAAGGCGAGGGGTCGGCCGTGCATGGGGTTTCCCGCAAGGCGATGACCTCATCGGATGGCGCGACCGCCGATGCGATGCCGGGGGAGACCCGGCGCTTGTATTCGATTGGTGTGGGAGGCAATCCTTCGTATGATGCGCCCCGCATGCGCTACTCGTTCTCCAGTTACACGCGTCCCGGCGAACTGCATGATATCGATCCGGCGACCGGCGAGGATCGCCTGTTGAGGCGTGCCACGGTGCTTGGTGGATTTGAACCGCGCGAATACATGGAGCGCAGGGTGTGGGTCACCGCCCGCGATGGCGAGCGCATTCCTGTTTCCTTGGTGTGGCGCAGGGATGTGCCTGCGTGTGATTCGGCGATGTTCGTTACCGGGTATGGCGCGTATGAGATCAGTTCGGATCCGGGATTCTCGGTGTCTCGCATCAGCATGCTTGATCGTGGTGTGCTTTATGCGGTGCCGCACATTCGCGGCGGCGGTGAGATGGGTCGTGCTTGGTATGAGCAGGGGCATTTGCTCAATAAGAAGCATTCGTTTGAGGATTTCGTTGATGCTGTGCGTGCGTTGCAGCGTGCCGGTTTGGCGTCGCCTGCTCGCACGGTGGCCGATGGCGGTTCCGCCGGTGGCCTGTTGATGGGTGCCGTGGCGAATATGGCTCCCGAATGTTTCGCGGGCGTTGAGGCGGATGTGCCTTTTGTGGATGCGTTGACGTCGATTCTTGATCCGTCGTTGCCGTTGACGGTTACGGAGTGGGATGAGTGGGGCGATCCGCTGCATAATGCGGACGTGTATCGGTATATGAAGGAATATACGCCGTATGAGAATGCGCCGTCTGATGCAAATGATGCGCGGGTTGCGGTTTTTCCCAAGATTTTCATTACCACGTCGATGAATGACACTCGTGTGCTGTATGTGGAGCCGATGAAATGGTTGGCCCGACTGCAGCGTGCGGGCGTGGATGCCGTGGCGAAGATTGAGGTTGAGGCTGGTCATGGGGGTACGTCTGGAAGGTACAAGCAGTGGGAGGAGATCTCCTATGAGAATGCTTGGTGTCTTGGCGTGATGGGTATTACCAGCTGATTAGGCTGTGCGATTTGTGAGATTCGTATGATTCATGCTTTTCGTGTGTTTCGTACAGGAAAGCGGCATGGAGTGTCCATTAGTTGAGCGTTTTAAGTCCACGTGCTGATTCGTTGACTAGAGTCGCGTGCTATGAGTGATTCTGCAAAGAAGTACACCATCGCCGTCATTCCGGGCGATGGCATTGGCAAGGAAGTGACTCCGTGGGCTCAGAAGGCTCTGGAGAAGGCGGCCGAGGGCGTTGCCGAATTCGATTACGAGAATTTCGATCTTGGCGCCGAACGTTACCTGCGTGACGGTGCGATTCTTCCGGAAGAGGAAGAGGAACGCATCAAGAAGACCGACGCGATCCTGTTGGGCGCAGTCGGCGATCCGCGTATCAAGGCCGGCATTCTCGAACGTGGCCTGCTGCTCAAGCTCCGTTTCGATCTCGACCAGTACGTCAACCTGCGTCCGTCCAAGCTGTACAAGGGCGTGACCTCCCCGCTCGCCAACCCGGGTGATATCGACTTCGTCGTGGTGCGTGAAGGCACCGAAGGCCTGTACTGCGGCGCCGGCGGAGCGGTTCGCCGCGGCACCCCGAACGAGGTGGCCACCGAAGTTTCCATCAACACCGCCTACGGCGTGGAACGTGTGGTGCGTTACGCCTTCCAGCTGGCCATGAAGCGCAGGAAGCATGTGACCCTCGTGCACAAGAAGAACGTGCTCGTCAACGCCGGAGACATGTGGCAGCGCATCGTCGATAAGGTCGCCGAGGAATATCCGGAAGTTTCCCACGACTATCTGCATATCGACGCGACCACCATTTTCATGGTGTCGAATCCGTCCCGCTTCGACGTGATCCTCACTGACAACCTGTTCGGCGACATCATCACCGACGAGGCAGGTGCCGTGGTCGGCGGTGTCGGATACTCCGCTTCCGGATGCATCAACGCTTCCAACGAATACCCGTCCATGTTCGAGCCGATTCACGGTTCCGCACCGGATATCGCAGGCCAGAACAAGGCCAATCCGACCGCCGCGATCCTTTCTGCGGCCATGCTGCTGCGCCACCTCGGTTTCGACGACGCCGCGGCCAAGATCGATGCGGCCGTCGAAGCGGACATCGAAGAGCTGGGATCCGCTACCCGCTCCACCGACGAGGTCGGACGCGACATTCTGGCACGCATGTGACATATGATCCGGAACGCATGATTGCGCCGGATATGTTCGCCTGTTGAGACGTCTGTCGAAATCGAGTTCATGCTTGAATTCGACAGGCGTCTCGCATATTCAGGGGGATTTCAGGGATTGCTTTCAGGGTGGATGAAAGCAACAAGGCAAATTATGGGATATTGTTGAAACCATGAGTGACAACAATGCCGATTACAACGGTTCCGGCCAAGACGAGTATTTCGCGACGAACGATTCAACTCAAGCCGATTACAGGCAGTCGCAGGATGGCTACAATCAGCCTGCATCACAGCCTCACAATCCCAACCCGTACGCATCGCAGCAGCCCGTGCAGGGATATGCCCCGGGTACGCAGGGCAACAACATCCCCGGCGGTACGTACGGCAATGGCCAGCCATATGGTCAGTCGGCTGCCTACGGTTCGTCCGTCCCCGCATATGGCTCGGCCGCTCCCGCTTACGGGCAGCCGACTCAGCCTGCGCAACCTGCACAGCCCATCTACGGCCAGCCGACGTACGGACCTACGGATTACGCACAATCGGCGCAGACCCCCTATTATCAGGAGCCGACTCAGCCCCAATACACGCAGTCCGCATACAATCAGCCACCAACCTACGCGCAGCAGACCTACTATCAGGCGACCCAACAGCAGCCCGGCTATGGCTACGCGCAGAAGTCGAAGATCGTCGCCGGCCTGCTCGGCCTGTTCCTCGGCACCCTCGGCGTGCACAACTTCTATCTGGGATACACAGGCAAGGCCGTGGCCCAGCTGTTGCTGACCCTGATCGGATGGATCATCCTCATCGGACCGATCATTTCCGGAATCTGGGCTCTGATCGAAGCAGTCCTCATCCTGTGCTCCAGCTACGGGTCCAACTGGCACCGCGATGGGCGCGGCCAAGAACTTCAAGATTGATGGGCAGAGGGCTGTATAAGCAGCCGGGCGGCAAACTCGTAGGGGTTTCCGTCCGGCTTTCTGATGACATTCCAGCATATTTCCGCGAATGTGCAAGTTCCATCCAATCCGTGGAACAATGTCGGATCGACGGCGATTTCTTTCTTGACGGCGATGACAAGGATTCCCGCCGACTATTGCAGGATTGGGAAAACTTGCTGCAAAGCCAGCGAGGCGCGCCCACACGCGACATTACGCGACGATTGCAAGCGATTACCGCGAACTATCCGAACGTGCGATTGGTGGGTATGACGGCAGAAGGCATTGCCATCGCTTTTCTCCGCGCAATCACAGGCAGTGAATCGCGTAATGCGGAAGATGCAACGGGCAACGGAAATATCGCGCGGTCCACGAAACAATATTCCGGGGAACAACCGGGAATGCATAATGCGCTGACACAAGAGGAATATCTGGAACGCTGGCGGGACCTGAAACCGACCGTCATCCACGACAAGCCGCGCGACCCGAACGAACAAATGGAAACCGACATCGCATGGGCGTGCGAAGTGGCGGCAGGCAAACGCGAACCCACGCTGCGTATCTGGGAATGGGCCGCTCCGGCCGTGGTCATCGGCAAATTCCAGTCGCTCGAAGACGAAGTCAATACGGCGGTCGCGCAGAAGGAAGGATTCACCGTGGTCCGACGTTGCACCGGCGGCGGGGCGATGTTCATCGAACCGGGCAATACCATCACCTACTCGTTGTACGCGCCGTTCGATTTCACCCAAGGCATAAGCATCGAGGAATCATACCGGCTCTGCGATTTCTGGCTGGTGCGCGCGCTTAAGGAACTCGGGCTCGACGTACGATTCGCCGGACTCAACGACATCGCCACGCAATACGGCAAACTCGGCGGAGCCGCACAACGCCGATTCACACCAGTAGAGGGAGGGCCTGGCGCCATACTGCACCACGTGACCCTCGCCTACGATATCGACGCGGAAAAAATGGGGCGTGTGTTGAACACCTCACGCGAGAAAATGTCGGACAAAGCGGTGAAATCAGCGGTAAAACGAGTCGATCCAATGCGCTCGCAGACGGGCATGAGTCGTGAAGACGTGGTTGAACGGCTGCTCGGCGCCGCCAGGCGAGTTACAATGTAGCCCGATGGTCGAAGCCGCCCAAATGTCAAGGGCGATGAGAACGTTACGAAAGCTTGGTGTTCCGTGAGGGCATGTGGAATCGCAGCAAGCTTTCGAAGCCGCGGCAACGCGCCCGGCAACACGCCTGGCGGCGTGCCTAGAGGATGTGCCTATGAACGGAGGTGTGACAAAATGGCTACGCCAAACGAGACCAATAGTGGACCCAGTGGCGAAAGCGCGACGTTGCTGCACACCGCGTTGTTCAAGCAGGTTTCTTCCGAAGAGGCGGAGGAACTGCTGCCGCATCTGCAGCATGCCGAATACAACAAGGGCGACTATATTTTCCGCGAAGGCGACACCGATCACCGCATGTATCTGCTGGAACGCGGGCGCGTCAAACTGATCCGGCAATCGTCCGACAGACGTGTGCAGTTGTTGAGCATTCATGCGTACGGCGAAGTGCTGGGTGAGATTCCGGTGTTCGATCCGCATGGTGGACCGCGCACCGCGTCCGCCGTGGCCATGACCAGTGACACGAAAGTCGTATGGCTTGAGCATGACGCCCTGTTCGCATGGCTTGACGAGCATCCGCGCGTGGCCGTCGACATGCTTCAGGTGCTCGCGCATCGCATGCGTGACAACAACGAGCGCATTTCGGAGCTTGTGTTCATGGACGTGCCGGGACGTTTGGCGAAAACGCTGCTGAATCTGGCGTCACGCTTCGGCGAGCCGGTCGAGGCGGGGTTGAAGGTGCCGCACGATCTGACGCAGGAGGAAATGGCGCAGCTGGTCGGTTCGTCGCGCGAAACGGTGAACAAGGCGCTGATGGATTTCGCCAACCGTGGATGGATTGCGCGTGAGGGCCGTTCCATCATCATCTACCAGCCTGGCATGCTGATCCGCCGTTCGCGACGATAGATTTTCGGCTATTTTTCAGCGTTTTTCAAGTTTTACGATTGTTTGTGAGAAACCCGTGATGGCTGCGATCGGCCGGTTGATTAGTAGACCCACCACTTTAGAATGGGCACCATGCCCGAAAAGAAGACTTTGACCGTTCAACGTGTGCTCGCACTCGTGATTGCCTACATCACGCTGAGTGTGGGTGGCGGCGTGGCCGCCAGTTTGTTCCTCCTACCGGCGGTTTTTGGCGCGAACAGCGTCGCCAAGGCGGTTATTCCGTCGCTGTCGGTCGAAGGTATTGATTTTGATGTGACCAGCCTGCCGCAGAAGTCGACCATGTACGCTTCCGATGGCACCACGAAAATCACCGAATTCTGGGATCAGAATCGTGAAGTCGTGCCGTTGAAGAAGATTTCCAAATACATGCAGCAGGCCGTGGTAGCACGTGAAGACAGACGATTCTTCACTCACGGCGGCGTTGATGTGCAGGGTGTGTTCCGCGCGTTCGTCCAAACATATATGAAGGGCGACCATCAGGGCGGTTCCTCCCTTACCCAGCAGTATGTCAAAAACGTGCTGATCCTGCAGGCGCAGCAGGATGACGATCCGATCGCACAATACCATGCGTCGGAAGATACCATCGCACGAAAAATGAGGGAAATGCTGATTTCCGTGCAAATGGAAAAGCAGTATTCCAAGCCTGAAATTTTGCAGGGATATCTCAATATCGCACAGTTTGGCGGCAATAGCCTCTATGGCGTGCAGGCGGCTGCGAAGCGGTATTTCAACACCACCGCAGATCAGCTGAACATCGTGCAGTCCGCCACCATCGCGGCAATCACCAAGAATCCGAACGCTTACGATCCTTCCGTCGAATCGAACCAGCCGGAATCCGAGAAGCAACGCAATATCGTGCTGCAGCTGATGAACGAGCAGGGCTATATTTCGGATGCGGAATATCAAGAGGCGGTCAATACTCCGCTCGCAGATACGCTTGATGTCCAGCCTATTTCCACCGGTTGCATGGCCGCGGACTATGATGCGGGCTATTTCTGCGATTACGTGGTGCATAAGATTTTGAATTCCAAGGAATTCGGCAAGACCAGCGAGGACAGGGAAAGACTGCTGAAAGAGGGCGGTCTGAAGATCGTCACCACGTTGGATATCGATGCCAACACCTTGTTGAACGAAACCGCGCGCAACACCATCCCACCGGAAGATTCCTCCGGCATGGAAATCGTGATGGCGTCCGTCAAACCGGGTACCGGAGAAGTGTTGGGCTTCGGTCTGAATCGAACGTATGATGCCGCCGAAGCGGCGCAGAACGACCAGACCAGGGATTCCATGAACTATGCCGTGGATCGAGAAGACGGCGGCGGCATGGGCTTCTCCATCGGCTCGTCGTGGAAGCCTGTCAATCTGGTGGCATGGATGGAAGCGGGACATTCCGTCAACGAAAACCTGCAGACGTCCACGAGGTATTCGACCTCGTTGTTCGCATGCGATCGTTATACCGGCGGCACTGATACGTGGAACGTCACCAACGCAATAACCAATGGAACGGTGAACCCGGAAACGCCGGCATTGGCTTTGGCAAGGTCTCATAACACCACGCAGGCTTCCATGGGATCCATCATCGGCTTGTGCAAGATTGCCGATACCGCAACTGAACTTGGCTATCATGATGCGAATACCGGTGAGACGCTCGACAAGACCTCATCATTCGTGCCTGCCATGATGGTCGGCAACGTCAACGTGTCCCCGCTGACGATGGCAAGCATCTTCGCTGTATATGCGTCCAATGGCGTGCAGTGCGATCCGATCGCGCTGAAGCAGGTGACTGATGTGGACGGCAATGATATTAAGGTGCCTTCCGCGAACTGCCATCAGGCGGTCGATCCGGAAATCATCCAAACGCTTGCTTGGGCCATGAATCAAGGCGTTGTCCGTCCTGACGGCGCAGGCGGTGTGGCACAGCTAGCCAATGGACGTAAGACCTTCGCCAAGACCGGTACCCACGAGGATCAGCTAGTTACGACAGGTGGTTTCATTCCGAACCAGATCGCCACATTCGTGCTCGTCGGTGACGTGCAGAACCCGGTTGGCCACCCGATTGCGAATATCGCTATCAACGGCCAGTACCACAGCTACTGGGATGGTTCCACCATCGCGGCCCCGGCATGGCGTGACTTTATGAATGCTTATGCGGAACGCAAACAGCTGCCGATTGACAACGATTATGGGCAGCCTGCGGCCAAGTATTCCGCAACATCCAGCACGGTCACCAAGATCGGCGGTGGAAAGCAGAATGCCACCCAGCAGCAAAGCACAATCATTCAGCAGCAGAACCAGTCGCTTCAGCAGCAAAGCCAGCAGAACGACCAGCAGGATGATCAGGATCAGCAGCAGACCGAAGATGAGTGACGCTTCCGCAATTCAGCGAATGGAAGTGAACAATCAATGAACGCCCGCCACGCTCGGCGGGCGTTCTGCGTAGAATGCAGATAGTGCCGGTTTTATGGCACGAAATCTCCAGAGAAGCTCAAGGGGAATACAAGAAGAAGGTTCAGCCGATCGGCAAGGAGCCAGTAGGTGCGACCGGAGGGGAGCTACTACGATGAGCGAAGACGAAAAGAAGGCGAAGCGGTCGAAGAAGGCTACAACCAATGGCACGGTTGGCCTGTTCGATCCTATGACTTTGCGTGGCATGACCGTGCGCAACCGCATCTGGCTGCCGCCAATGGATACGTATTCCGCGTTGGCCCAGGATGGCCTGCCCACGCCATTCCACTACCAGCATTATGTGTCACGTGCCATGGGCGGTTTCGGCATGGTTATCGTGGAAGCCACCGCAGTGACGCCGGAGGGTCGTATTTCGCCGTGCGACTTGGGATTGTGGGCCGACGAGCAGATGGACGCATGGCGTTGGATCGTTGCCGATGCGAAGGCCGCCGGCGCGACGATGGCGGTGCAGCTCAACCATGCCGGACGCAAGGCTTCCACCGGCTGCTTCTCCATCGGATACGAGCATGAGAGCGTGCCGGAAGAGCAGGGCGGATGGCAGACCGTGGGGCCAAGCGCCAACGCGTTCGGGCCGTTGGACAAGCCTCGCGAACTCACCGTTGACGAAATCCATGCCATCGTCGACCAGTTCCGCGACGCCGCTTGGCGTGCTTATGATATCGGCTTCGACGCGGTGGAAATTCATGCGGCCCACGGCTATCTGCTGTCGCAATTCCTCGATCCGCTGATCAACGAGCGCGAGGATGAATACGGCGGATCGTTCGACAACCGTATCCGCATACTGGTCGAAGTCGTGGACGCCGTGCGTTCCGTCATCCCCGACACCATGCCGGTGCTGGTGCGCGTTTCCGCGACCGATTGGGCCGCCGGAGGCTGGGATCTCGATCAGACCGTCGACCTTGCCAAAGTCCTGAAGAAGCACGGTGTCGATCTGATGGACGTCTCCACCGGAGGCATGATTCCGGGCGTGACCATTCCCGTCAAACCCGATTATCAGGTTCCATTCGCCGAACAGGTGCGCTCGCGTGCCGAAATTCCAACCACGGCCGTCGGATTGATCACCAAGCCGAAGCAGGCCAAGAAGATTTTGAAATCCGGTGCCGCCGACGCCATCGAAATCGGACGTGCGGCGCTTCGTGATCCGAATTGGCCTCTTCGCGCCGCTCACAAGCTCGGTATTCCGACCGAAGATGCGCCCTACCAGCCGCAGTATGTGCGTGGCGCATACTAAACGCAACCAATAACCAAGGTAATATCGAACAACAATCGAACAACAATAATGCGCCCTGCACCGCGTTGGCGGTCGCAGGGCGCATTATTATTTGGTGCTCGCTGCCGATTGAAATAATCGGTATCAGGCGTCGATGCCGACAGCCTGGCTCACATGGTCGAATCCGTCGCGCTTGAGCAGTTCGGCAAGGCCGCGCTTCAACACGGTGATCTGCTGCGGTCCGCGATACATCAGCGAGCTGATGAACATGACCAACGACGAGCCGGAACGAATCTTCGCATACGCCTGCTGCGGAGTGAACACGCCGCCGATGCCGGCAATCGCAAAACGGTCGCCATACTCGCGGTACACCTGCTTGATGCGTTCGTTGCTGGCCTCATAGCATGGCGAACCTGACAGTCCGCCCTCCCAATCGCGAGGAATCTCCATGCCGGCGCGGTCCTTCTGCAGATTCGCAATCGACAAGCCCTGCACATTGTGTTCGGCAAGCACGTCAAGCAGATCCTTGAACTCTTCCCAGGACTTATTCAACGGCATCTTCACCAGCGTGGGCTGTGGACGTTCGATCTTGTCGAGTTCGGTGAACAGCTTGTCGAGCGCTTCAGGGCTCTGATTGAACGGTTCGCCGGCCATCGTGTTCGGGCAGGAGATGTTCACTTCGACCATGGCGGTGCGACCGGCCGTGCGGCGCATCGAAATGCAGTAATCCTCGATGCCTTCGTCCAAATCGCCGGTCTTATCGTCATTCGTACGCGCGATCGACACGGAAATCTGCATGTCGCGCGCCTTCGTCCAAGCCTGTTCCGCGCGCGGAACAACGATTTCCGAACCCTCATTGGCAAGACCGACATGCACCATCATCGAATCATATTCGGGCAGACGGTGGAACCACGGCTTCGGATTGCCGGGGCACGGACGAGACGTGGTGGATCCGACCGTTTCGAAGCCGAAGCCGGCGTTGTCGAGCAGCACCGGCATCTCGCAGTTCTTGTCGAGGCCGGCGGAAAGGCCGAACGGATTGACGAAGTCGACGCCCATCACGCTGGTTTCCAGCACGGGGTCGGAATAGTTGAGCATTTCACGGCATGCCCACATCAGCGGCGGAATGTTCTTGGTGATCTTGCAGAACTGAATCATCTGGTCGTGCGCCACATCGGGCGTCTGATTGAACACGAAATGCGGCTTGATGATGTGCTTGTAGCCGAAGGTGAAGAGATCTGTGGTGGCTTTGTTCACCGCATCGTGCCAGAAATTCTCAGAAACATACGTCATGGTTCACTATTCTCGCACCGTTTGTCGCAGGAAAGCAACACGTCGATTGATTTCGCTGACAGGATGTCGACGTTCGTTTTTGTTCGATTTGAACGATTACAGGAGTGCCAAGTATATTTTTTCGTGAGGAAAACGCGCGAAACGCTCATCTCAGTTTTTATTTTGAGTGAACATGTGCGATAATGTTCGAATGATATCGTCACAACGTCAGCATTTGATTTTGAGCAGGTTGCGTACCCGCGGTGCGGTGCGTATCACCGCATTGTCCAAGGAATTGGGCGTTTCCGCCATGACCATCCGACGCGATATCGCCGATCTGGCCGACAAGGGTCTGCTGAAGCGTGTGCACGGCGGCGCCGTCACCACCAGCACGCTGCTGAGTGAGCCGCTGTTCTCCGTAAAGTCGCAGATGGACATCGGATTGAAGGACGCCATCGCACAGGAAGCCATCAAATATGTGGCACCCGGCGACGTGATCGCCATCGGCGGCGGCACCACCGCATACGTATTCGCGCAACATCTGTTGGAATCACAGCAGTCGTCGGGGATCACCATCCTCACCAACTCCATTCCGGTGGCGGAACTGGTGCAGGCGCTGGAATCGAAAGACGTGGAAGTCATCGTGACCGGCGGCGTGACCACCCGATCCAACTCGCTCGTAGGCCCGATCGCAGACAAAGTGGTGGCCTCCCTGCGCGTCAACACAGTCTTCCTGGGCACGCATTCCGTGTCCATTCCGCGCGGCTTCCTCATGCCGAACTCGCTTGAGGCCGCAACCGATATGGCAATGATGGACATTGCCGATCGCACCATAATTTTGACCGATCACACCAAGTGGAGCTGCACATCATTGTCGCTTTTCGCACGCTTCGACCAGGTGGACACGGTCATTACCGATGATGGACTAGACCCCGATTCGGTTGGGAAAACAAGGGATTTGGTTAAAGAGCTCGTGCTGGCACACCAGAGCGAGCCTATTCAGGAAGGTGAATAACCATAATGAGTGAATTCGCAAACTACACTCCCGGAGAGTACGCGAAGGAGCACATTCGCATCACGCCGACCACGCTCGCCGATGGCCGCGCTTTCTTCTACCTCGACGATGATCCGGAATACGTTTCCGGCGCGAAGACGCGCGAACTGAACGATCCTCGTCAGCTGGCATACCGTTTCTCCAACCAGCTCAACGCGGCCGGTGAGGAAGTGCCGTACGCCGCTCCGGAAATGCGTCGCGATCCACTGACCGGCGACTGGATTCCTATGGCGACCGCACGCATGAACCGTCCGATCACCGCGGGCCCTGGCGCCACCGCCAAAGGCAACCCGCTGGCCGCACGCAAGCCGGGCGACCCGTACCAAGACGGCGAAGTGCCGGACACCGACTACAACGTGGTCGTGTTCGAAAACCGCTTCCCGTCCATGGTTCGCGTGCCGGGCCGTTCCGAAGCCGTGGAATACGTCAACGGCAACCCGCTGTGGGAGAAGAAGCTCGCCGCAGGCCGCTGCGAAGTGATCTGCTTCGACCCGGACGAAAATGGTCTGCCGGCAGACCTGCCGGTCTCCCGTCTGCGCACCGTCGTGGAAGCATGGGCGTTCCGTACCGCCGAAATCTCCAAGATGGAAGGCATCGAACAGATCTTCCCGTTCGAAAACCACGGACAGGAAATCGGCGTCTCCCTGGCACACCCTCACGGACAGGTCTACTGCTACCCGTTCATCGCGCCGAAGATGGAAGCCGAACTCAAGCAGACCGAAGCCTACCATGAGAAGACCGGCAGCAACCTGCTCAAGGATCTCATGAACTCCGAAATCGAGGCCGGGGAGCGCATCGTCATGCGCAACCACAGCTGGGTGGCCTACGTGCCAGCAGCAGCCCGCTGGCCCCTCGAGGTGCATGTGGCCCCGGTGCGCGACGTGCTCACCCTCGACGAGCTCAACGACCAGGAACGTTGGGATCTGGCCGTCATGTACTCCACCCTGCTCAAGCGCGGCAACGCGTTCTTCGACAAGGGTGACGGCAAGGGTATGGACCTGCCGTACATCGCAGCATGGCATCAGGCTCCGATCCACGACGTACGCCGTGAAAACTACCGCCTGAACCTGCAGTTCTTCTCGTTCCGCCGCGCAGCCAACAAGATCAAGTATCTGGCCGGATCCGAATCCGGCATGGCCGCATGGGTTTCCGACACCACGCCGGAACTCATCGCCAAGCGCTTCCACGAGCTCGGACCAATCGATATCGAAGGCTGAAAGCCAATAAAACCCAAAGGACAAAACACCAATGACTGCTGTTGAATTCATTGAGCCGCTCTCGCACGACGAGGGTGTGAAGAACGCGACCGATCTGTTCCGTGCCACCTACGGTGAGGAGCCGGCTGGCGTATGGGCCGCACCGGGCCGTGTGAACCTGATCGGCGAACACACCGACTACAACGCGGGCCTGTGCCTGCCGATCGCACTGCCGCACCGCACGTTCATCGCGCTCAAGCCGCGTGAAGACACCAAGGTGCGCGTGGTTTCCGACGTTGACTCCGAAAACGTTACCGAAGCCGACCTCGACGGTCTGCAGGCCGGTGGCGTGGAAGGCTGGGCCGCCTACCCGGTAGGCGTTGCCTGGGCATTGCGCGAAGCCGGCTTCGATGCGGTGCAGGGCTTCGATGCGGCATTCTCCTCCTGCGTGCCGCTCGGATCCGGTCTGAGCTCCTCCGCAGCCATGACCTGCTCCACCGCCTTGGCGTTGGATGACGTGTACGGTTTGGGTTATGGCGCATCCGATGCCGGTCGTGTGACGCTGATCAACGCCGCCATCAAGTCGGAAAACGACATGGCGGGCGCGTCCACCGGTGGGCTCGATCAGAACGCATCCATGCGCTGCACTTTCGGCCATGCGTTGCGTCTTGATTGCCGTCCAGAGCTGAGCCCGCTGGAGAACGTCTCCCAGCAGGAATTCGATCTCGACAAGTACGGTCTGGAACTGCTGGTGCTTGACACTCAGGCTCCGCACCAGCTCAACGACGGACAGTATGCCCAGCGTCGCGCCACTTGCGAGAAGGCCGCCGAAATCCTCGGCGTGGCCAACCTGCGTGTGGTCGCCGACAGCATCGCCAAGTCCGACGATCCGTTCCAGGCGCTCAAGGAAACGCTCGACAAGCTGGAAGACGACACGATGAAGAAGCGCGTGCGCCACGTCATCACCGAAATCGCCCGTGTCAACTCCTTCGTGCGTGCCTTCGCCAACGGCAAGATCGACGAGGCCGGCCGACTGTTCAACGCGTCTCATGATTCGCTCGCTGCGGATTATGAAGTGACTGTGCCCGAGTTGGATATTGCCGTGGACGTGGCCCGTGCCAACGGTGCGTATGGTGCGCGTATGACCGGCGGCGGCTTTGGTGGCTCCATCATCGCCCTGGTGGATAAGGGCCAGGGGCACGAGATCGCACAGAAGATTGCTGACCGCTTCGAAAAGGAAGGTTTCAACGCACCTCGCGCCTTGCCGGCGTTCGCTGCGGCTTCCGCGAGCCGTGAGGCCTGATCGCAGAAGCTGATGCAAAAACGCGCGTTGGCGCACGTCCATGAAAAGGACGTGCGCCAACGCGCGTTTTTCATGATTTACTTGTGGACCAGATGGGTGCACAGCGTATCCCGCGGCGATGGCCAGCAGGCACGATGCCGTAGACCAGATACGGCTAGCTTGATGAGATGCCGAAGCTGCGGCTCCACCATTCTTAACACCATGCAGCAGGTGTTCGGCGCGATTGGCACGTCCATCGCCACCTGCCTGCTGTCGATGGGCTCCGGCGCCACCGATGCGGAAGGCTTCGTTGCGGGATCCCGCTACGGCTATGTGTTCGGCTTGGCGCTGATCGTCATCGTGCTGGTCTTCTCCTTCTTCCTGAAAGAAGACAAGATCAGCGAAAAGTGAATCGCATGACATATTGTAAAAAGCGCTTGCCGAAATCGTATTTCCAAACGATCGGCAGGCGCTTTTCTTTTATGAAATCCGATTTCACGTCGAAAACAGATATTCCAAAAAACGACTTTCCGCAACTTTTGAAACCGGTTTGACGGAAGAAATCGTCTCACAATGTAATGCGATTGCCGAAAAAACGACTTTTTTGACATCTGCCTTTTCTATACTTAAGGCACGTCCGGCAATTCGCCGAGACGGCAACTGGATATTCGCACCTAACGTTTAGGGAGTTCCATGAACAAGGCAATCATCACCGTCGTCGGTCAGGATACTGTCGGCATCATCGCACGCGTCTGCACATACCTTTCCGAACATCAGGTCAACGTGCTTGACATTTCCCAGACCATCATCGACGGTTTCTTCAACATGATGATGATTGTGGATTATTCCAACGCCGACAAGGAATTCGGCGAGGTCGTGGACGATCTCGACAAGCTTGGCGAGGAGATCGGCGTGCGCATCCGCTGCCAGCGCGAGGAGATCTTTACCAAGATGCACCGCGTCTGATCCGCGGCATACGTGAGCCACGCAAGTAATCGAAGCCACGAATCGTACTAATCGTAAGGAAAAACCATGCTGAATATCATGGAGGTCCACGAGACCAACCAGATGATCGAGCAGGAGAAGCTCGACGTGCGCACCATCACCATGGGCATCAGCCTGCTGGACTGCGCGGCCGACAGCGTCGACGAAGTCTGCGACAACATCTACAACAAAATCACCACGTACGCCAAGGATCTCGTATCCACCGGCAAAGCCATCGAACGCGACTACGGCATTCCGATCGTCAATAAGCGCATCACCGTCACCCCGATTTCCCTGGTCGGCGCAAGCTCGTGTAAAACGTCGGACGATTTCGTGAAAATCGCGCATGCGCTTGATCATGCGGCGAAGAAGGTCGGCGTCGACCTGATCGGCGGCTACTCCGCGCTCGTATCCAAGTCCATGACCCCCGCCGAAGAGCTGCTCATCCGCTCCCTGCCGAAAGCGCTGAGCGAAACCGACATCGTCTGCTCGTCCGTCAACGTGGGATCCACCAAAACCGGTATCGACATGAACTCCGTCGAACTGCTCGGCCACATCATCAAAGACATCGCGCACGCCACCGCAGATAACGATTCATACGGATGCGTGAAATTCGTGGCATTCTGCAATGCCCCCGACGACAACCCGTTCATGGCAGGCGGCTTCCATGGCGTAACCGAAGGCGATGCGGTCATCAACGTCGGCGTTTCCGGCCCCGGCGTGGTTTCCCGCGCGCTCGACGAAGCCAAGGGCAAAAACTTCGAATTCCTATGTGAAACCATCAAGCGCACCGCGTTCAAGATCACGCGTGTCGGCCAGCTGGTGGCACAGGAGGCATCCCGTCGCCTCGGCATTCCATTCGGCATCATCGACCTTTCCCTCGCGCCCACTCCGGCCGTAGGCGACTCCGTCGGCGAAGTGCTTGAGAAGATCGGTCTCGAACAGGTTGGCGCACCGGGCACCACCGCGGCGCTCGCCATGCTCAACGATCAGGTGAAGAAGGGCGGCATCATGGCGTCCTCCTACGTCGGCGGACTTTCCGGCGCGTTCATCCCCGTCTCCGAAGACAAGAACATGATCGACGCGGCAACCAACGGCTGCCTGAAGATCGAAAAGCTCGAAGCCATGACCTGCGTGTGCTCCGTCGGCCTTGACATGATCGCCATTCCGGGAGACACCACCGCATCCACCATTTCCGGCATCATCGCCGACGAGGCTGCGATCGGCATGGTCAACCAGAAAACCACGGCCGTGCGCGTGATTCCGGTTGAAGGCAAAGGCGTAGGGGAGATGGCCAACTTCGGCGGCCTGATGGGCTATGCGCCGATCATTCCGGTGAACCAGACCAGCTGCGAAGCTTTCGTGACCCGAGGCGGCCGCATCCCCGCCCCAATCCACAGCTTCAAAAACTAGTCCCTCCCTTCCCTCTTCCCGATGCATGCTTGTCGCGTGCGATTCATTCTTGCGATTTGTGCTTGCGTTGGGTGCATAAGCTGCTGTAATGGGGAGGTCGCAGAAGAGCGGGATATTCTATTCGCGACACACTCAAGGCCGTTCGGCCAAGCTTACGGTCTCGAACAGAATATCCCGCTCTTCTGCTCGCTTTCGTACATTTCGTTGTGTCTTGTATAAAAGAAAAGAAAACTTACTTAAGTTGAACTCAGCGTAGCGGGAGAGGCGGCGGGGTCTGTTTCAGACCGTAAAGACTTGGCCTGAGCGGCCTGGAGCGTGTCGGGAATAGACCCCGCCGCCTCTCCCGCGGAACTTGCTATACAAAAGCAAGTAAATTATTGAAAAACCTAGAAGTTGGCAGGCAGGGGAGGGATTACTGGCCGCCAGCGAAGCCTAGTTGGCGCCAGGCTTCGTAGATGGCGATGGATGCGCAATTGGTGAGGTTCAGGGAACGCAGGCTCGGGCGCATTGGCAATCGCACCTGTTCGGCCACGTGCGGACCGGCCATAATATCCATCGGATCGGGAATATTGCCCGGCTCCGGGCCGAACAGCAGAATGTCAGTCGGCTTGTATTCGATGTCGGTATACAGTTTGGTGGCGTGCGCGGTGAACGCGATGATGCGCGAATTCGGCATGGATTCCACCAGATTCTCAAAATTCGGGTGCAATACCACGTGCGCCATGTCGTGGTAGTCCAGTCCGGCGCGGCGCAGCTTCGTATCGCGCAGATTGAATCCAAGCGGCTCCACCAAATGCAGGATCGTGCCGGTCACCGCGCACAGGCGGATTGCCGAACCGGTATTGCCCGGAATGCGGGGGGAGTAGTAGCACAAGTGGGGCGTGGAGGTTTCGGCTTTGGCCGCGTCTTCGGCTGACAGCATCGCGTCGACCACGGAAATCGGATTGCCGTGCGCGTCGGTCACGAGTTCGTCCGGCCCATAATTCGACTTGCGGTAGCCGTATTCGAACATTTTCTCGACTTTGGCTTCCTCTGCGGTTGCGCCTTGCGCGTCATTGGTATGCTCTTCGTTCGTCATGAATGCAAGAATAGGTACGATGAACGACACGAACGAGCCTAATACCGAAATTGAAAACGCCGAAGCTGTGGCGGACGCGCTTGCCGAATGGTGGCATGCTTCGGCGCGTGACCTGCCATGGCGTTTCGGCCGCACTACTGCGTGGGGCGTGCTTGTCTCCGAAGTGATGAGCCAGCAGACGCAGATGAGCCGTGTGGTACCGTATTGGAACGATTGGATGGAACGCTGGCCTGATGCGGTCGCGCTTGCCGATGCCGCGAAAGCGGATGTGATCACGGCTTGGGGCAGGCTCGGCTATCCGAGACGCGCCTTGCGATTGCAGGAATGCGCCCGCGTGGTCGCTTCCGATTACGATAACAAGCTGCCGCGTACGTACGATGAGTTGCTGGCATTGCCGGGTATCGGCGATTATACGGCCAGCGCGGTGATGAGTTTCGCGTTTGGTGAGCGCATCGCGGTGGTGGATACGAATATTCGCAGGGTGCTTTCGAGGGTTTTTCTTGGCGAGGAGTCGCTTGGCGGCGCCGCAAGACCTGCGGAACGTGCGTTGGCGAAGCAGATGTTGCCGCAGGATGATGCCTCAAAATGCAGACGGTTCGACCGTCCTTCAGTGGTGTGGAATCAGTCCGTTATGGAATTGGGCGCGACCGTCTGCACGGCAAAGGCTCCGTTGTGCGAGGCGTGCCCTGTTTCGGGACATTGCGTGTTTTTGCATAATGGTCGTCCGGGATTGGGGGAACGTCGCACGCGGCCGCGTCAACGTTTCCAAGGTACGGATCGTCAGGTGCGTGGGCTGGTGCTGAATGCGCTGCGCAATCTGCCGGAAGGTGCGACCGCCCTTAATCGCAAGTCGCTTGAACGACTGTGGGATGACCATATCCAGCTTGATCGGTGCATCGCATCGTTGGATGAGGATGGTCTTATCGAAATCCTGCCGAATGCGGATGTGCGTCTTCCGGTATGAAAGGAAGAATGCCGACGTTCTTTGGATGTGCGCACGCTAGACTGTGAAATCATGGCACAGAAGACGTCCTCGAAATCCGGCAAGAAACGTTCGAAAAAACAGCAGGCGATATTTCGTCGCCGTCGCATCGTCGTCGGCATCGCTGCGATAGTGCTGATTTCTTTTCTGGTGTTTTGCCTGTACTCCCTGTCAAGGGGGATTGTCGCGGTGAATCGTGAGATTCATCATGCGGACGTGTATGCGATTTCCCGTAAGGAAGTGCCGTCCCCGACCAAGGAGAAGAAAAGCGGGGTGCCGGATTGCGATGCGTCCAATGTCGCGCTTTCGTTGACTCCTGCGGCGTCAAGTTTCGGTGTGGGCGATTCGATGGATTTCACTACGGACGTCAAATATGACGGTTCCAGCAAGGTTGGTTGCTTGGTTGATGTGTCGGCTTCCAGCGTGGTGTTGACGATCAAATCGGGCGATGATGTGGTTTGGAAGTCGAATGTGTGCCCCGTTGACACCGACTATCGTCTGTTGGCGAAGGGCGACGAGGTCAGACAGACGATCACCTGGCCGGGAACGCGTACTGGCAGCGAATGCGTGGAGGATCAATCCACCCTGCCGAAGGTGGATCGTGGCGTGTATTCGGCGCAGCTTTCGATTGAAGGGCATCCCAAAGCGAAGTCCGATCCGGTCGGCGTCACTATTGAATAAAAATCTATAGGATATGTTATTCTCATGACTTTGCGTACATGCGTGTCATATAGCGGGCACGCTGACAAGGAAGAAGCGCCCGCGTACTAGGCATATGGTGGCCAATGGGAGCGCTTCCGGGGAAACATATCGAAACGATTTAGCGAGCGATAAGGAACGTCCATTGGCTGAGGCTACGACGAACACCACCACCATCATCGCACGCGCCGACCAGCACGATATTGATCTGCACAAGGCGTCGGACCGTGTGAACTTCGGCTCCATCCGCGAGCCCATTGATGTACCCTACCTGTTGGGTGTACAGACTGACAGCTTCGACTGGCTCATCGGCAACGAGCGCTGGCAGAAGCGTGTCGAGGAGGATCTGGCGAACGGCACCAACACCGTGCCCCACACCTCCGGTCTTGATGAGGTCTTCCAGGAGATCTCCCCGATCGAGAACTTCGCTCAGACCATGAGCCTGACCTTCTCCGATCCGTATTTCGAAGAACCGCGCCACACCGTGCAGGAGTGCAAGGAGAAGGATTACACCTACTCCGCGCCGCTGTATGTGAACGCTGAATTCGAAAACGGCGACACCGGCGAAATCAAGTCCCAGACCGTGTTCATGGGCGATTTCCCGCTGCAGACCCCGCACGGCACCTTCATCATCGGTGGTACCGAGCGAGTGATCGTGTCTCAGCTGGTGCGTTCTCCGGGCGTGTACTTCGACCGCAGCCAGGATCGCACTTCCGACAAGGAAGTCTTCGGCGCGAAGATCATCCCGAGCCGTGGCGCATGGCTTGAGTTCGAGATCGACAAGCGTGACGTGCTTGGCGTGCGCGTGGACCGCAAGCGCAAGCAGTCCGCCATCGTGTTCCTCATGGCCATCGGCATGACCAAGGATGAGATCGCCGATGCGTTCAGGGATTACCCGCTGGTTATGGACGCGCTTGCCAAGGAGACCGTGCAGACCCAGGACGAGGCTCTGACCGATCTGTACCGCAAGATCCGCCCGGCCGACACCCCGACGCCGGAAGCTGGCCGCAACCTGCTGGATTCCTTCTACTTCAACACCAAGCGTTACGATCTGGCCCGCGTTGGCCGTTACAAGATCAACCGCAAGCTTGGTCTGGAAAAGGATGTCAACGATCGCAGCCTGTCTCGCGAAGACATCATCTCCACCATCAAGTACCTGGTCACCCTGCATGCCGGCGACACCAAGTTCCCGGGCAAGCGTGACGGCCAGGATGTGGATCTGCGCGTGGACGTCGACGATATCGATCATTTCGGCAACCGTCGTATCCGCCAGGTCGGCGAACTGATCCAGAACCAGCTGCGTACCGGTCTGAGCCGTATGGAGCGTGTGGTCCGCGAACGTATGACCACCCAGGATCCGGAGGCCATCACCCCGCAGTCCCTGATCAACATTCGTCCGGTGAACGCCACCATCAAGGAGTTCTTCGGAACTTCCCAGCTGTCGCAGTTCATGGATCAGAACAACCCGTTGGCAGGCGTCACCAACAAGCGTCGTCTGTCCGCTCTGGGCCCTGGCGGTCTGTCTCGTGACCGCGCATCCATGGAAGTGCGAGACGTGCACCCGTCCCACTTCGGCCGTATGTGCCCGATCGAATCTCCTGAAGGTCCGAACATCGGTCTTATCGGTTCTCTGGCAACCTTCGGCCGCATCAATCCGTTCGGCTTCATCGAGACCCCGTACCGTAAGGTCATCAACGGCCATGTGACCGACGAGGTCGAATACATGACCGCAGACCGCGATGCCGAGCACGTGATCGCACAGGCCAACCAGGAACTCGACGAGAACGGCAACTTCGTCAAGAAGCAGGCTCTTGCCCGAGTCGGCGAAGAGGAAGCAGTCGATGTGCCCGTCAGCTCCGTTGACTACATGGACGTTTCCCCGCGTCAGATGGTTTCCGTCGGCGCCTCCCTGATTCCGTTCCTGGAGCACGATGAGGGCCACCGAGCGCTGATGGGTACCAACATGCAGCGTCAGGCAGTGCCGCTGATCGAATCCGAGCGCCCGCTGGTGGGCACCGGTGCCGAATGGCGTGCGGCCGTCGATTCCGGCGATGTCATTCTGGCTGAGAAGCCGGGTGTGGTGACGTATGTTTCCGCCGACATCATCCGTGTGATGAACGACGACGGCACCACCAGCTCCTACAAGCTGGCCAAGTTCCTGCGTTCCAACCAGACCACCTGCTACAACCAGGTTCCGCTGATCCACGACGGCGAACGTGTGGAAGCCGGTACCGTGCTTGCCGATGGTCCGGCCACCCAGAAGGGCGAAATGGCACTGGGCAAGAACCTGCTCATCGCCTTCATGCCGTGGAACGGCTACAACTACGAGGATGCTGTGATCATCTCCCAGCGTCTCGTGCAGGACGACACCCTGAGCTCCATCCACATCGAGGAATATGAGATCGACGCCCGCGAAACCAAGCTGGGTGCCGAAGAGATCACCCGCGATCTGCCGAACGTCGGCGAGGACGCGGTGGCCAACCTCGACGAGCGTGGCATCATTCGCATCGGTGCCGAGGTCGAAGCCGGCGACATTCTGGTGGGCAAGGTCACCCCGAAGGGCGAGACCGAGCTGACTCCGGAAGAGCGTCTGCTCCGCGCCATCTTCGGCGAGAAGAGCCGCGAGGTGCGTGACACCTCGCTGCGCGTGCCTCACGGCGAAACCGGTACGGTGATCGCCGTCAAGGAGATCACTCGCGAGGATGCCGAGGAAGACGGCGACGAGCTGCCGAACGGCGTGAACCAGATGATCCGCGTCTACATCGCGCAGCATCGTAAGATCACCCAGGGCGACAAGCTGTCTGGCCGCCACGGCAACAAGGGTGTTATCTCCCGCATTCTGCCGGAAGAGGATATGCCGTTCCTTGCCGACGGTACTCCGGTCGACATCATGCTGAACCCGCTGGGCGTGCCTTCTCGAATGAACCTTGGCCAGGTGCTGGAACTGCACTTGGGCTGGATCGCGCACGCCGGCTGGGACATCTCCCTTGATCCGGATGCCGAAGCCGCTTGGAAGAAGTACATTCCGCAGGGCGCCGAAAAGGGCGAGCCGGGCACTCCGGTGGCAACTCCGGTGTTCGACGGCGTTCGTCCGGAAACCATCAAGGGCCTGCTGTCCTGCACCCTTCCGGATCGCGACGGCAACAAGCTGGTCGGCGACGACGGCAAGGCTGTGCTGTTCGACGGCCGTACCGGCGAACCGTATCCGAAGCCGATCTCCGTTGGCTACATGTACATGCTGAAGCTGCACCACCTGGTCGACGACAAGATCCACGCGCGTTCCACTGGCCCGTACTCCATGATCACCCAGCAGCCGTTGGGCGGTAAGGCTCAGTTCGGTGGCCAGCGTTTCGGCGAGATGGAAGTGTGGGCCCTCGAGGCCTATGGCGCCGCCTACACGCTGCATGAAATGATGACCACCAAGTCCGATGACGTCGACGGCCGCGTGCGTGTCTACGGCGCCATCGTGAAGGGCGACAACCTGCCGCCGGCAGGCATTCCGGAATCCTTCAAGGTGCTGCTTAAGGAAATGCAGTCCCTGTCGCTGAACGTCGAAGTGCTCAACGCCGAAGGCGTGGCCATCGACATGAAGGACGAGGACGACGATCCGTCTACTTCCTCCGACGATTTGGGCTTCAACATTGGCGCACGTCCTGACGCGGCCGCCAAGGAAGACCAGGTTGTGGAAGAACCTGAATTCCAGTGATCCCAAGGCTGGTCGCGTTGCCTGACAGCGCGGCGCGACCAGCCTGATGAAACGTGATTAAGCATTAAGAATCGATAGACAGGACAATAGAGTGCTGGACGTCAACGCATTTGACAAACTGAGGATTGGCCTGGCCACCGCCGACGACATCCGTAACTGGAGCCACGGCGAGGTCAAGAAGCCTGAAACCATCAACTACCGTACCCTGAAACCGGAGAAAGACGGCCTGTTCGGCGAGCAGATCTTCGGACCTACCCGCGACTGGGAATGCGCCTGCGGCAAGTACAAGCGCGTGCGCTTCAAGGGCATCGTCTGCGAACGCTGCGGTGTGGAAGTCACCAAGAGCCGTGTTCGTCGTGAGCGCATGGGCCATATCGAGCTTGCCGCTCCGGTGACCCACATCTGGTTCTTCAAGGGTGTTCCGTCCCGTTTGGGCTACCTGCTGGACATCGCTCCGAAGGATCTGGAAAAGGTCATCTACTTCGCTGCCTACATGGTCACCAGCGTCGATGAGGAACAGCGTCATGAGGATCTTCCGGGTCTGCAGGACGAGTTCGACAACGATATCGCCAACTTGGAGAAGCGCCGCAACGCGGAAATCGAAGAGCGTGCCAAGAAGGTCGAAGCCGATCTGGCTGAACTTGAGGCCGAAGGCGAAGCCAAGGGCTCCGCACGCGCCAAGCTGCGCAACAGCGCCGAGCGTGAAATGGCCGCCATCCGCGTTCGTTTCGACGAGCAGATCCAGCGTCTGAGCGCCGTGTTCGACCGCTTCAAGAACCTGAAGCCGGGCGACATGGAAGGCGACGTCGACCTGTGGCGTGAGATGGAAGACCGCTACGGCGATTACTTCGAAGGCTGCATGGGCGCCGAAGCCATTAAGAAGCGCCTGCAGGACTTCGATCTTGAAGCCGCTTCCAAGCAGCTGCGCGAGGAGATCGACACCGGTACCGGCCAACGCAAGGCCCGCGCCCTGAAGCGACTGAAGGTCGTCAACGCCTTCCTGACCACCGGCAACAAGCCGGAGGCCATGGTGCTCG
>OGJJ01000055.1_pt1 | contig 97918 bp, 83 predicted proteins | sample 1572081 | NCBI WGS metagenome assembly OGJJ01 (sample SAMEA2582122, study PRJEB24529) | metagenome | biome: Human gut stool | place: China | collected 2011
CTTGCGGAGCATTTTATTTGATAGGAATTTCCTATCAAAGGACAACGGGCTGCCTTGCCCTAATAACCAACAAGGGCATTCTTCTCCCTGAGAAGAACGCCCTTGTTCTGCAAACATCATAGCGCGACACTTTGCACCTTGTCAAGCCTTTTGTCAGCAATGGTGTGATTCCTGTTCACGGATTCTCCGTAAGCGGCAGCGCAGCATCCTCCGTGAGACACGCCCGCTCCAGAGATGACCGGATTGCATCCAGAAGTACCAGGGAGGTGTAGTGACTTTCATCCGGGTAGGTAATCTGCTCCAGGGATTGATTCTCCATAATCTGGCTGGCAATATCCTCGAAGGAAGGCTGAATCAGAGGATACATCGTGGTCACCGCCTCACTTAGATTGATCAGCTCCACACTATTGATCCTGGTGTCGTCCACCGTCACAGCAATGTCCAGGTTACTGTCTCCGATATTCAGCGTCGTAGTATACACCCCGGGTACATACATGCTTGCAGGCGAATCCACCGTTGTCTCCTGCGTGTTTTTCTCTTTGCCCGGTGCAAACATGATGACCAGAACGATAATCAGGAGAATGGCAAGGGCGGCAAAAATGCCTGTATAAATCACTTCTTTTAAATGCAATACCACAATTTTCGTTTTGGAACTCATAGCCTCTCCCACAGATTTCTTTTTGTAATCCTATTGTATGAGGCTGTTTCACAGGATATGTCTGAAGAAGGGAACCTACTCCAGATTTTCCAGTTGTTTCATCCACAATGCTTTCGACGCATCGGAAGGCATCCGCAAATCCCCGCGGGGGGATAATGCCACAGAACCTACCTTGGGACCGTCCGGCAGGCAGGAACGTTTAAACTGCTGGGCAAAGAAACGCTGATAAAAGGTTTTCAGCCATTTCAGAATCACATCCGGCTCATAAATCCCCGCAAATGCCAGCTTTGCCAGGCGGTAAATTTTCTCCGGCTCACAGCCAAAGCGCAGCAGATAGTATAAGAAGAAATCGTGAAGTTCGTAAGGCCCCACCAGATCCTCTGTTTTCTGGGCAATCTCTCCCTCCACGGGAGGTAACAGTTCCGGGCTCACCGGTGTGTCCAGAACATCCAATAGCGTCGCCTGCAATTTCTCGTTTCCGCAGGTGTCCGCATAATAATTTACCAGATGACGCACCAGAGTCTTGGGGACTCCGGCATTCACACCGTACATGGACATGTGATCCCCATTATAAGTCGCCCAGCCCAGTGCCAGTTCCGACATATCTCCGGTTCCGATCACCATGCCGTTTTCCTTGTTGGCAATGTCCATCAGCACCTGGGTACGCTCTCTCGCCTGTCCGTTTTCGTAAGTGACATCGTGATTTTCCATATCAAACTTGATGTCCTTAAAGTGCTGGGTCACGGATTTCTTGATGTCAACTTTTTGTAAGGTGCAGCCTAACTGCTTGACCAGCTTGCAGGCATTGTCAAAGGTACGATCTGTGGTGCCAAAGCAGGGCATGGTCACACCAATGATTCCCTTCTTGTCCAGTCCCAGCATATCAAAGGTACGCACGGTCACCAACAGTGCCAGAGTGGAATCCAGACCGCCCGACACTCCAATCACGGCATGCTGACAGCCGGTATGCTCCAGCCGCTTTTTCAATCCATAAGACTGAATGGAAAGAATTTCCTCGCAGCGCTCCTCCCGTTTTGCCTTGTCCTGGGGCACAAAAGGCTGGCTCTCGAAAGTACGGGTCAGTTTGGTTTCTTCCACTTTGAAAGAAAAATGCACTCTGGTGTAGTATTGTTTTTCTTCGGGTATAAAGCTGCTCATCCGCCTTCTCTCACCGGCAATCCGGTGCAGATCCAGTTCGGAATACAAAATTCCCGCCCGGAAATTCTTCTCCTGCTCCAGAATGGTTCCGTTTTCCGCAATGATCCGATGTCCGCCAAACACCAGATCCTGGGTAGACTCGCCCTCGGCAGAAGAGGTATAAACATAACCGCACAGCAGTCTGGCAGAGATGGATTTGACCAGAAGTTCCCGGTACTCGTCCTTTCCCACGGTCTCATTGGAAGCGGAAAGATTTACAATCACATTGGCTCCGGCCAGGGCATGTGCCGTGGAGGGGGTATTGGCTACCCAGATATCCTCACAGATTTCGCAAGCCACACACAGTTCCGGCATGGTATCACATTGCAGCAGAATGTCCGTACCGAAGGGTACCAGCTGCTCTCCCACCCACACATCGGTGGCGGTGGTATTCCCCGGTTGGAAATGTCTGCCCTCGTAAAATTCCCCGTAGGTTGGAATGAAATGTTTGGGAATCAACGCCAGGATTTTGCCGTTGTGGATGGCTGCTGCCACATTGTACAGCTTCTGCTCATGGACAAACGGAAGTCCCACAAAAACCAGCGCATCGATTCCATCGGAACAGTCCGCAATCAGCTGCAGGCTGTCCTTCGCCTGACGCAGCAAAAGTTCCTGCAAAAACAAATCCCCGCAGGTATAACCGGTAAGGCATAACTCCGGGAATACCAGAATTTTGGCTCCCGCCTTACATGCTTCTTCCATCTGTCCCATGATTTGCGCTACGTTAAAAAACGGATCCGCCACTTTAATCTTCGGTGTGCATGCTGCTACTTTGATAAAACCATGTTTCATAAAAATGATACCTCTCTGATGGGTTTCGATTGAATCACTTTCTTACATAACTGCGCAACAAGTGCTCCGGTAAGGTTTAGACATTCTTGCATTTCTTTAGAAGAACCTTCAGTTCCTCCACGGCGAAGTTGTAATGAGTGTTGCAGAAATGGCAATTTACCTCAATGGGTTTGCCCTCGTTAATCATATCCTTTAATTCCTTTTCCCCAACGGAAATCAGTGCTTTCTCAATGCGATGCTTGTCACAGTTACAATGGAAACGCGTCTCCATCCGGTCATTGATCACCAAATCCATATCCCCAAGCAGCAGCTCCAGAATCTCCTCCGGGGTCTTTCCCTCATCCAGCATGGAGGTTACGGTGGGAATCTCTTTCAATTTCTGCTCCAGCTTGTCCAACACCTCGTCTGACACGAAGGGCATGAGCTGGATGATAAAGCCGCCTGCCTGACGCACCGTATTATCTTTTTCCATGAGAACGCCTAATCCCACGGAAGAAGGCACCTGCTCGGAGGTGGCGAAGTAATAGGTGATGTCCTCCGCAATCTCGCCGGTCTGCAATTCCACCTGTCCCACATAAGGGTCTTTTAGCCCCATATCTTTAATGACGCTGAGCACGCCGGGTCCTACAATACCGCCTACATCCAGTTTGCCCAAAGCGTTGGGTGCATTGATGACCTGGGGTTCTATCGCAAAGCCCTTGACATTTCCCTGGGAATCCGCGGTTACGGTCATTCCCTTCACCGGGCCTGCGCTGCGGATCTGTAAGGTGAGCAAATCCTTGTCACCCTTTAACATACTGCCCATCATGGCACCTGCGGTCAGCAGTCGACCCAGTGCTGCAGTGACCACCGGACTGGTATCATGTGCCTTTCTGGCAGTTTCCACCATCTCTCTTGTTGTTGCCGCAAAGGCGCGAATCTGCGCGTCTGCCGCCGTTGCTCTTACGATATAATCAGACATGCTCTGTCCCTCCCGTTTTCTGTTGTTCTCTTGCCACCACATAAATCCGCTCGCTCTCCGGCGTCACTTCCTCATGGGTATCCGCATCCAATGCCTCCACAAAGGCAAGTCCGGCCTGTTCCACCAGATGTTTCATCTGTTCCAGGGTATAGCCCCTCTGATAATGGGTTTCCTGGAATCTCCGGTACCGGTTTCCTTCCTCCTGCACAAACAGGGTCAGGTCATACTCATTAATCTGCTCCTCCTCATGATAGAAGTTATCCCAGATAAAGCTGCACTCCTCCCGGCTCTCTGCAATCGTAGTGTCTCCAATCACTGTCTCGTATTTGTACACCGTATTGAAATCAAAAATGAAAAGTCCGCCGGGATAAAGATAATTATTGACCAGTTTGAAGGTGGTGAGCAAATCCTCCTCCGACAGCAGATAATTGATGCTGTCACAGACACTAATTACCGTTCCCACGGTGCTGAACAGTTCCAGTTCCCGCATATCCTGTAACAGATACAGGGTTTTGCTTCCTGCTTTTTCTTTTTTCTCCAGGGCAATCCGCAGCATATCCTCGGAATTGTCCACACCAATCATGTCAAAGCCCTGCTGCTCCATGCGTTCCGTGAGATTTCCTGTGCCACAGCCCAGATCCAGCACCAGATTCCGTTCACTTTCCAAGGCATCCTCGGTCTTCACGCCCGGTTTACTGATCCCTAAACGCAGAATAAGCCCTACGAGGAATTTCGTCCATTCCTCGTAAGGCGTCTCATCCATAAAAATATTATAGACCCGGGCAAAATCCGTATAGCTTTCCGACATTTGTCCCATACCTCCAGTCTATTTAACCGATTGCCAGTCCGATGGCTCCGAATACGCCGGCACTCGCCAGTCCCATGATGACTCCTGCCAGAAGCACTCCCAGCATTACCGCTACCACACTGGATTTAAAATCCATATCCAAAAGGCTTGCCGCCAGGGTTCCTGTCCATGCGCCGGTTCCCGGAAGGGGAATTCCCACGAATAACAGCAGAGCCACAAATAAGCCCCGTCCTGCTTTCTCCTGCAATTTCTTGCCACCGTGCTCTCCCTTTACCAGACAGAAGGTAAAGAATTTGCCGATCACCGGTTTGTCCGCACCCCATTCCAGTACCTTTCGGGCAAAGAAATAAATAATGGGAACGGGAACCATATTGCCGATGACGCAGACGATGTAGCTCTGCAATAAAGGCAGTCCCAATCCCTGGGATACGGGAATCGCGCCACGCAGTTCAATGAGCGGCACCATGGAGATAAAGAAAATCCATAAATACTTTGTTAACATCCAAGATACTCCTTTAAGGCATCGACAAGTGCCTGCATCTGTTCATCGGTTCCAATGCTGATACGCAGATAGTTGTCAATGCGTGGTTTGTGAAAATAGCGGACAAAGATATTTTTACTCTTGAGATAAGTAAACAATTCCTCCGCCGTTTTCTCTTTATGCTTTGCAAAGATAAAATTACTATAAGAATCCGGGAATGTAAAGCCCAGAAGCTTTAATTCTTTCTTAACCCACTCTCTCGTTTTTATCATTTTACCGACAATGTCATGAAAATATGCATCGTCTTTCACTGCTTCTACGCCGAGAATGAGCGATGGACGGTTCATGGTATAGGAATTGATGGAAAATTTCACATCATTCATATAGCCAATGAGTTTTTCGGAGCCAAGCGCAAAACCGATTCTGGCTCCTGCCATAGCGCGGGATTTGGAGAAGGTCTGTACCACCAGTACGTTATCGTACTTCTCCGTCAAAGGCAGACAGCTTTCCGCACCGAAATCCACATAGGCTTCATCCACGATCACGATGCTGTCCGGGTTGTTTTTCACAATGTTCTCAATCTGCTCCACCGGCATGAACAATCCGGTAGGGGCATTGGGATTGGCAATGACAATTCCACCGTTTTCTCTGTTATAATCTTCCACCCGAATCTGAAACTGTTCGTCCAGAGGAATGGTTTCGTAGGGAATCCGGTACACCTCTGCCCATACATCATAGAAGGAATAGGTGATATCCGGAAACAGAACCGGTTTATCCGAATTAAAAAAAGTAAGAAACGCAATGGAAAGCACATCATCGGAACCTACTCCCACAAACACCTGAGACGGTTTCACATGATAATACTCTGCCAGGGCATCCACCAGCACAGACGCATTGGGATCGGGATATAACCGCAGTGCATCCGTATCCATTTCCTTGGCCGCCTTCGCTACGCCGGGAGCAGGAGGATAAGGACATTCGTTTGTATTTAACTTAATTACCTGTTCTGTCTTCGGCTGTTCTCCGGGTACATAAGGCTCCACCCGGCGTACATTACTTTCCCAACTCATTTTCTTCTCCATTTCTGCACGTGTTCTTTGCCCATGGCCAGTTTATGTCAAGTTCGCGCAGGCACCTTTTCCATTTAGCTGCAGCCCTGTGCCCGCTCTGCTGCCTGCCTCCGGTATGCAATGGCATCTTCCTCGCAGCCCCGCTCATACGCCAGCTGCGCCAATGCCTCCAAAGGTTCCTGATTTCCGGAAGCATAATCCAGCACCGGCTTCGTCTCAAAGGCAGCATTATAATACCAGAGGTTGGCCTCCTCCTTGTCTCCGGTCTGCTCAAAATACCGGGCCAGCTGCAGGCAAAGCTCCGAACAGGGCTCCACCGTAATCAGCCGACAGGTATATTTGAAAAAGCCATTGGTATCTCCGGAAGTAAGTGCTGCCATGGCGGGAATTAAGCCCGCCATCTGAAAAGCATCGGACTTGGCTTCTGCCACTTCCATCTGTTTCACAAAGTAAGGAGCTGCCTTCTGTAAATGCACTGCACTGCCAGCCTTGTACAGTTCCATGGCATACATTCTCTGCAACCGTTCCGAAAGCTCTTCTCCACGCTCCAGCACCCGTTCAAATGCCAGCAGATCCCGATCTGCGTGACTTTCCTGCTGCCTGTGGATAATCTCAATATCGCTGTCAAACACAAGGGGCTCCGTCACCACCTGTTCATGGATGGGATCTGCCCAACGGAAGGTACGCAGTCGCCGAAACAGCTTCGGACGGTATTCTTTGTCAAAATTATAAACGCTGCCGTTTTGCAGTTGGTTTACATAATACATCTGTACAATTTCGACTTCCGGGGCGGTTTCCAACTGCTCTTTCAGACGCAGCAGTTTCTGTTGATTCTCCTCGTCCAGAAGTTCATCCGCATCGGCACAGTAAATGTAATCCCCCGTTGCCTTGCCGAAGGAAAAATTTCTGGCATCTGAAAAACTGCCTGTCCACGGGAAATCAAATACCCTGTCTGTATAGGAAGCTGCAATCTCCTTGGTACGGTCTGTGGAGCCGGTATCCACGATGTTGATTTCATCCATGGCGGCTTTCAGACTGTCCAGACATTCTGCCAGCAGTGCTTCCTCATTTTTTACAATCATGCACAGAGAAAATTTCATAGGAAATTCTGTCCTTTCCCTATTATAAAACCTTGGATAAGAATTCCTGTAAACGGGGTGCCTGGGGATTGGTGAAGAACTCCTGCGGTGTATTCTCTTCCATAATGTTTCCGCCATCCATAAACAGCACCTTGGTAGCCACTTCTCTTGCAAAGCCCATCTCATGGGTAACCACTACCATGGTCATGCCGGACTCTGCCAGTTCCTTCATAACATCCAGAACCTCACCTACCATCTCCGGATCCAACGCGGAGGTAGGCTCATCAAAAAGCATTACCTTCGGGTTCATGGCAAGGGAGCGCACAATAGCGATACGCTGCTTCTGACCACCGGAAAGCTGTGCCGGGTAAGCATCGGCTTTCTCCAACAGATTGACACGTTCCAGAAGCTTCAATGCATTTTCACTGGCTTCTTCCTTGCTCATTTTCTTTAATTTCACGGGAGCAAGGGTAATATTATCCATAATCGTCAGGTTATTGAACAGATTGAAATGCTGGAATACCATTCCCATGTGTTCTCTGACATGATTTAAATTCACCTTCGGGTCGGTAATGAGCTGCCCGTCAAACCAGATTTCCCCACTGGTGGGCGTATCTAACAGGTTCAGGCAACGCAGGAAGGTACTTTTTCCGGAACCGGAAGGACCTACGACTACGATTTTCTCTCCGGGAGCAATATGATAATTCACACCCTGAAGGACATGATTGTTTCCAAATTTCTTGTGTAAATCTTTAACGGTTATCACCTTGACGCAGCCTCCTCTCCAGTTTTGCAAGCAGAATTGTCAAAATCTTGATGATGACAAAGTAAATCACAGCGGCACCGATTAACGGCATAAATGCCTGGTAAGTGATGGAAACCACCTGGTTCGCTGCACGGGTTAAGTCGGTCATACTTACATAACCCACAATTGCCGTTTCCTTAATCAGTACGATAAACTCGTTACCGATGGGAGGCAGAACATTTTTAATCGCCTGGGGGATGACAATGTAAATCATGGTCTGGGATTTGGAAAGTCCCAGTGCGCGTCCGGCCTCGGTCTGCCCTTTATCCACTGCCAGGATACCGGCACGGACAATTTCTGCCACATAAGCACCACTGTTGATACCGAATGCCAGTGCTGCCACCAGCATACTGTTTTTGCAGGAAGCAAAAATGATAAACCACATAATCAACAGCTGCAGCACAGACGGTGTGCCACGGATCACGTCCATATAAACCGTGGCAATATAAGACCAGACACTGGGCTTTCCGTTCTTTCTGGTGGAAAGCTTCATGAACGCGATAATCGTTCCGATTATCATACCGATAATGGCAGCATAAACTGCCAGCTGCATGGTAACACCCAATCCCTTAAAATACAGTTTCCAGCGATCACCCTGGATAAAAGCCATGTAGGCGGCTTGTTTCACGTCTTCAAGCCATACCTGAAAATCACTCATTCGTATACCCTCTCTCTCTGAATCTTTAAAAGGCACCGGCGCAGACACCGATGCCTTTGATTATAGCCTATTTATGCCATATTGTCACGCAGTAAAACAGCAAGTGTTCACTCCTATTCGGACAATAACGGAATTACTCTTCATAGCCTACAATGTACTCCTCGTACAGTGCATCGTAAGTGCCATCCTCTTTTAACTCGTTGAGAGCAGTGTTAATCTGGTCAACTAAAGCGGATCCCTTAGGAAGAGCGATACCATACTGCTCAACCTCGAAACCGTAATCAGCACCGGATACTGCAACAACTTTTCCGTCATTGTTTGCCTCAAATACTTTTGCAGGTCCCTGGTCTACGATCACGCAGTCTATTTTACCATTCAGCATATCGTTTACAGCGTATACTGCTTTGTCATATGCCTGTACGGTTGCACCTTCGATTTCCTGTGCAGCGTAGTCGCCGGTGGTTCCCAGCTGTACACCGATGGTCAGACCCTTTAAGTCATCAGCGGTTTTGATTTCTGCACCGGCAGGCATTACGATGTACTGTACTGCCTCGAAGTAAGGATCAGCGAAATCAACAGTCTGTTTTCTCTCATCAGTAATGGTCATTGCTGCGATAGAGCAGTCAATTTTGGTTCCGATAGCAGCTACCAGAGCACCAAACTCCATATCCTGCCATTCAACGGTCAGTCCCATTTTCTCAGCGATTGCTTCGATCAGTTTTATATCAAATCCATCGGGGTTACCATTGTCATCTACCGTCTCGAAGGGAGGGAAGGTGAGGTTGGAACCTACGGTCAGGACACCATCCTGAAGGGTTTCTACTGCTGCAGCAGCAGTTTCGGTTGTCTCTGCTGTGGTTTCTGTCTCAGCTACAGTTGTCTCTGTTTCAGCTGCAGTAGTCTCTGCTGCACTTTCTACAGTCTGTGCGGTTTCTGTTGTAGTGGTTGCAGCGCTGCTGCCGCAAGCGGTCAGGGAAGCAACACCAAGAACAACAGCTAACATGGTTGCAATTGTCTTTTTCATAATAAATCCTCCTTGTTTTCCGAAGGAAAATGCGACTGCAAGGAGCAGAGGATTTTCCTCCTTGTTTTGTCTTAACTATCGTCCAATATAACAGAAGGTGAAGCAGATTGCAACCACAAATTTGCATAAATATTAACCAATATTTGCATTTTTATTCATCAAGTTGAAAACGATAACATACAACGCCATGTGCCGGAATGGGAATTTCCGGGGCTGCGATCCGGGCAAGTCCGGGCACGGAGACGGTTTCCGCTGTCCAGATTTCCAGTCCTGCGTAGAATGCAGGCAGATTTCTGGCATCCTGCAGCTGCAGCACATGAGGAAGCAGACGCACCTTCTTCGCTTTATCATTCAAATTAAACACCGCTACGAACACGGTCTTTTCATCTTCCGTACTGCTCTTCCAGATGACCACATCCTCTTCCCGGTAGATTTCTCTGGCATTTCTTCCATCCCGGTGCATCTTGAGGATGCCGCTGTTGGTCAAAAGCTGATTGGTAAATTCGTCATTGTCCTTCAGATTTCCACCAAACATCAAAGGAGAACGGAACATGCTCCATAGTGTCATCATGGTTTTCTGCTCGTCCTGTGTCAAACGGGTATAGCGGTCACCCACACCACGGGATCCGGAACGAATGCCGATGTGTCCCAGAGGCAGCATGTCGCAATCCGGCCAGTTGCCATCTCCCACATACTCCTGCCATTCCTGACACCGTTCAAACATTGCCTTCACATCCGCCCAATCATCCCAAAGGTCGTCTGTCATACGCCACAGATTGGCATTTTGCTGCAGCACCGCTCCGTCTGACAGCTGTGCCGGTCCGGGAGATACACTTAAGACCATCTTTCTGCCGCTGTTAAGAATTGCCCGGTGAATCATTTCCAGTTCCCTGGCTGCACACCGGGGTGCTTCCGGCGTATAATATGTATGACAGATATCATCCACTTTTACATAATCCACACCCCAGGATGCATAAAGAGCAAACACAGAATCATAATAAGCCTGTGCCCCTTCCCTGTCGGTATCGATTCCGTACATATCCGTATTCCAGGAGCACAGAGATGCCGGGTGGGCAATCTGTCTGGCGGTTGCCTCCGTTCCCAGAATTTTTCTATTTTCATGCACGGCCTGTCTGGGAATTCCCCGCATCATGTGGAGTCCGAATTTCAGCCCCATCTCATGAATCCGATCCGCGATGGGCTTAAAGCCTTTTCCATCCGCTGCTGATGGGAAGCGATTCACTGCGGGAAGCAGGCGGGAATATTCGTCTATGCATAATTCCGTGAATTTGTGATAACCGGCCGAGTCCGCTTCCGGCTCGTACCACTGAATATCACATACCACGTATTCCCAGCCGTATTTTTTCAGATGCTGCGCCATGTACTCCGCATTTTCCAGAAGTTCAGCCTCTGTGACACTGGCTCCAAAGCTGTCCCAGCTGTTCCAGCCCATGGGGGAAAAGGGGGCTGCTTCCTGTATTTCCTGTCTTATGTTCTTCATGTCTGTTACCTCCCAAGTATTTCTGTAAACCTACCTCCAATATACCGCCGGAAAGGGGAAAAAACAAGAGATTCTGTCCCGCTTGCCAGCCCATTTGCTTTTCTTACGTGAATCCGCTAGAATCAGATTGAAGATGAGGTTAAAAATAATTGATTATGGAAAGGATTTTTTCCCATGAAATTAAAGGATTTGGAAATTTATGACCAGATTACCATACAATGTCACGATAATCCCGATGCGGATGCCCTGGCTTCCGGCTACGGGCTGTACTGCTATTTTTCCTCCAAAGGAAAATCCGTCCAGCTTATCTACAGCGGACGCGCCCCCATTCAAAAGGCAAACCTCACATTAATGATCGACCGTCTCCATCTTCCCATTACCTATCTGGCACCCTTTTCCGGTCAGCCTCTCCAGGTTCCGGGACTGCTCATCACCGTGGACTGTCAGTACGGCGAGGGCAATGTCACCCCCATTGAGGCAGAGGATGTGGCCATTATCGACCACCATCAGGATGTTTCTGCCGATTTGGAGAAAAAGGTTGTGGTTTCCTCTCTGGGCAGCTGTGCCACGTTAGTCTGGAAGCTTCTGTGCAATGAGGATTTTCGTTTTTCCGACTACCCTTATCTTGACACAGCGCTTTACTATGGTCTCTACACGGACACCGGACAATTTGCCGAGCTTTACAATCCTCTGGACATGGATATGCGGGAATCTCTTCACTTTGACAAAAATCTGATTACCCTGTTCCGCAATTCCAATCTCTCCTTAAAGGAACTGGAAGTCGCCGGGGTTGCCATGATTCGCTACAGTTATAACGACGATTACCATTTCGCTGTCATCCAGGCGCAGCCCTGCGATCCCAACATTCTGGGACTCATCAGTGACTTCCTCCTCCAGGTGGCAGAGGTTACCAGCTGCCTGGTCTATAATAAAATAGAAGGAAGTGGCGATTATAAGCTCTCCGTCCGCTCCTGCATCAAAGAAGTAAATGCCAGCGAACTGGCGGCTTTCCTCACAGAAGGGATCGGAAACGGCGGCGGTCATCTGGAAAAAGCCGGAGGTTATGTAAACCGCAAACTTTATGTGGAGAAATATCCTACCACTCATTCCGAAGCTTTTTTCAATAATCGCATGATTGAATATTTCAACGCCTATGATATCCTCTATGCCCAGGACTACGAAGCGGATTTATCCACCATGCCTTCCTACCGGAAAAAGAAAATCCCTTACGGCTATGTGAAAGCCACCGACTGCCTGCCCCTCAGCACTCCCATCGCCCTTTACACCGGAGAAGGTGAGATCGAGCAGACCGTAACTGCGGATCTGATTTTTGTCATCAGCCCCAATGCCACCATGCATCCCACGACCCTGCGCCATCTGCGGGATGCCTATGAATGTCTGGAAAAACCTTTTGTTTTACCGGACGAAAGCAGTCTTCCGATCGTCAAGAACAAACTGACCGGTGACACTGTCCCCCTGCTTGCCCACGCCCAGACCTGTATTCCGGCTGCAGAAGCACTGGTTCATGCCCGGAAGCTGGAGAAAGGCGTCAAGGTCTTTTCCCTGTGGGATAACAGCCGCTACATCACCGGAAATCCCGGCGATTATCTGGTGGTTTTAGACAGCAATCTACACGATTTATTCGTTATCAAAAAAGAAACCTTTGAGGACTCTTACGAAAAGGTCTGAAAATATACTCGTACAGGCATAAGCCCCGGCATTTCTCTCATACCATGTAGTAATAGAGAAATTTCCGGAGTTATCGAATGAAAAAATGGAAGGATTTTCTGCTCTATTTCGGAGCACTTTTTGTTTTTACCGCAGGGATGGTGCGTGTGTTGGGCGGTGCCGCTACTGTGAGTAACAGTGTGGGCGGACGTGAGCTGCCCATCTATTGTGTGGAAACCGACAAGCCGCAGATCGCCCTCTCTTTTGATGCTGCCTGGGGCAACGAGGATACAAAACAGATCATGGAGATACTGCGAAAGCACAACGTGAAGGTTACCTTTTTTATGACAGGAGGATGGGTGGATTCTTATCCGGAGGATGTGAAAATGATTCTCGCCGAAGGGCATGATTTGGGAAATCACAGTGAAAACCATAAGAATATGAGTCAGATTTCCGACAGTGAAATCAAAGAAGAAGTAATGAAGGTGCATGAAAAGGTCAAGGAGCTGACCGGCTATGATATGTTTCTGTTTCGTCCCCCCTACGGAGACTATGACAACCATGTGATCAAGGGTGTCCGCGCCTGCGGCTATTATCCGATTCAGTGGGATGTGGATTCTTTGGACTGGAAAGACTACGGCGTGGATTCCATCGTCAATACGGTGTGCAGCCATAAGCATCTGGGCAACGGCAGTATCATCCTGTGCCACAATGGGGCAAAGTACACCGCCCAGGCGTTGGACACTCTCATCACCACTTTAAAAGATAAAGGTTATGAATTCGTGCCTTTGTCCCAGCTGATTATCCGGGATGATTATCATCTGGATCACGAAGGCCGGCAGCATGCAAATTAAACAGAAGGTGCTTTGATGCTCAGCAGGATTATTGTCTGGGGTACGGAACAATAATCCTGCGTGATGGTTTCATGGGTTTCTATTCCATTTTCCTCAGTTCGTTCCGAATATTCTCCACCTGTGTCATTACTTTCTGCAGTCTTTTCTGCGCTTTATTAATCTGTAAATGCGTCAGTGCCTTCAGCAAGCCGTCATCGACCCCCATAGCAATTGCTGACGCCAAATGACTATAGTTCAATTGCACACTTTTATTTTTCTGTAACCCACGTAATTCTCTGTTCAAATTATTTAGCGCACTCTGTGCCTGTCGCATGCTCTCATCTGTTTCTGAAAGCGCGGAGTACTTCATGAAGGATGTGAAAAATCCCTTGGTCATCATATCCAGAAAGCTGGCAGTACTGCCACTATTTAATGCGTTTTGTGCCTGCACCAGGCAATCCAGTGCCTCATCTGCGGCATCGATGGCACATTGCACCCGATATTCCAAATCCTGCTGCCCTGCTTCCTCCCCATCTTCATCAAGTTCTTCCCGCAGTTCCTCCGGAAGTTTCAAATTCCGTTCCTTTGCAACCTGAATAATCATATCATCACTGACATTACCATACAGTTCCTCCAGCGACTCCTCTGTCAACAATAATTTTGACAAATATACAGCCTTTTTCACCGTATCCTCGTTGCAAAGCCGAGTCAGTTCCGCCAAATTCTCATCCCGAAACCGTACCCCTTCATCCAACGCTCTGGAAATGAACCGGCTTGCCTCGTATTCGTCATCCCCGAATAGTTCCTGGGTCACTTCCATTACTTCATCATCATTTCCAAAGCCTGTAACTGCCTGCAAGCGTTCCCTGGCATATTCCGGTTTCCAATCATAAAAAGCATCATAGAATCGGCTCCATGGGATCGGCGTATCGCCAGCGCATAATTCCTCCTCCAACGCATCGGCAATATCTGCCGGAACAGGTATCTTATATTGCTTTACCAGTTCAATAATTAACTCGTCATCAATGCAGCCATATATATCCTCTAAATCCTGCCCGGTAAGCGTATCTGCAGATTGATATAATGCTTTCTTAAAGCTTTCCTCTGTACACAGGTCAGCGATTTCTACAAGCTTCTCCCCGGAAAACTTTATTCCCTGCTGCAATGCCCTATTAAGGAGTCTGGTGGCTCCTTTTTTATCCTCATAGCCAATGATGGTAAGTGCATCAACGATTTCGTCCGGTTCCCCCATATCTTCCAGGGATGCTATCTTGTTTACAGCAGTACTTACTGCCCAATCGTTTATTTTTTCATAATAGTCGCACCACTGCATGTGTCTCCCCCTATATCACAATGCCATGACAATGATCCATCTCATGCTGTATGATCTGCGCAGTCCAGCCGGAATATTTTCCATGCTGTTTCTTGAAGTTCTCATCAAGATAGTTCACTTCGATTTCCTGATATCTCGTACAAGATCGAACGCCTTCTTGTTTATCATTTTCTGTTGCATCCACTGATTTCTACGCAAGGAACAATGGATCTTTTACTATTTTCTTTACCATAACTGTAGTCCTTAGAATTTCACTACTTCCGGCTCATGTGTAAATGCGGAAAATGTTGCTGTTGCGTTCTTAAAATAGAACACCTCCGTATTTCCATCATCCGCAGAATACATCTTCTGTAAGGAAGGATATGCATCAAGCATAGACTGTCTTGCTTCCCTGCGGTCATCTTCTACCAGTTCACCGGCTACACGAAGCCACTCACCATTCTTGAACGCACAGATTTCTACCTTGGGATTGGCATGAATCTGCTTGGACACAGCCTTGACCTTACCTGTCTGGATATAAAGTTTCCCTTCAAAAATATGGGCTGTTCCGAAAGGTCTTACTCTTGGCTGATCTCCCTCAACTGTTGCTAAATAATATGTTTCTGCTTCTTTTAAAAACTTTTCTACTCGTTCCATTGATTTGTCCTCCTGGTGTTTTATTTGATATCGTTTGTTGTCGTTATGTATGTGTTCCGTGATTTTATATGGTCTTTAATATGCGTTGTATTGATTCCGACCGTATCAGCACATTCATCTTTTCAATTCCGTTTTCAATCTCCGGATTACCGCACCTAAGACTATTCTGATGCTCTGATACGCAACAATCCATGTACCAACATTCACCCATAAGTGCCCCATTAACAGACCATTTCTCGTTTTGCGTAAATTCACTCACTAATGATTTCATTATTCTTTCTGTAGAGTACCGTTTAAAACTAGTTATGTATTGTAATGTTTTAACATCAGCAATCTTTGACAAATCAATGGTATGATTCTCAACAGCCGCTAAAATCTCCTTACGAATCTTGATTTTGTCTGCCTTTCCAGTCCCCGTCCATGTCACCAGTTTATCAAAAGCAAGAATTAGATATTCAAAGCAAATTATATCCAGAATTATAATCTTCCCTTCCGATTTTTCAGCTATTGACTTCAGCACACGGTATTTGTTACGGATATCTTGGTTATCAACCACATAATCAAACGCAATATAATACTTATCGTCCTGTTTTATCTTCAAATCTGATACTGCGTCTAATAGGCCTTGATTGCTTTCTTTGCTTTCAATTACTAATGTATTATCAAAAAAGAGCTGATTGACTAGCTTCCAGAAATGAAACCCTGCACCAGTATCTTCTGTCCACAAATATTTCATATCACAGTTCCTCTTCCAGTGTTATCCTGTTATTATCAAGCTTCAATACCTTAAAGCTCTTATCAGAAACATTGAGTCCATCGCAATTTCGTAAAAAAAGCATATACTGGTTTGAAAACTCAAAATTAATGAATTTCCTTACATCATCATTAATCAGAATGTCCGCATTATCAACCACAATAAAGCTGTCTGTACATTGCTTTATTGATTCCGAAAAATTATCCGATTTGTAGTTAAACAATTTAATAGCCCTGTATTCATCGGTCAATCTTAAATCTTCCAACATTTCATAAAGCACCGTTTTTCCAGTACCGCTATCTCCACCAACAAGCGTTATTCTGTCATCAAATTCTAAATCGTATGAAAAGGGATCTGCCTTAAATATAATATTCTTATAAATCATCTGCTTCTCTCCTTTCATATTCCTTGCTCCACCAGGCATTATATCCCCTGCTTCCTGTCACTATATCAGAATCGTTAAATCTGATCTGTGCATCGTCCGGAATATCAACCAGAGTCGGTCTGGACATATAAATCTTTATATTGTCCATTGTAAAAATGATTTTAAGCACGTTCGAACCACATTCTTCTACACACACCACTTTATCAGGATGCTTTATGATATTAAGTAAGGTCTTACATCCGGATGATAAATTCCGTATTGTACCTAATCCATATCTTGTTTCAATATGCTTGTCTGGAGTTAATGTTGCTGCGTCCACCTGTTTGATGAGATTTATTTCATTCTGGGACATTTCCTCATTACTGGTATTCAGATTGAAAAATAAATCATTTTGAAGAATCCAGTCCTTTGAATCTCTTTTCTCTGTATAGATATCTATCATTTGATGCTGCTCCCTCCAGTCAATGTTTCTGTGTACGTTTTATTGCGCTTTATAAAATGGTATTATTATGCCCACTAGGAAATTCCCATTGTCCTTTCAGCTCCCATTGTCTCTAGCTGTTGCAACTACCTTATGCTTTTCCTTTACAGAATCGCAGATGGATGCAACGACTACGCTAACTATTTTTCTTTTCTGTCGTCTCCATTACATCATGAAAAAATGTTGAAATTGCTTTTTCCTTAATTGAATAGTATCTTTTTTCTCTTGTGACATATGATACATAGCCTCTCTTTGACAGTTTCTCCATTATCTTTGTTATTGCCAAATGATGCCGATCTACTTCATTTCCAATCTCTACTGCAGACATTTCATGTAGTCTATTGTTATATAAAACACGCAGTATATCAATTTCTATATCAGGCAAACTTTCCGATTTCCACTTTGCAATCTGCTCTTTCATGATTTCCTCTAATTGATTTACTTCTCGAATACAATTCTTTTCTTGGCAGTTCAAACAAAAGCCAAATTTTTTAGTAACTTCATACTCTGCTTGATCTTTATATTCATATCCACAATTACTACATTTGGGGACTTCAACTGCATTTACGGCTGCTGGTATGAAATCAGTATAATCAAATTCATCCTGTCTCCAATAATCATATGCTCTTCTAAACTCAGGCTTACCATAATCTATTTGGTTTTCTAAACATAGTCCATAATTTAAACCATAATATGATGCTCTAACACCTGGCTTTCTACTACTTCCTTCATTAAACTTACTTACAATATAATACAATTCTAATGTTTGTAAAATGCTTTCAATCTCTTTATCAATATAAAAATGTGATGTTGGAAGCCAATATGTTATACCTGATTTATATTTTTCTAGTGTCTGCTTATATATATCTTTTATAGTTTGCTTTCCTGTGTATTTTTCTATCAAGCCTCTTTTTATTGTTTTTGCCATTTCTATCAAATCATCCATTAATTTCTTTTGTGTCATTTGCGTAAGAATCTTGTTCTCATCAAAAAATGATTCTTTGTATCTACTGTCATTGCAAAAATCGGCCAATATATTATTTACAAAATATGTTTTAGATGCATTATTTAAATCTGCAATAGTAATACCATTTCCTTTGTTGATAGAATTGAGAAAACTGTACTTTAAAACATACCCAAGGCTTCTCGGAATACCTGCAGATGCATAGAACAAGGTTTTATAGTATATATCTATTTTTTCTTTAGATGTGTCAAAAATATCATCAGAATCTAATTGTCCATTTGTGTACACTGAAATTCTCTTTTTCAGCGTTCTCTTTATGTAATCAATTCCTGATGCCTCAACATTTTTGTAATTTGTTGATGTTTTCTCATATACATCATAAAAATCAAGAGAATACGAGACTATCTTCGATGAATCTATGTTTCCCAGATATATTCTATATGGATATGCAGCAAGCTTAATAACAAACATATCATTATATGAAGAAATAATTGGTGCTATCAAAGAATCTACTATCAATTTCTGTGAATCCTTTGTTAGTTCACTAAAATCATCCAAAAAAAGATATACTTTTTTCACTGAATGTTTATCCAATATCTTCTTCATTTTTTTTAAAACCGTATTTATAGAAAAAATACGCATTTCTTGTTTTGTATGTTGTTCTTCTGTTGCATTTTTTTGTGAAAAAGATACTCCAGCCTCTGTTTTTTTATCTGTATTTGCATTCAGATTAAACTGTGTACTTTTTTCATTGTTTATGGTGAACTGCATTGTTCTTGTGAAATTTTCATCTATATAATCACCATTTTTTATTTCTTCAAAAAGTTTTTCGATGTCTTTGTCCTGAAAAATTTTCTTACAATCAATTTTGATTTTCTCTAATATCTGATTAAAAAATTTCAAATAAACATTATATTTATTCATCAATTCTTGTTCTTCACTATTAGATGTTCTGACTTCCTCATAACAAGACTGTAAATTTATATATACTGATATTACACCTTTCTTTTCTTTAAGTTTTTCTTCTGCTTGTAAAAAAATAGTAGACTTTCCCGTCCCTCTACGTCCCTTAAAAATAGCATGGTTTTCATCCAGTGCCTGTTTTAAAAAATAATCATTTTCAAACAAATCCACATATAACTGCGGCAACAAATTTTTATTTTCGTCGTCTCGAATATCAGGACGACCACTTTTTATCAGAGACTTAAATGCTTCTTCGATATTATCCCTCTGGGATAGCAATGTTAACCCATCCATTGTACTTTCTCTCCTTTATCGTTTATATCAATTTATCCTTCAGTTCCTATAAGCAATCTTCAATTTTATCGACATCAATCAAATGCAAATTTACTGTTGTTCCATCTACACTTTCAAACTAGATTGGATCATGGTTTCTCACTTCGTCATTCGCCTAGTATAACGACCATATTTCAGACATACCTCCCTAATTTTTAATACCATCTCTACTTACTATTTTTATAGTACCTCTCCAAATCCTCCCTCATCTGCTCCTTCACTCTCTCCCAGTCCTCTCCGCCCATCTTTGCCATCAATGCATGGTTCATTGAAATCTCTCCGAGGTCTTTCGAGTAATACATAAATCTTTTTCTCTCGAACTTTTCAAATGGATTAGTCAGCATGCTGCTTTTGATCATTTTTCTGTCCTTCAGTGTCTCCGCATTGTAAGGGCAGCTGGGTCTGTCTACCGGCAAGCCTTTGTTGATTCTGTCCTGATAGAACGCTATGTAATCCGTCAGTACATCCTCTATTTCTGCCTCGCCGTTAATATCCATATGATCTATGAACGACAGTAGGAACGGCATTTTGTAGGACAGGGAATAATCTCTTTCTTCCAGGAATGCAAAGAAGTCATCCCGGACTGTTTCATCGTTGTGTTCCTGAATATTCAGTTCTTTTCTGTATTTTTCTACATCATCCGGGCTAAATAAACTGATCTTTTTACTTCCGAAGGGAAATTCTAAAGTCGGTGTAATCTTTCCTTTGCGGATCCAACTATTGATCGTTCCGGTATTGACGAAGTACTCTCTGGCAAGCTGTTCCTGGCTGTAATAGTCACCGTACCTTTCTTCAAAAGTATGGATGTCCACTTCCACGATACGCTCTACCCTCTCGCTGAACCCATCGATTTCAATCATCTCTCCCGGCAGGTAATCCTGTCTCGTAATGTCTCCAAACGGTACATACAGTGGATTTGCAAAAATAGCATGCATACTGCAAGGTCTGACCATCGCCCCGTATTCGTCCACCACATCTATGACAAATACATTTTTCTTAACGGAAGTCCGACGCAGCCCTCTGCCAATCTGCTGGAGATACAATACTTTCGATAACGTTGGTCTTGCCATAACGAGGATTCCAAGCTCCGGATAATCCCAGCCTTCCGAGATCATATCGCAGGCGCACAAGAACCGGATCTTATGTTCTTTGAACTCCTGCATTACCTTCTCCGGGTGTCTGGTATCTCCGCTGTAATCCGCTGCTGAAATTTCCGCCTCATTCATGAGCCACGCCATCTCTTTGGTATGTGCCTTATTGATGCAGAAGATGATGCCCTGACGCTCTCCTGCTTCTCCCTCGTTGAAATAATCCCGGAGCACATTTACGATCAATTCATTTCTTGAAGTAACGCGCACGCTCTTTTCCAGATCTGCGTTCACATAGTCCTTCCCGTTAAATCGGACATGACTCAGATCAATGTTCGTTTCAATACGATAGACATTGGCTCTCGCCACGATTCCTTTTTCCATGGCTTCTTTCACCGAAAGCTTTGTCGTATAATTGCCGAAGATTTCTTCCAACCGCTTTTTATCCGGACGCTGATCTGTCGCGGTCAGTCCCACGAGGAAATCCGGAGTATAGTATTGGATCATGCGTTTCCACATCGGTGCAACTGCATGATGTGCTTCATCCACTACGACATAGGAATAGTAATCGCTCGGTTTTTCGTGATAATGTCTTGCCGCATAGCTATAGGTTTCAATATCTATCCGGTTCTGCAATGTCTGTAAATCTTTGGCTACACGTTCTTTCCAATCCGTGGTAATATTCGTATTCGGTGCCAGAATCAATGCACGGAACTTTTCTTTTCCTGCTGCGAAATTACGGATATCTTCCTCAACAATCCGGGATTTTCCTGCTGCTGTGGGCAGTACAATCAAAAATGCGCGGATTCCTTGTTTTCGTCTCTCTTCGATCTCTGCAAGGCTGATTTCCTGATGTTCATACAGCTCTGTCTTACGTTCCAGCAGCAGTCTCGCTTCCCGGAACCCGGTTGCATCTTTGCCCAGATAAGAACGGATGTCATCCTCAATCCGTTCCCGGAACTGACAGTCCTCCGTAGAAAAACGGTATAATTTCAATCCCCATAATGCACAGGTATTCTGTTTTTTCAGCTGTCTCCGGTAACCTTTTTCTCCGATCAATTGCGGATGATGGTAATGAACTCCGTTCTCCTCAATGGCTACTCTCCCATCTCCGGTATCTACCATATAATCAAGGAAATAGTGATTCCCCTCATCATCTGCAATTCGGAATTCTTTTTGCAGATATTTCAGAGCAGCCATCCCATATACATCCGTGAAATTTTGTTCAAACATCAATTCCAGCGGAGAGGAATCGGCGTGTTCTCCGCGCTCTGCTACATTCTTCCCAGCATGCAGAATCTCCGGTCTGCTTTGATGCAGATATTTTTCTATCATCTCCGGATCATAGCCCAGGAATCGGAACACCCTCCGATACGTTTTCATATAATTGTTTTGTTTATCTGTGATTAGTGTATACGGAAAAATCTGCTTGCCTTCCCGGCAGGAGCAGATTTCGTCATCGATAATGACCATGTCCACCCCATCATCATAGAAGCGACTCACCCCGCCATTGGGGTAAGTCACTGTCTCTCGGAGGACATAGTCCGGATATGCAATTAAGAATTCGTCTTTTTTAGGAACAGATTCAACCATTTTTCTTCCCTGTCCGGTCGCGCATCTTCTGTCCGAAAACTTCTCAGCTGGCAGAGTCCCTCATGCGTCTCCAACAACCGATTCATTTTCTCCTCTGTAAAGTCCAGAAAATATCTGCCGTTCCTTTCCCCTTCAAATACACCATACTTAAATGACATGTACAAAATGCCTTGCGGCTTCAATGCTTTTTCGATACGGTACAACACTTCATCCAATTTCCCTAAGGATAAGTGCAGCAGTGACGAGCACGCCCAGATACCGTCATACTTTTCTGCTTCGGCTAGCTCTTGAAAAAGCTGACATTTCACCGAAATACCGGTATACTCTGAGGCCAATGCGCACAGCTTAGCTGAGCCGTCTATGGCATCTACCTCATACCCTCGCTCCAGAAAATACTTCGTATCCCTTCCGGAGCCACAACCCAGATCCAGGATTTTCGCCCCGGTTGGCAGCTTTTCTAAAAATTCGTCCTGTATCGAATGAAAATCCACATTTCGCGTACTTTCTACAAAAGCTGCGGCATTTTCATTGTAATATTGAATTGTCTGATTTTTATTACATTTTTCGTTCATTTGTAAGTATCATAGCATATTTTGGACTAACCCGCAATCTATGGTAAATTGCTTATCTTATGCTTAATATGCCAAAATTTAGAAATTACCCTGGAATCAGGGCTTTCTTTCCCCCGTTCCGATAACATTTTGCCTCTTTTGTTTGAAAATTTAAAACGCAGTAATCTTCAAAGTTTGCGTGACTCCTTAACCGTTTCCAGTAATTCTCCGGCAGTAACCGCTGTATTTCCTTGATCTCCGTTACTATCTCTATGGTTCCTAAAAGCCATAGAATTTTTTCTTCTATATGGCATTCAATACTGCACTGCTTGCATTTTTGCAGAGAGCGTACTTTTTCTGACTGTTTTTTCGTGATAAATAAAACCTGTTCCAAACCCCCTGATGAAACTTTTTCCATGGGATAAACCATGGGATCCCCAGACTGCTCTACTACCGCCAAGTGAAGGGTTTCACTTTCTCCAAGCATTTTTTCCCACACATGCAGGTTTTCTCTATTTTCCATCTTTTGTATGTCGTCCTTTCCACCAATTCTTATTTCCTATTGAGCATTTCCGCGGGCAAATAGCGATAAACATCTTCTTTTTGCCCGCTTAGGGTCTATCCCAGGCATTATTTCTACGATTTCCGTTCATTATGTAAACCTTTACGGGCAAATAGATGGAAATCTTTAAATTTTGCCCGTCTCCAGACTATAAATTCGGGCAAAATAGTGAACATCTGTTCTATTTGCCCATGAGGCTTCTTTCTATCTAGGAAACCGGCTTCTTTAGCGCATATTTCCAAGGTCTCATGGGCAAATTTTTAAAAAATTTTTCTATATGCCCATATACATGTCTAATCCTGTTCCGTCCCTGGCAAATTACGCACATTTAAGCGTACATTAGAGAAATATAAGGAAACCTGTCAAAAATCTCTACTCATGAATCTCCAGGGGCAGTCCATCCGGGTCGTAGAAAAAGGTCATCTTCTTTCCGGTATAGTCATCCACCCGGATGGGCTCCGTGGCAATTCCTTTTTCCTCCAGTTCTCTCACGGTCTGCTCCACAGACTCCACTGCAAATGCCAGATGCCGTAATCCGTATGCTTCGGGATAGCTGGGACGTTTCGGGCAATTCTTAATAATGAACAGTTCCAATTCCATACCATTCAGCTGCAGATCAATTTTATAGTCGTCCCTCTCTGCCCGGTAGTTTTCCCGTATGACAGAAAATCCCAGCTGTTCTACATAAAAGTGCTTCGATTTTTCATAATCACTGCCTATAATGGCAATATGGTGTACCGTTTGTAAATTCATCTTTAACCTCATTTCTGCGCTCGATTTTGCGCATAACCAGTTTGTGTCAAGTGCGCGAAGACACAAATCTCGTGATTGAAAAACTTTATTTTTCAATTTTCTCCCCATTTTTACACTTGTCCTTTGCGCATGGCGAGTTTTTGTCAAGCTTTTCCTTCGCCATCTGGTAATAGGCAAGTGCCTCCTGTATCTTATCAAATCGGCTGAGAACCGTAGCCATATTCCCCCAGATGGTTCCTATCGCAGCATTGTCCTGTAACCCATAGGCTTCAATCAGTCTGCCGCATTCGGTCACTGCTGCCATTCCCAGTTCTTCTTCCCCCATGGTTCCGGCATAGCTCATCATTTCATTTAATACGGTAAGCTGCAGACTGACATCTTCCATTCCCACCGCCTCTGCGTAGGTTTTCTGGAGAAAATCCTTTGCTTCCTCCAGAGCATCCTTTCGATAGAAGCTATCCAACTGCTCCAAAAATTCCTGTCCCGTCATCTCCGTTTTGTTTCCTTTCTCTGTTTTTATTTTCTCTTTCTGTTTTTGTTTCTCTTTCTGTTTTTGTTTCTCTTTCTGTTTTTGTTTCTATTTCTATTTTTGTTTCTATTTCTATTTTCTATCTTTGTTTTCAGATAAGTTCCTGCTGCCGTATTCCCAGTCGGTATCAATTCAAGCATGTTCCTAAATTATAGGGAAAAAAAGGGGCTTTTGCAACAGACATACATTGACTTTTCCTGTGGCATGTATTATATTTTACTTTAGTGAATAAACGCGTTAAAGCGTAAAATTATACAAAGGGGTTACAATCATGCCAATCACGTATCTATTAGAGCAAAACTGCCGCCTTCACGGGGATGATATCTGTCTCGTGGAAATCAATCCGGAGGTGCAGGAAAAGCGTCGGGTGACCTGGAAGGAATACGAGCTCATGGAGCCCAATCCCACCACACACTACCGTCGTGAAATTACATGGAATGTCTTTAATGAAAAGGCAAATCGCTTTGCCAATCTCCTGCTTTCCAGAGGAGTGAAAAAGGACGATAAAGTAGCGATTCTGCTGATGAACTGTCTGGAATGGCTGCCGATCTATTTCGGTATTCTGAAAACCGGTGCCATCGCCGTTCCCTTAAATTTCCGTTATGCACCGGAAGAAATTGAATATTGTGTGAATCTGGCGGATGTGGATGTACTGGTCTTCGGACCGGAATTCATCGGTCGTGTGGAAGAAATTGCCGACCGCATCAGCAAAAACCGTCTGCTTTTCTATGTGGGAGACAACTGCCCCAGTTTTGCTGAGGATTATTCCTCCCTCACAGCCAACTGTTCCAGCCAGACACCCCAGATTCCTTTAAAGGACAGCGATAATGCCGCCATTTATTTTTCTTCCGGCACCACAGGCTTTCCTAAGGCCATCTTACATAATCATGAAAGTCTGGTGCATGCCTGCAAGGTAGAGCAGAATCACCACAGTCAGACGAAAGATGATGTGTTCCTGTGCATCCCGCCGCTTTATCATACCGGTGCGAAAATGCACTGGTTCGGCTCTCTCTTGTCCGGAGGCAAAGCCGTTCTGTTGAAGGGCACGAAACCGAAATACATTCTGGATGCCGTGTCCAAAGAAAAATGTACCATTGTATGGCTGCTGGTTCCCTGGGCACAGGATATTCTGGAAGCCTTAGACAGCGGTGAACTGAAATTAGAAGACTATGAGCTTTCCCAGTGGAGACTGATGCACATCGGCGCCCAGCCCGTGCCTCCCAGTCTGATCAAACACTGGAAGAAATATTTCCCCAATCACCAGTACGACACCAACTACGGTCTCAGCGAATCCATCGGACCCGGCTGTGTCCATCTGGGTGTGGAAAATATTGATAAAGTGGGAGCCATCGGCAAAGCCGGCTTTGGCTGGGAAGTAAAAATTGTGGATGAAAAGGGTGAACCTGTAAAGCAGGGTGATGTAGGTGAACTTTGTGTGAAAGGTCCCGGCGTCATGACCTGTTACTACCACGATGAGCGGGCAACCGCCGAGGTTTTAAAGGACGGCTGGCTCTATACCGGTGACATGGCGATGCAGGACGAGGATGGTTTCTATTTCCTGGTAGACCGGAAAAAGGATGTCATCATCAGCGGTGGCGAAAATCTTTATCCGGTACAGATTGAAGATTTCCTGCGGACACATTCCGCCATCCATGATGTGGCAGTCATCGGCCTGCCAGACCATCGTCTGGGCGAAATCGCTGCTGCTATTATCGAACTGAAACCCGGTGCGATCTGCAGTGAGGAGGACATCAACGATTTCTGCAAAGCGCTGCCCCGTTATAAGCGCCCCCACAAAGTTATTTTTGACCAGATACCCCGTAACCCTACCGGAAAAATCGAGAAACCCAGGCTTCGTCAGAAATATTGCGGCGAGCGTCTGGTAGAAGCACAGAACAAAGGTTGATTACAGACAGGAGATCACTATGATACTGAAGATTTTAATGCTTGCATGCTTTTTCGCAGTTATGGTTTCCATCGGCTTTTACTGCCGTAAAAATGCAACCGATGTCAACGGATTCGTATTGGGTGGACGAAGTGTCGGCCCCTGGCTTACTGCTTTTGCCTATGGTACTTCTTACTTTTCCGCCGTTGTTTTTATCGGCTATGCCGGACAGTTCGGCTGGAAATACGGCATTGCCTCCACCTGGATCGGTCTGGGAAATGCCCTGATTGGTTCCCTGCTTGCCTGGGTCGTTCTGGGCAGGCGGACCCGCATCATGACCCAGCACTTAAATTCCGCCACCATGCCGGAATTTTTCGGACAGCGTTTTCATTCCAATGCGTTGAAAATCGGTGCATCCATCATCGTTTTTATTTTCCTGATTCCCTACACCGCTTCTCTGTATAATGGTCTGTCCCGCTTGTTTGGCATGGCATTCCATATCAATTACACCGTATGTATCGTCCTGATGTCCGTGCTGACCGGCGTGTATGTCATCGCCGGAGGATATATGGCGACTGCCATTAACGATTTCATTCAGGGACTGATTATGTTATTCGGTATCGCGGTTGTCATCGCTGCGGTGCTGTCCGCCAACGGTGGATTTCTAAGTGCTTTGGACAGTCTGGCGCGTGTGGAGGATGCCGCTGCATCCACGACTCCCGGCGTCTTTGCCTCTTTCTTCGGGCCTGATCCGTTAAATCTGCTGGGTGTGGTCATTCTGACTTCCCTGGGTACCTGGGGGCTGCCGCAGATGGTGCAGAAATTCTATGCCATCAAAAGTGAAAACGTAATTCATAAGGGTGCTGTCATTTCTACCCTGTTTGCCGTAGTGGTATCCGGCGGCTGCTATTTTCTGGGCGGCTTTGGTCGTCTGTATTCCGACCAGATCGATATCGCTGCAGAGGGTTATGACAGTGTCATTCCCACCATGCTGTCCACCCTTTCTCCGTTGCTTATCGGACTGGTGGTCATCCTGGTATTATCTGCTTCTATGTCCACCCTGTCCTCTCTGGTCATCGCTTCCAGTTCCACTTTGACCATCGACCTGATTAAAGACAATCTGGTAAAGGATATGGATGACAAAAAGCAGGTACGCATCATCCGTGTGTTAATCGTGGTATTTATTGCCATTTCTGCGATTCTTGCCATTATACAGTACAAGAACAATATCACCTTTATCGCCCAGCTGATGGGGGTATCCTGGGGTGCACTGGCCGGTGCTTTTCTGGCACCGTTCCTGTACGGTCTGTATTCCAAGCGTGTGACCAAGGCTTCTGTCTGGGTGAGCTTTATCTTCGGTGCAGGGATTATGGTTTTGAACATGCTGTTCCGCAGTTCCTTCCCGGTGCTGTTACAGTCTCCCATTAATTGTGGGGCTTTCGCCATGATTGCGGGGCTGGTTCTGGTTCCGCTGGTAAGTTTGTTTACGCCGAAGCTGGATAAGAAATTGGTAGACAGTGCATTTGCCTGTTATGATAAGAAAATAGAAGTGCCGGTATCCATGGCATTAGGAGATGGGGAGAACAAATAAGTTCTCCCCTTTTTTCTACCTGAAAGGCGGGGACAATGGAGGCGCCAAAGCACACAGTGAAAAATACTACATAAATCGCTTTTTTTGCTCCTTATTAACAGCACCCACACCCGCCATGATGATGACGATGTCCGTACTCATCCATGCAGTCCTCGTCCGGATTTTTCATGCAAAGATGTACTGCTGCCTTCTTAAAGGTCAGCGGAAGAGCCAGAATATTCGGATTTTCTCCCACATATTTTTTCTTTGCATCGGCAATTGCCTCTTCAAAGGTTGCTCTTGTCTTCAGTCCCATTCCTCTGGCATATCCAGGCTCCTCGGCACCTACCATATAGATGGCACTGGTATTCATCTCCGCAATATGTCCACAGGACATCATAGAGAAACCATGGAAAGGATGGAATGCATTGCAGAAACGATATTTCCGGATATATTCTTCATTGGTTGCAAAATATTCCCCATAACGGTTCATATCCGGGAGTTCATTCATATGATCATGCTGGAACATGGTATAGAGTTCCCGCAGGTAGGGCCATAATTCATCATGAAAATAGCCATTACAGGTGGAAGCACAGATAATGACGCAATGGTCACTCATCACACGTTTGAAACGTAATACCTGGGCACTTAAAGCCTGCATCATCATAATGGGATTGGTTCCCATTCCATCCCCATAATGGAATTTCTGCGGCATACCAAATACCAGTATATCATATTTTTTCTCTGCCCAGTGCACATAAGTTCTCTTATCTGCGATTTTCCAGCTGATGGGCATCATCTCCTTGGCATAGCCGGAATAAATGGCAATCTGTCTGGAATTGGTGTCAAGAACCGCATCGCAGCAGAAGAAGGGATGTCCCATTTTTTCTTCCATATGCATGCTGATCTCATCGAATTTATTCCGCATCAGACTTCCGCCATTGACCGGTGTGAAATCATCTCTGTGCATAACGGAAGGAACGTGATGACTTGCAATACATTTCCAGTTTGTGATGCCGGTGGCACTATGCTTATATCCGCCGGAATATCCACCATAAGGGTTTCCCTGTACATGACCGATGAGAATGGGAATATCGCAATCGTATACATATTTGTTCATGTATACCGGATCTCCTCTGTGTGTGGTTCCGAGATATACCATATGCTCCTGGTCTTCACTGTCATGACTGATGATCTGTCCCGTATGCCAGAATTCATTAAATAACTCTTCGCCGAAAATAGCCTTGGCATCCGATTCCTTGCTTCTGGGATGTAAGCCGTTGGAAATAATGAAGAGAATATCTTTCTTCTCAACACCTGCGGCATAAAGCTCTCTTAAAATGTATTTAATGCTTAATTTTCTGTGACTGGTTGCCTGCTCACCACCCTTTACACGATCGGGAACTACAAAAGTTACCGTACTTCCTTTATGTGCCAGTTCTGTTAAGGTAGGCATTCCGATGGGATGGGCAAGGCTTTCCAGATAGGCCTCTTCCAATTTGTCCTCCGGGATGTAATCCGGATCCTTCACCGTTTCTCCCGGAATGAAAATATCCGTATTTCCCGGCAATTCTGCTGACATCGTTCCCTGACCGTATTCAAAATCAATTTTCATGTTAATCTCCATTCCGCCGCCTTCGGCTGGCGGCACAAATTTTCTCCTCGTAACATTGCTTTTATGAGACTGTTTTCAACCTTCCATATAAAGTCGGATAATTTCCAGATACTCTTCCGGATAATAGCCGATTTCTCCCTGGAATCTCGTAAGTGCGATTAACCCTCCGTCAATTTCAGGAATGGAAGCAAGCATGGCTGCATTATCCTGCTTTAAGCCACCACCATACACAATATCCATGCCGCCGGTTTTTTCTTTGACGAAACGGGCAATCTTGGTGATATATTCTTTTCCTGCCGGTACCTTACCGGGTCCGATCGACCAGATGGGTTCATAAGCTATCACGACCTTTGTTTTGTCAACTCCCTCCAGTCCGATTTCCAGCTGTTTCCCCAACACTTCCTGCCACTGTTCCTGTTCCTCGCTCTTTTCACCGATGCAGTAAAGAACCGTCATACCTCTGGCAATCGCACACTTGATCTCCTGATTCAACAGCCGGTTTATCGCATCCGTATCCGTCACCCCGGCTTCGGCCAGAATACCGGCTTTATCATTACGTTCTTCGCAATGTCCGATAATGGTTGTCTCGCATCCTGCGGCTTCCATTGCGGATGCAGGACGGTTGGTTGTAAAGGCACCAAAATTACCACCCACTGCGGTATCTGCCCGGTAGACACCCTGACAGCCGATTTTGATCGGACTTTCTTCTGCTTTCGCCTTTACCGCATGCAACAGATGCAGTTCCGGAAAATACATGGCAAATTCCACTTGGGACGGGTCATATCCCTTTAATTTTTCCTGGGTGTTTTTTACAATGTATTCTGCCCACTCAGAAACTGCCGCAAGGCGATTCACCCCGCCAAACTCCGTAGGAACATCAAATCTTTTTAAGTTCAGATAAATATGCTTCATTGGGATCCTCCTTGCTTAAATTCCTGCTTTTTTATATCGCTCAGCCATCTGCTCCAGGGTTACGATTTCCACCTTAGGTGCTTTTCCATAGCTTCCGAATTTTACAATCAAGGTACCTACCACTTCCTTCACACCATCTGCGATACACTTGCAGACTCTTGCCACATCGTCATCCGGTACATTTCCATACATGACCGTATCCATAATCGGTGTAATAAATACCCGGGGATCAAATGCAGATTTATTGGTCTCCAGCAATTCATAAATCTGTCCCACAGAAGCACTGCTTCTTAACGCTTCATCTCCTGCAAAGAGCTCTTTCATATTTCTGGTAACCGCCAGCCGGATATCTGTGTCTACATTAATTTTATTGATTCCGCAATGACTGACTTCAATCAGCTGGTTCACATCAATGCCGTATGCATTATGGATTTCCCCGCCTAATGCATTGATTTCTTCTACAATATACTGGGGTACCGTGGAAGAACCGTGGCTTACCAGATAGCCCTCAATTCCTTCATGCATCATGCATTCTTTAATCGCGATTGCAATCTCCTTACGGATAACTGCATTTTTTCCCTTATTCGCACCATGCATGGTTCCATAACTGATTGCCAGTGCATCTACACCTGTCTTTTTGAAAAATTCAATTGCTTTTAAGGGGTTGGTATAGGTGCTTGTTGCTGCAAAGACATGATCCTCTACGCCTGCCAGTACCCCAAGTTCTCCTTCTACGGAAACCCCTCTCGCATGGGCATACTTTACAACTTCCCGGGTCAGTTCCACGTTTTCCTCAAAGGGAAGGGAGCTTCCGTCAATCATGACACTGGTATAGCCTCCCTCAATGGCTGCCACACAGGAATCAAAATTTCGGCCATGATCCAGGTGCAGGGCAATGGGAATTCTGCTGTCTGTTCCGTATTTTTTAACGGCATCGGCAATGTTCTTCGCCCCGGCTTTTTTGTCTTCCAGGGTGGCATTCGCAAAGTCTGTACGGCCCCCCATAAACCCATTCGCCAGATCTGCTCCCTGCAGAATTGCCGGGCTTCTGAACATCTCATGAACATTAATCACTGCTTTTGCCTGGCATACCGCATTGACATTAAATGCCCCCTGGGCATAATCGTTTTTATCTGCAGCATCCAGGATTGCTCTCATCGGTACTAGCATATAATCTCTTTTTCCTCCTCGTTTTGCGAAGCAAAATCCGAACCCCTTGGTGAGGAGAGGATTTTCCTCCTTGTTTAAGCTACCTTGTTCGTGTTAGTTAAATTGTAGCATCCTTTTCGGGGAATTTGCGTATTATTTAGGCAAACGTTTGCTTTCCCAGTTCAAACCAGGAAAGCTGATTTTGCGAAGGAAGCACGTTGGCTGCCTCTTCCAGGTATGTTCTCAAATTTTCTCTCCTGTATCTCATAAAGCCTAATTAAAGGAAATCATTTTCGGCAGGCTCTCTCCAAGCAACGGTCTGCACCATTCTTTAAATGCATCCGTAACACCATTTCCTTCTTCATTGATAAAGGCATCCGGCATGGTTTTCTCCACCATCATGGCATGGTCAATTTCAATCAGGAAGGGTCTCATCACATAGGGATCTGTGGACACACGCTCGAAAGCCACCATCTTGCCGGACTCTCCCCGAAGAACCGCTTCACATGCCATTCTTCCTGCCAGTTCTGCTTCCTCTCTATCCACCGGGCTCTGCAGCGGTATGGAAGCCCGTCCCAGAAGTCCCGGTTTCTCACCTCTTGCCTTATAACCCAGCTTCTTAATCACGAGATTGGCTAAATGGGCACTGACATCTCCGAAGTAGGTTGCTCTTCCCACCTTAAACACCGGTTCTACGATTGGTTTTCCCTCTTTGTCCTTTAACCCCTCACTTGCTACCACGACAATTCCGGATTTCTTTTCCAGAAGTTTCTTGACATCTGCAATATACTGCTCCTCATCAAAGGGGCGTTCCGGTAAATAGATTAAATCAGGGCCCACACCATCTTCATCCGCAGCCATGGCACTTGCAGCCGTAATCCATCCCGCATTTCTTCCGGATGCCTCAATGACAACCACATGGATGGGCAGTCCCTTCACATCCGCACACACTTCTTTTGTGCTTTGTGCAAGGTATCTTGCTGCACTTCCATATCCCGGGCTGTGATCAGTGATGGCAATGTCATTGTCCATGGTTTTGGGTATCCCCATCACCTTAATATCCAGTCCCTGTGCCTGACAAGTTTTATAGAGCTTTCCACAGGTGTCCATGGTTCCATTTCCGCCGTTAAATAGAACGTACTTTATCTTTCTTTTCCTTAAAACTTTCGCTATTTTGTCATATTCCGGCTGTTCCAGTTGATCTCTGGAGGTTCCGATGGCACTTCCCGGTGTCTGTAAAAGCAACTCCAGCTGCTCCTCCGGTACCTTTTCCAGTTCAATCAGTTCTTCTCTCATCAGACCACCAGTGCCGTTTTTGGCAGCATAAATATGCTCCAGCCGACTGCACCTTTTTGCTTCCATGATTGCTCCGTACAAAGAAGCGTTAATGACAGCGGTAGGCCCGCCGCCATGTACGATTAAAAGATTCTCACCCATAACTCTCTCCTCTTTCACTAAATCTTTAAAAGGGCTGTCTACTCCCGTATGACAGCCCTTTCTGACATAAACACCTTATCCTTTAATTCCGGAGAAGGTAATACCCTCTACGAAGCGTTTCTGTACAACAAAATAAACAACTACGACAGGAATGGTTACCAAGAGTGACGCTGCCATCAGCAAAGACCATTCTGTCTTATACTGTGTAGTAAACATCTGTAATCCGATGGTAATCGTGTATTGTACTTCATCGCTTAAGTAAAGTAAAGGTCCAAGGAAATCATTCCAGGAGTTCATGAAACGGAAAAGTCCGACAGTGAGAATTCCCGGAACTACCAAAGGCAATACTACCTTTGCATAAACGCAAAACTCCGACGCACCATCTATTCGAGCTGCATCCTCCAGATCCTTAGGCAGATTCATGAAAAACTGCCGTAACAGGAAAATCATAAACGGACGACCTCCGAAAAAGGATGCCAGATATAAAGGCACGTAGGTTCCTACCAATCCCATTTTACTGTAAAGAATAAACTGCGGAATCATGGTTACCTCGTGAGGAATCATCATCACGGAAATCGTCAGGAAAAACAGAAGATCTCTTCCTTTCCATTCCAGACGGGACAAGCCGTAAGCAACCAGAGGGCAGGCAAGAACTGTTCCCAGTACATCCATAACCGCTACTTTACATGTATTCCCCATATATTTAAAGAAAGGAATCGCCGTCACTGCTCTCTTAAAATTGTCCCACTGAATGGGATCCGGAATCCATACCGGGGGATTTACAAACAGCTGCTGGTCTGATTTTAATGCTGTGGAAAGCATCCAAAAGAAAGGAAGTAAAAAGAACAATCCTATCAAAATCAATACAATATGAACCACAATGTGTCCAATCCTTCTTGTTTTTTTCATAGCTGTCCTCCTTCTACTGCTGATAGTGAACCCATTTTTTGGATGTTCCAAAAATAACGAGGGTTAATACAAGGATAATTAAAAACAGGATCCACGCCATTGCAGAAGCATAGCCCATCTTCATATATCCAAATGCGTTGTTATATAGATGCATGACATAAAAGGTTAAAGAGTGGGTAGGTGATCCTTCTCCGTTTGTCATGGCATAGGGCAGTGTAAAGGTCTGTAGGGAATTAATGACACCCATGACCACATTGTAGAAAATAACCGGTGTCAGAAGGGGCATAGTAATGCATTTTACCTTCTGCCATGTGTTGGCACCATCAATGGATGCTGCTTCATAATATTCCGGCGAAATGTCCTGTAAGCCACCTAAATTAATGATAATTGCCTGACCAATTCCCCATGCTGCAATCATAACCAGTGAAATTTTGGACCATTTTTCACTTGCCAGCCAGGGAATCGGATCAATTCCGAATTTTGCGAGTATACTGTTAAAAAGACCATAGTTAGAATTTAACAGCCAACGCCATACGGTTGCCGTTGCCACAACCGGCACCAGTGTAGGAATAAAAAATATTGTACGATAAACGCCTATTCCTTTGATTTTTACATTCAGAAGCAATGCGATAAAAATTCCCAGAATAATATTAACAGGAACACTCATTGCCGTAAAAATTAAAGTATTGGCAATACTTTTCCAAAATAAGTCATCCTTCATCAGCGTTCTGTAATTTTCCAGTCCGACGAATTCTCCCGGATTTAAGACACTGTAGGATGTAAAACTATAATAAATAGAAGCAATCAGTGGATATGCATAGAAAATCAGAAGACCAAGAATCCAAGGCAGAGTAAATAAAACACCCATTCTTGCTTTTTTTGCTTCAATACCACCTGCAAATAATTTTTTCTTTTTGTCCTGCTCCTTTACTGCGCACTTGTTACTCATTCCTGTTCCTCCTTCGTTACAGCTGCCGTTTCCGACAGTTCTGATTCCAAAGTCTTATCGTACGGAAGCAGAGCTTCCTATACGATAAAGAAAACTGTGGAGAAGGATGGGGTCCTTCCCCACAGTAACTCTTACTTTTTAAACTTTAATCAAATTTCTTTAATTCTTCATTCATCTTAGTATCAAGTTCTTTTAACAGGTTCTCCGGAGTGTCTGTTTTATGAAGTGCAGAATCCAGTACGGTATTCAGACCATCCCATAACTCCTGTCCAACGGGAACAGGAGGACGAATCTCGCCATGCTCAAGTTCCTGTAAAAAGATGTCCATTACTTCGTTACCGGCAAATACGGTTTCGTTTACGCTCTTCACGGGGGAGAAGCTGGAACTTACGGAAGCCATCTCGGTCTGTGCTTCCACGCTGATGAGATATTTCAGGAAATCAATGGAAGCTTCCTGGTTTTTCGCACCCTTAGGAATGGTCCATCCCCAGCCACCGATCATGTTCTTGCTCTGTCCGGCTTCCTTGGAAGGAATAGGCGTCACACCATAATTCAAATCCGGATTGTAGGTTGCCATGTTGGAAATATCAAAGTTACCACGAACTGCCATCGCCAGCTGACCGGTTACGAAAGGATCCTCTGCTCCGGTACCCAGACCACTTGCAAAGTTAACAAAATCCTCGCCGCCCATCTTGTCAGCATAATCAACTTCCCACTGTACAGCCTCGATATTCTTAGGGTCTGCAATGGTTAATACGTTATTCTCTTTATCATAGAAACTGCCGCCAAAGTTCCAGCCCCAGCAATAGATCGGCTTACCAGCAAACTGCCAGGGGATAAATCCAGCCTGCTTATAGTTCGCGCCGTCACGGATGGTCAGTTTTTCTGCCATTTCTGTCAGTTCATCAATGGTTGTAGGCGGATTTTCAGGATCCAGTCCTGCTGCCTCAAACAAATCTTTATTATAGAACAGTACACGGGCATCTCCATTATAAGGGATAGAATAGGTAACTCCCTTATACTGGGAACCCTCCAACGCCCACTCATAAATGCCATCCAGGGAAAGTCCCACGCTGTCCATCAGATCATCCAGTGGTACTAAGGCATCCTGTGCTGCCCAGCCTGCCACCTGGAAATTATCCAGTAAGGCAATCTCAGGCGGATTTCCTGCTGCGATGGCAGCCATCAGCTTATCCATCGTCTGGGTATTACCGCTTGCCTGGTTCGCTACGAATCCCAGATTTACCTGGATATTTTTATCATTGGTTTCATTGTACTTGTCCACGAGGGATTGCATAGCATCCAGACCAGGTCCTGCTCCCCATGTGTGCCATACGGTCAGTTCAATCTTCTCACCGGACGCTGCCGTATTCTCTGTCTGTGCAGCACTCTCTGTCGTAGCAGAAGTTGCAGTGTTTTCTGTTGCTGTTGAACTGCCGCATCCGGTCATCGCACCGAGAGTAAGAGCAGCAACAGCAGTCAGAGCAATTGTTTGTTTTACTAATTTCATAAAGAATCCTCCATTCTTTTATCTTAAGCGAAAATCTTTTTCGCCCAGAGTACATTGTTTGCTATTCCACCAGCTTACATGAAATACTGGGATACATGATCACGGGTCTTTAAGATTCCTCGTTTTACTTTATCTTCTGTTCCTTCCCAGACAGGATCCTCATGTTCAATACAAATGGTTTTATCATATCCAATCTGATAAAGAGAATCCACAATACGGTTCCAATCCAAATCCCCCAGTCCAGGCAGACGGTGCTGCCACCATTTGCTGCTCTGCATGGTTCCGTAGAGTTTCAGCTTTTCAAAATCCACATGGGTGTCTTTGGCATGTACATGGAAAATTTTATCCTTGAACTTAAAAATATTCTCATAGGGATCAATCATCTGCCACACCAGATGAGATGGGTCATAACAAAGCCCAATTCTGTCACTATTCAGACGGTCAAACAGTGCCTGCCACATATCCGGGCTGGTAGCGATATTACCCATCATCGGACAGTTCTCCCAACACAGACGTACATTGTGTTTTTCTGCCTCTTCCAGAAACTCCTTTGCCAGTTCTGTGCAGGCATCCAGGCTCTTTTCCGGCTGAAATCCCATTCCTTCAAAGGCATCTCTTGTCACTCCGGTAGAACAGACAATCTTTTCGATGCCCAATGCCCCGGCGAAACGGATTCGCTCTTTTAAAGCCTCCTGATGCATGTGGGCTTCTTCCGTATCTTCGCTGAGGAAGTTTCGGCAATAAATCATTGTTTTGATTTCTACTTTGCCTTCTCCGAGTACTTCCTCAAATACTTTCTGATCCATAGGAATTGCCGGTCCCACATCCAGTTCATGAATATCGTTAGCGGCCGCCCAGTCTGCAATCGTCTTTAAATCCGTGATTCCCAGATTCGTCAGGCTATTAGTCAAAAGACTCATTCTCATAATTTGCATCTTCCTCCTATATGTATGTTTTTCTCTTAAAGTTCAATCGTGCATCCGGTTTCACTGGATTCCATGATTTTATCCAGAATCTCCTGAATATATAAAGCGCGGTCAAAATTCCGGTCAGGCTGTTTACCGTTTTTGATGCATTCAATAAATTCTTTCGTTTCTGCATTGAACCAGGGACTTACTACCATCTCCTCCGGTACCTGGATAATCTCTGCATCACCGTTATATCCACCATCTTTATCCTTGAAGAATACCTCTACTTCGTTGGGCTTATCATCACGGAAAAGCATCATACCGCCTTCACCGTAAACCTCAATGGTATGTCGGCGTACTCCCAGACGGCTTGCCATAAAGGATGCCAGTGTCCCGCTTTCAAACTCAATATTGAAAGCTGCATTATCATCGTTCGTTACTTTTCCTTTTCCTTCCTCGAAAATCTTGTCTCTCTCGGGAATTGTACAGCTTACCATACCCTGTACAGCCTTGATATTTCCGCTCACTCCGTGAAGTGTCCAGTCACACAGATCCAGCATGTGGCATCCAAAATCCGCTAACGCACCGGTTCCGGAAAGGTCTTTCTGCATACGCCATTCCAACTTCGCCTGGGGATTTGCGATACGGCAGCCACCTAGTGTCTCACGCCATGTAAAAATCCGTCCCAGCTTTCCTGCATCGATCTGTTGTTTCATCCAACGCACTGCCGGAATTCCGCGATAGCTGAATCCGATCATTTTTATGCGATCTGTACATTTTCCGTATTTCACTGCCTGCATACAGGCATCTGCACTGGTACTCAGCGGCTTCTCACATAAAACATGTTTTCCCTTTTCCAGAGCACGAATAACGAGGGGAACGTGTGCGTAATTGGGTGTTACAATGCTCACTGCATCTACCGCATCTAATAACTCATCGAAAGTCTCACAGATTTTTACATCCAATCCTTTTTCTTTTGCCCACTGCGTTGCACGTCCCGGCACAATATCATACAGTGCAACTAACTCACAATCTTCTCCACAGGCCTGATACCCAATCACATGTGCATTGGCCATACCTACGGTATAGCCGGTTCCGGCGATACCTACTTTAATCTTTTCCATAAAAATCCTCCTTACCTAGGAATTTGTCCTATGAAATTTTTATTTCGTTTTTAGCAAACGGAACATTTCTGTCTTATAATTCTCCACGCCCGGCTGGTCGAAAGGATCTACCCCGAGCAGCACTGCTGAATAATAGCATACTATGAAATAGAAATACAGCAGTTCTCCAATTTTTTCCGCATCCATTTTTTCCAGTTCCAGAATCATGCAGGGAACCTGTCCTTCACTATGTGCCCGCACCGTAGCCTTGTAAGCACATTCGTTAATCTCATGAAAGGTTTTTCCATCCAGATAGTCAAATCCATCTTCCACTTCGTTTTCCGGATCAACTGCCTTGTCTGCCGGAGGCGTTCCCAGATGAATAAAGGTTTCCATCATCTGACGTTTCCCCTGTTGCAGATACTGTCCTACCGAATGTAAATCTTCGGAAAAGGAACATACCACCGGGAAAAGAGCTGTATGGTTCTTGCCCTCACTCTCTGCAAAGAGTTGGCGCCACCATCTTCCAAATGCCTCAAACTGCGGTTCGAAGAAAGAAAGAACTTCGATTCCATAACCTTTCTCCATCAAGGCGTCTCTGGTAATCGCATAGCGTTTCGCATTCTTGCGGAGCTCTCCGTCATTCCGATATTCGTTTTCTGCTTTTTTTGCTCCTTTGACCAGTTTTCGGATATCAATTCCTGCCACAGCTATCGGCAGCAGACCTACCGGTGTAAATACGGAATATCTTCCTCCTACCTGATCTGGGAAAGGCAAGTAACGGTAATGGTTTTCTTCACTGATCCGATGTAAGGCGCCGTCTCCGATTGTCGGAGTCGTAATAATGCGTCTTGCCGCTTCCTCTTTGGAATAACGACTCTCCATATAATGCCGCAACATGCGGAATGTCAATCCCGGCTCTAATGTTTTAAAATTCTTTGCAATGACATTAATGTATACAGAACGGTTCCCGATGCGCTTTAACAGATTTTCATAATAAGATGCCGAAAGGTTCAGCGCCGCATATAAGATTTCCGGTGATCCCGCTGCCGCATCCTGGGGTGACAGCGCATCAATCACTGCTCTTGCGCCTTGATTGGAACCACCTAAACCGACTACCACGAAAACCTCTGCGTTCTCACGTATCTCCGCTGCCAGTTCCTCTATTTTGGTACACATGACATCATCAGCCCACTCATCAACATGAACCCAGTCAAGCATATCGCTGTGATATAGGTTTTCATCTACTATTTTCAGTTCGTTTTCATGATTCTTTGCATAGTCTTCATATTCCTGAGGAGTTAAATATTGTTCTGTATACTGTGTACTAAGCTTCATTCTTGTGCCCCTCCATTAGTTAATTGTCTTAACTAATATATTAGTCATACAAGGGTCTTTGTCAATGCTATTTGTTCTTATTTTCCATTATTCACAGTTTTTACTTCATTGTTTTGTGCATATTGTTGTTTTCATTGTCAATAATTGATTATTTAATTTAACTTATTTGGTACCTAAGTCGCACCAAAAAAAGACTGTCATGCTTGTCTATTAACACAAGCATGACAGTCTTTTTTCGTATTGCACCTATGCAAATTTCTCTAGAATTCCACTTTACGATGCTCTTTTGCCGAAGTATATAACCCCAGCACCAGTTCCAGGGTTTTTGTCGCATCCCGTGGATCTACGGATACCGGTTGTCCCTGTGCAAGTTTCTCATAGAAATCTCTGATCTGCACCGTGTGATAAGATCCCCAGTAGCTCTCTCCCGTCTCACTGTTTGTTTTCGGCATTACCTTGTAAGGTTTCTGTCCCTCCAGTTCAATCTCCATCTCCGATTCTGTTAACAGGCAGCGGCCTTTTTCTCCACTGATCTCGATCCGGATCGGACTGTTCTTTATGTAATAATTGCAGGCAGAAAAAGCATAAACAGCACCGTTTTCAAACGTGATGGCAGCATCCGCTTCATCTTCCACTTCAATATTCGTCAGAATACGTCGAGCAATATGTCCCTGTATGTTTTTCGCTTCACAGCCCATCATATAGCGTACCAGGTCAATGCTGTGAATTGCCTGGTCAATCACAACACCGCCGCCTTCTTTTTCCCAGCTGCCCTTCCAGTCACATTCATAGTAGGAGGGCGGACGATGCCAGTTTAAGCTGCTCCAGGCTCCGCAGATCCGTCCAAATGCGCCTGATTGAATCAGATGTTTTGCCTCCTGTACACCTTCAATATAACGGTTCTGGAAAATAACCCCAAGCTGTCTGTTGCAGGCTTTGGCCGTATCCATCATCTCCTGTGCATCGCTTAAAGAAAGTGCAATCGGTTTTTCTGTCAGCACATGGCATCCTGCCTTTAAGCTTGCAATGACATGCTCCTTATGTAAAAAATGAGGCGTACACACATGTACAACATCCGGTTTTGACGCCAACATGTCCTCCAGTTTATTGCTGGCCTGACAGCCCTCAAACTCAGCTGCAAACGACTGCGCGCGACTAAGATCTTTATCCACTGCAAAGCAGACCTCTACCAGATCGGAAATATTTTTAAACGACTCACGATATACCACCGAAATACGACCGCATCCGATAATACCTATTCGAAACTTTTTCATCTTCTGTTCTTTACCTGCCTTCCTGTAATACAAATTTTCTAATTGCCAACGCAGCAGCGCCTTTCGCCGCACGGAATTTATTAAACGACACAAATTCAATATTCACTTCTGCCACATCCAGTGAAAACAGGTTATTGCGTGTTACTTCAATCAGTCTTTTCTGATTCACCTCATTTTGCAAAATACAGCCATCCATAATCACCAGAGGGGGATTCATAAAGTTGATAATATTAGCCAGTCCAATCCCCAGATAGTTGATTGCATCCTCCATAATGGTACACACAACACGATCCTCACAATTTTGTGCCTTTAAAATCTCTTCAATCTGCGGATTTTCAGGATCTACACAAATTTCCGTCAACAGGGTTGGAATTCCGGCTTGCATCGCCTGCCTGCATCTCCTCCGGATTGCCTGTTCACTGCAGATACCTTCCAGGCATCCCCGATTGCCGCAAGTGGGGCAAATCGGTCCGTGCGGATCCACCACCATGTGTCCTACCTCTCCGGCACCGGTCATTTCTCCTACATGTAACCGGTTTCTGATCACCATAGGACATCCCAATCCACGGGAAACCAAAAAATAGGCAAAAGTTTCCGGGCGCGGTTTTTCGATACACATTTCTTCTCCGATAGCGCACCCTCGGGCATTGTTCTCCATGATGCAGGAAAAGCCCGTGCGTGCTTCCAGATCTCTGACAACCGGCTTATCCTTCCATTTATTGATCGCTCCATAGCGCAAAATACCATTGTTCTGATCTACAAATCCCGGAAACACAATTCCGATTCCGGCAACCTTCTTCCGCGGTACCTTCACTTCATCAAGAAGCTCCTGGATATGTCTCGCCACCGTGTTCAGCGTTTCCTCATAGTCGTCCATCTTATCCGCATACCGGTGTTCCGCAATCACATTGCACCGGATATCCACCAGGCAGATCATCATACCATGGTATCCACACTCCACACCTATCGCATATTTTGCATGTTGGACGAAATCAATGAGAATTCTTCTTCGTCCCACAGAACTTTCTTTTTTTTCTTCCGAATCACACTCATATACCATTCCCTGCTGGATCAGGTTTGCCACGTTCGTCGTAATGGTAGGAGGTGTCAAATGCAGCATATCTGCAATCTCAGCTCTGCTGATAGGACCATACTTATAAATGATTTCCTTGATGGATTCCGTATTTTGAATTTTAACCCGCTCCTGATTGTTGCCCGTCCTTGCCATATCCGCCCTCCGACATAAATAAGTGAATAAAATTATTGTAAATATCTTATTATCAGAAAGCAATAGACAAAATAAATTATTTTCTGATATAGTTAAAAATTTCATCCACTGTCGTAAAGGCCAATCCTGTCACGGTGTCTGCACATCCATAATAAATCGCAATTCTTCCTGTATCCGCATCCGTAAGAGCCTCACAGGGGAAAACTACATTGGGAACATCGCCCACACATTCGTAATATTCATGAGGTGCCAGCAGATATTCTTTCGACCGTTCCAGTACTTTCCAGGGCTGTTCCAGATCTAACAATGCCGCGCCCATACGATATACAAAACCATTACAGGTTGTAATCACACCATGATAAATCAGTAACCAGCCTTCCTCTGTTTTAATGGGAGTCGGTCCGGGACCCACCTTGGTACACTGCCATGCAGATTCGTCTCCCGGAATAGGACTCATCACATGTCTGTGTCTGCCCCAGAATTCCATCTTTACTCCTTCCAACAAAAATATCCATGCTGATGGATCTGCTGTTGCAACGGAATATTGGGCAGTCCTTTTCCAATAATTTTACTCATAACACCTTCTCCTTGTGAAATACAAATGATACTTAAATTATAGCATTATTTCAAATTATTTGGATTTTGTTTAAGCAAACGTTTGGCTTCGTGTTTGAAATCACTGACTTATCCACCCTATTTCCAAAGTGCCCTCCTGCACCCGGAACTTCTCAAAATATCCATTTTCTTTTGGAATCCATTTACTTTCAAATTCTTTTGCCTTTTCTTCACCGTTTCTCTTCCTGATATTTTCCATCTGTTGTTCCGGTGAAAGATGCATAAAAATCCGGAGAGCATATGGATCCTTAAAATAAGGATGCATGCTATAGCTTCCTTCTATAATGTTCAATCTTTTGTACGGAATTTCTTCCCCCTCTAGAAGTGTCATGCTTTGGCAGGAAAAAGGCTGATACAGTACGACCTGTCTCTTTTGCAGCGGTTCCAGTACAGTAGCACGAAAACGTTCATAGTCCACATTTCCGCCAATTTCTTTCATTCTTTCCGGTGTCCGCTGTTCCACCCGCAGGTAAAAATCGTCCATGTGGAACAAGTTGCAGTCAAAGATGTGGGTAAGGTATTCCCCCAGTGTCGTTTTCCCGCTTCCGCAGTTTCCATCAATGGCAACCAGAATCGGGGCATCCGTATTCTGTCTTTCCTCCAGCAGCTGTCGAATCGCATCAGCTGCCGGTGCAAACCGTATTTTCTTTTCCTCTTTGGGATTCATCCTTCAGCCTTCCGATCCTTTCTTCTTTTAAAAATTTTCTGTCTAATCTCTGCAGGAAGCCTTCACCATTCCCGCAGCGTACAACCGGTTAATCAGGGTGGGAATCAAAATCAACTGAATAAGGATTCCGGGAATGGCATTCACAAATGCTCCCATAAAGAATAACTTCCAGGTAAAGCCTGCGCCCGTCAGCGCGTAAACCACGGCAGAAACCACACCCCAGACTGCTCTTCCTGCCAGCATAGCCACAACCAGGACGATATACAAGGATTTCATATCTTTCCTGCTCCGGGATGACAACATACCGGACACCATCCCATAGGTCGCCAGTTCAAATGCCATACAGACCGCCGTCGGAACCATAGCCGGCATTCCGAATAACACGCTTCTGAGTAACGGTGTAAGGAAACCGACCAACAACCCATAAGGGCCTCCGCACAGAAATCCGCACAGTAAAACAGGAATGTGCATAGGGCAAAGCATCTTTCCCACTGTCGGAATATTCATTGTAATGGACGGTAGAACCAGGCCAAGCGCCAACATTAAAGCCGCTACGACCAATTTTTGTACATAGATTGTCTTTTTCATGTCTGTATGCTCCTTTGGTGTCTTTATCGTTTTTCTTTTCCATCACTATATCATATCTTTTCCCTGTCTACACAAGTATTTAGTCAAACGTTTGCGCAAAGTTTTCATTTTTTTGCTCAAAAGTATGCTAAAATAATCTCAGATTCCAAACGCAAACCGTTTGTCTGTTTGCAAATGTATCGCTTTTACTTCCATTTTAAGAAAGCGCAGGTGCCTGCCATGACATTAAAAGATATCGCTAAAGAAGCCGGTGTGTCCATTTCCACGGTTTCCAGAATTATTAACGGAAATTCATCCAATGCCGCCAGTAAAGAAATGCAGGATAAAATATGGAAAATAGCCCGGTCAGGCGGATACATTCCCAATGCGTCCGCCCAGGCTCTCAAGCAACGTGCTCCCCAGAATACATCCCACCATTCTATTGCCTGTATCTACGCCCGTGCTCAGGACGCCCTTTACGAAGCTTATCTCTCATTCATTATTAGCAACATTGAGCAGGAAGCTTTAAAGGAAGGGTATATTGTCAAATATTCTTTTTCCGCTTTTGATATCCACAATCCCGCAACCCAAAACCAAATTGTAAATAACGAAGTGGACGGTGCCGCCATTCTCGGTCGCTGTGATAAGGAATCGCTGAAATTTATGAAAAATCATTTCCGTAGGATCGTCTACACCGGACTGAACCCCTTGGATGCCACTTACGACCAGGTTATCTGCGACGGTAATGCCGTGGCCTCCGATGCGGTAAAGCACCTCATTTCCCTCGGGCACAAAAGGATCGGCTATATCGGAGAAACGAAAAGTGAAATCCGCTACAATGCCTACTGCAATACCCTGAAAAGTCATCATCTAGTCTGTGACAAAGAGCTTGCCGTCAATGTTCCCGGCTCCTCCGAGGGAGGATATCAAGGAGCAAAGAAGATTCTGCAACGAGTTTCCGATGTGACAGCAATTTTCTGCATGAATGATATTACAGCCATCGGTGCAATTCGCGCTATCCATGAATGCGGCTACCAAGTTCCCAGAGATATCTCCCTGATTAGTATGGACGACATTGAGATTGCACAGTATGTCTCTCCCATGCTGACCACCATGCATATTCCCATCGAAGAAATGGGAAAAATGACCGCCAAGATCCTGATTGATCGGATCCAGAACGGTCATTCCCTTCCTCTACATATATCGCTTCCCTATTATCTGGTCAAAAGGGAGAGCTGTCTTTAGTCCAAAAGAATCTCAAAGCCGTCCCTGCCACGTTCCTTCACATCATACATGGCCTGGTCGGCGCGTTTCCATTTTTTTCGTTCCATCGTCTCATCTCCCGTTGGGTGTATTCCATCAACGTTGTTCTAGTGCCACTTTACCGCACTTCTCCGGAAGAATCAACTGCCGGTGCAAAAATCCTGCCAAGCTTTTTATGACAGCTGATGTAGGCCGGTATCAGGAAACAGTCTGCCAGAATCCAGGCTGCCGGACTTGCAAAGCAGGCTGCCATAAAGCCAAAAACAGGTACCAGGAAAAATCCTACGAAGGCTCTGGCAATCATTTCAAATACACCGGCAAACACAGCAAATTTGGGGAAGCCCATTCCCTGGATCAGGAATCGGACAATATTTACCAGCGCAAGTGGTATAAAAAAGCACACATTGATAATTAGAAAAATTCTCGCCTGCGCCATGATTTCCACTTCGGAAGCATCCAGGAACATCAACTCCAACGGTGTCGCAAACAAAAACACGATGCCCAGTGCAATCACCGAGTATCCCACACCCAGAATCACGCAGGACTTCAACCCTTGTGAGACACGATCCAACCGTTTCGCTCCTACATTCTGTCCACCATAAGTAGCCATGGTAGAGCCCATCGCATCAAAAGGACAGGCCAGAAATCCATTGATTTTTCCCGCTGCAGTGACTGCCGCCACCACCGAGGAACCCAGTGTATTCACGGCACTTTGCAGGATGACGCTGCCGATTGCCGTAATGGAATACTGCAGTCCCATAGGGACACCCATGCCACAGAGAATTCCTGCAATGTGGCCGTCAAATTTCCAATCATATTTACTCATCTTGAGGATTTCGTATCTTTTGCGCATGTAGAATAAACACAGGATACCGGACGCTCCCTGGGAAATCACGGTTGCGTAGGCAGCTCCTTCCACACCGGTATGTAACCCCAGAATAAAGGCAAAATCCAGCGCAATATTTAAGATAGAAGAAAGCACCAGAAAATAAACCGGTGTCTTGGAATCTCCAAGTGATCGAATGATACCGGATAACAGGTTGTACAGATAAGTAACGGGAATCCCTGCAAAAATCACCACAATATAGAGATACGCTCCGTCCAGAATGTTTTCCGGGGTACGCATCCAAATCAGAATGGAACGGCACAATGCCACCGTCACAATGGTCATTACCACCGCAAAAATTGCAGAAATCCAGACGGAATTCGCCACATATTTCCGCATGGAATCATAGTCTTTGGCCCCGAAACGCTGTGCAATGGGAATGGTAAAACCGGCACAGGCTCCCATGCAGAAACCGATAATCAAAAAGTTGATAGAACCGGTAGATCCTACGGCTGCCAATGCATCTACTCCCAGTGTTTTTCCTACAATGACCGTGTCTACCAGAGAATAAAACTGTTGAAACAGCATTCCCAACAGAAGCGGGATTGCAAAACCAATAATAATCCGCATGGGTTTTCCTTGTGTTAAATCTTTAACCATAAACTTTTCTCCTGTTTTTCCTCCACCGGAGGGCTTTTTATTTCATAGGAAAGCCAACGCTTTCGTACATTAACGCAGCAAGTTCTTTCCTCTGAAATTAAAATACGGGTGAAGCCTTGTGCTGTGCTTCACCCGCAATCTTACCGCAAACTATTCCTTTATGCAAATGGATTTTCCGTAGGATAACGATCCGTTTTCGGATGATTATACCCGATTTCGTCAGCCTCTACGCCGATGTATTTAAACACCTCATATAATGCCTTGCCGAAATGGCCGAACGCTACTGCACCATGGTGAGGGAAGTTCTTCTCAATCAGTACATGACGGTAAAATCTTCCCATCTCAGGAATAGCGAAGACACCGATTGCGCCAAAGGATCTGGTTGCTACCGGGAGCACCTCTCCGTTTGCAATGTATGCCCGTAAAATATTATCCGAGGTGGATTGTAAGCGGAAGAAGGTGATGTCACCGGGTGTGATATCGCCTTCAAGCGTACCGTTTGTCACTTCCTCAGGCAGGCTTCTTGCCATAATCTTCTGATTACGCATCTCGCAGAATGCTAGCTTCTTGGAGCAGGTATTACCGCAGTGGAATCCCATAAAGGTATCCTTGTGGGTATAAGGATATTTCCCTTCAATGGATTCCTGATACATGTCTGCCGGAACAGAATTATTGATATCCAGCAGTGTTACAATATCGTTACTTACTGCTGTACCGATGAATTCGCTGAGCGCGCCGTAAATATCCACCTCGCAGGATACCGGAATGCCTCTTCCGGTGAGACGGCTGTTCACATAGCAGGGGACAAAACCGAACTGTGTCTGGAAGGCAGGCCAGCATTTGCCGGCAATCGCCACATATTTACGATAGCCCTTATGATTCTCTACCCAGTCTAACAGGGTCAGCTCATACTGTGCCAGCTTCGGCAATACTTCCGGTTTATGATTACCCTCACCCAGTTCTGCTGCCATATCTGCTACGACCTCCGGGATGCGGGGATCATTTGCATGGGCATTAAAACTCTCAAAAAGATCCAGTTCGGAATTTTCCTCAATCTCTACACCGAGATTGTATAACTGTTTGATGGGTGCATTGCAGGCAAGGAAGTTTAAAGGTCTGGGACCAAAACTGATGATTTTCAAATTCTGCAGTCCGATGATTGCACGGGCAATGGGTACAAACTCATGAATCATATCTGCACACTCCTGTGCTGTTCCAACCGGATATTCCGGTATGTATGCACGGATGTTACGAAGCTTCAGATTGTAGCTGGCATTCAGCATACCGCAGTATGCATCGCCACGACCATCCATCAGGTCTGCCTGGGATTCCTCCGCAGCAGCACAGAACATTACCGGACCATCAAAATGCTTGGCAAGAAGGGTCTCTGCGATTTCCGGTCCGAAATTTCCCAGATAAACGCAAAGTGCATTACATCCTGCTTTTTTGATATCTTCCAGAGCCTGCACCATGTGGATCTCACTCTCCACGATGCATACCGGGCACTCATAGATATCTGCTGCCGGATAGGCCTTCTGATAGGCTTCCACAACGGCCTTTCTGCGGTTAACGGAAAGGGATTCCGGAAAGCAGTCACGGCTTACCGCCACGATTCCGATTTTTACTTCAGGTAAATTGTTCATGATTCTTCTCTCCTTTTCTGACTCACCTATTATTTCTTAAAACAGCTATTACATTCTTACATCTAAATTTTCACCCACAAGACTGATAGGGCTTCCCTCCGGAAGACCTCCCTCTGCATGTCCCAGTAACCACTTATTGGTCGCTGTCAAATGTCCGTCCTCACCGTCTGCATGTTCTGCCTGTAGCGGATAATTGGTTCCTTTAGGAAGTACTACTGTTACACGGAAACACTCATCTCCGACACTGCAGGGCGCATGGTGAAGAGTTGTTGCATAGATTTCTACTGCAGTTCCTTTCGGCACCAGAAATGCCTCGCACTTTCCGGTATCAAAACTCCAGTCATCGGCAATATCCTGCTGCCTGCCCAGAATCAGAATTGCATCTGTTGCTGCCACATTGACCTCTGAACTCCGGTGGTATTCCAATGCATTTAATTTGTAATTTTTTCCATTACAGAACCCAACCTGAATCGGAAGTTCTCCATAATATTTCTCCTGTAACAGCTTAGCAATTTCAAGTTTTTCCAGCTGCTCCACACTGGGCTCATACACTACCTCGTCGGTCACCGGCGTATTCTCCATGGTCTCCACCAGCTGAGTAAAATCATACTCGCCGATCACCCTTCCGTACTTTCGGAAGGAAGCATCCGTCACCTGTTGAATCTTCATTCTTGTTTTCCTTTCTGCACTCGCTCTTATTAACAATTCTTATCCTGTCTTCAAGAACTACCGCAGTTCTTTGAAAAGTTCTCTACATGCAGGATAAATCTTTCTGAATTTCTGATACTGTTTCTCATATCGTGCTGCCAGTTCCGGATCAGGTTCCACCGTATCCACTACTTTTACGATCTTAGAAGCTGCCTCTTCAACGCTGCTGTATTCACCACAGGCAACAGCCGCCAGCATGGCTGCCCCCAGCCCCGGGCCTTCCTCGGACGCAATCACATCCACTTTCAAATTCATCACATTGGCAATGATCTTTTTCCAAAGGGGACTCTTGGCACCACCGCCGCAAATCTTTGTACGCTCCAGCCTGATTCCCAGGGATTTCGCCACCTCCAGTGAATCTCTGAGGGCAAAGGCAACGCCCTCCAGCACAGCCTGTGTCATATCCTCTCTTGAAGTATCCATAGTCATCCCGATAAAGGTTCCTCTTGCATCGGGATCGTTATGGGGAGAACGTTCTCCCATCAGATAGGGCAGGAAATATACGTGATTCTCTCCAAGCTTCTGAATTTTCGCCTGCTGTCCTGCATAATCCTTATCCTGCAAGATGTCATCCATCCACCATTTGTTACAGGAAGCTGCACTCAGCATACATCCCATCAGGTGATAATAGCCATCTGCATGGGCGAAGGAATGAAGGGCATTGTTCTGATCCACCCCGAAGTTTCGGGAGGAAATAAAAATGGTACCGCTGGTACCCAGAGAAATATTGCATTTTCCCTCTCCTACCGTACCGGTTCCCACTGCAGCTGCTGCATTATCTCCCGCTCCTGCAGCCACCTTGACGGTATCGGGTATTCCCAGCACAGTCGCCACCTGCGGTAAAACGGTTCCTACACATTCATAGCTTTCATAAATACCGGCCAGCATATCCGTAGTAATTCCACAGATGTCGCACATTTCCTTGGACCAGCAGCGATTTTTCACATCAAACAACAGCATACCGGAAGCATCGGATACATCCGTGCAGAACACGCCTGTCAGTCTATAGGCAAGATAATCTTTCGGCAGCATAATCTTACGAATCCGGCTGAAGTTCTCCGGTTCATTTTTTTTCATCCAAAGGATCTTCGGTGCCGTAAATCCGGTGAAGGCAATATTGGTAGTGTACTGGGAAAGCTTATCCTTTCCGATGGTATTATTAAGGTAATCACACTCTTTCGCCGTTCGTCCGTCATTCCACAAAATAGCCGGACGAATAACCTGGTCTTTTTCATCCAACACCACGAGACCATGCATTTGTCCGCCAAAGCTAATTCCTGCAATCTGCCTTTTATCTGCTTCCGCAATCAGCTCTTTGATTCCGTCCATAGACCGTTTATACCAGTCCTCCGGATTCTGCTCTGACCAACCGGGATGGGGGAAAAAAAGTGGATATTCTCGGGAAACAATCTTTTGAATCTTTCCGTCTCCATCCATCAATAGCAGCTTCACCGCCGAAGTGCCCAGATCCACACCAATATAAAACATTTCCTACCTCCTGTCTGCGTAACCCCTCTGTCTGTTCTCCAAGTTGTGCACGTGCACGTTAATTTCACTATAACACTTTTACATTAAAAATCAACCACTTTTTATGAAATATTGACATTAAAATGCACATATGATACCGTTAAATAAAGATAATGATGACACGTGCACGATCTGCACGTGTTCGACAGAGGAAACCGATGATAGGGAAAGGATCGACTCATACATGGCAACAATGAAGGAAATCGCCCAGCTGGCAGGTGTATCCCGGGGCACTGTAGATCGGGTTTTAAATAACAGAGGCGGTGTCAATGCCCAGACAGAAGCAAAGGTTCGGGAAGTCATAAAGGCAATGGACTACAAACCCAACCTGGCAGGCATCACGCTTGCCGCTCAGAAAAAGAAACTTCAGTTAGGCGTGATTCTCTTCTCCGGCAACCCTTTCTTTCATAAGGTGCTGGAAGGCATCCAATCCAAAGAGAGTGAACTTGCGGGTTATGGCTGCTCCGTTACGGTCATGCAGATTACCTTTTCTCTGGAGGCGCAGCTCTCCGCCATTGACCAATTGGTTCAGGATGGTGTGCACGGAATTGCCCTTGCTCCCTACAATGACAATAAAGTGCGGGAAAAAATCGACTGGCTGTATGAACAGGGTATCCCTGTTGTCACTTTTAACACCGATATCGAGCATTCCAAACGGATTGCTTATGTGGGCAGTAACTATTATCAGGCCGGACAGGCTGCTGCAGGGCTGATGCATCTCATGTCCTGCCATACCGATACACAGGTGGGTATCATTCTCGGCGATCAGAATATTCTCTGCCATGCGGAGAGAGTCAACGGCTTTCGCTCTCGTCTGGAAGAGACCTATCAGGATCTGCATCTGGTCTCTCTCGTGGAAAATCACGACGATGAGATTGAGAGCTACGAACAGACTACTTTATTGCTCCAAACCCACCCGGAAATCAATGCCTTGTATTTTGCAGCAGCGGGAGTATACGGCGGATGCCGTGCCGTCCATGCTTTAGGCAGAAAGGATATGACAATCATTGCCCACGACAGAGTTGATGCCACCAGGGAACAGGTATTAAACGGCACGATTGCCGCCACCATCTGCCAGCAGCCTCATATGCAGGGAAGCCGTCCTCTTACCATTTTGTTCAATTATCTCACTGCAGGGGAGCTTCCGGAAAAGGAATTAAATCATGTCGCTATCGATATCCGGATCCGAGAAACCATCTGATTTCTGTCAGATTCTTATGTACAAGAAATGGGGATTTTGCTATAATAACTCCATACGGAGCCTTAGGCTCTCTAAGAAAGAGGAGAATCCAAATGAGCAAGAAAAAAGTCGTTGTATCCTTAGGCCATGATGCCCTCGGTTACACCACCGAAGAACAGCAGTCTGCTGTCCGTGTAACTGCCAAAGCACTGGCTGATCTGATAGAAGAAGATTACCAGCTGACCATCACCCACAGTAACGGTCCTCAGGTCAGCATGATTCATAAAGCCATGACGGAGCTGCGCCGTGTTTATATTGATTACACTCCTGCTCCCATGTGCGTATGCTCGGCTATGAGCCAGGGCTATGTAGGTTACGATATCCAGAATTCTCTCCGTGCAGAGCTTCTGTCCAGAGGAATTTCCAAAACCGTCAGCACCATTCTCACCCAGGTTACCGTCGATCCTTACGATGAGGCTTTTTATGAGCCTACGAAATTAATCGGAAGATATATGTCCAAAGACGATGCGGAGATCGAAGTGAAAAAGGGCAATTATGTACAGGAGGAGCCGGGTAAAGGCTTCCGCCGTGTCATTGCTGCTCCCAAGCCCATCAGCATCGTAGAAATCGATGCGATTCGTACACTGTCAGATGCCGGACAGGAAGTGATTGCCTGTGGTGGTGGCGGTATCCCCGTTATTGAGCAGAATCACATTTTAAAGGGTGCTTCCGCTGTCATTGAAAAGGATGCCATCGCCGGCAAACTTGCAGCGGACTTAAAAGCAGATCAATTGATCATCCTCACCAATGTAGATTGTGTATACACCGACTATGGCAAGGAGACTGCCGCTCCCATCTCTTCTATGAACGAAGAACAGGCAAAGGCTTACATTGCAGAAGGTCAGTTTGAAGCAGGCTCCATGCTGCCGAAAATTGAGGCTGCTATCACCTATCTGGATGCCAATCCGGAGGGCAGTGTACTGATTACCTCCCTGGCTCATGTAAAAGAAGCAATCAAAGGAAAAGCCGGTACTGTTATCACCCGGAATTAATTTTTCGTCATAAAAGTGAAAGTGCACTGCCAGGCGCACTACAAAATAACAGCCCGCAGGGTTTTGTCTGTTTCGACAAACCTTGTGGGCTGTTTCTTATTCCCTGTATGTTATTCCTCTCTGCTGCAGGCTATTGCCGTAAGCATTGCCCCGATCAAAATACAAAAATCAGAGAGGTTAAAGATAATCTTTTCCAAAACCGGAACTTTCGGTAACCGGAGATAATCCACCACATAATGCTTCTTCAAGCGATCATAAGCATTACTGAAGGCTCCTCCCAATAGAATAGAAAGACCGCTTTTCAGCATCCTGCTTCCGTGAAAGGTGAAGGATAACAGGAAACACACAAATGCCACCGCTGACAATCCCAGCGAGATTGCACGCACCACTGCCGGTTTTCCCTGTCCTAAATTGTAGAATCCCCCGTGATTGTGGTATTTCCACACTTCAATTCGATCGTCCCAATAACTGCGCCATTTTCCCAGGCGTTTCAAGCCATCTGCCTTTTTTTTCAGGAAAAAATCAAGGAAAAAAAGTAAACCGGTGATCAATCCGTACTGCATTTCCATTCCCTCCTTTTTCTTCGTTTCAGGGCACTGCAATTTTCCCTGTCGTTACCATCTGTGTATCTGTCTGCGTAGTTGTCTGTACATCTGTCTGTGCTTCCGTTTCCGTATCCGCTTTCACCACCGGCACATAATTCAAATCCGGCAGGGAATTAAAAAAGCTATAGGGCGAAAGATAGAAATTCATGGAGCCGCACCAGCCATCACCTTCCACGCCGTCAATATTCCACACATTGATGCAGGTCCGCTTTCTTCCAGCATAGGCAGGGTTTTCTTTATAATCATACCGCAGTGCCTGATCCCAGGTCATCGTATTTAATAAAGAAGTATCCTTTAAATAAGTAATCTTATCCTTTTGCGCCTCTGAAGCAGCCAGCGGATCTTCCAGATTTCTTGCCGCCCCCAGATACTTCTGGGATTTGGCAAGATTCAGCTTCTCTACACTATACGCCGGCAAATCGTCCACCAGGGTTCCCGTATAAAGATTGGTAATACTGTAAATCTCTTTATCCTGATAAGCCACTGCATCCACTGTCACGTTCCGGAAAGTGAGTTCAACCCGGTTCTCCGGATTTCTGGAATAGGTAGAAAGGAAATAGGGTGCCAGTTCACTGACAAACCGGGTGTTTACAAAGGCCACTTGGGTTTCTCCCACCAGATTCTCCATGGAATCATGAAGATAAATATCTCCCGCAGAGCCTCTGCCGATGAGATCACAATTTTCAAATTGAAGACTGTAATCCCCCCGCAGTCCTGCACCTACTGCATAATTACAATCCGACTGGATCCTACAGTTGGAAAAGGTGAGACTTCTTCCATAGGCATAATCGGATTCGATGTGCACCGCATATCCGGTAAAAGAAGAGATGGGAACAGCTCCGGCATAAACGGCAGACACATCCACTTCTTCCAGTTCCGGCTGTAAATCCTTCACGCTGGTGGAACTGCACCCAATGGGAGCCGTATCGGCACGATAGGCATAAATAGTCAGATTGCTCACAGAGCCGGCTGCAATTTCCAGCGGCGGATGATAATAGCTTTCCTCACAATTCTGAAGGATACACAGATCTTTATCAATACCGATCAACTGCAGCTGCTTCTGGGACATTTGCACCGATTCCTCGTAGACACCGGGATAAATCCAGATAATGTCCCCTTCTGCTGCCTGCTCCACTGCCTCGTTGATCGTCGTATACTGACCGCTTCCGTCCTGCGCCACAAACCATTCCCTGGGGGCAGGTTCTTCCGCTCTTTGTTCTGTTTTTGCCGGTGCGGCATCTGCCATCAGGGAATCCGCGTTCAGCCCCAAAAGCAGAACTAATCCCATTGCCACCATACGTTTCCAACTGTTACTCATGTTATCGTTCCTTATCTTTTACCACTGCATTTTATTCGTCCCAGCCCAGACGATCAATGTGCCGTTCACAGCACTCCCAGAGTACTACATCCGGCTTCTGGGATAAATTGGCTGTCGTTGCTTTGACGAAATTATAGTTATAGGGAACAATGTCCCCATTGATTACCCCGCCTTTAAAGTAATAAGGGCTTTCCAACAGTAAAAATTCCGCAAAGGAATCCCCTACCAGCAGAAGGGAATCCTCCACCTTCTGTTCTTCCTTCGCCTGATCTTCTCCGAGGAAATAAACGGTATCAATGCCATAGGTCACACCCACATCTGCCATGGTTGCCAGATCCCCGGCAAAATCATGCAAGTGTTCCTGGAAGGTAACCTCTTCCACATCGCTATAGGTTCCGTAAAGATTTTTCAATACCTCCTGCAATGCCACATAGCAGCCCATCATGTTCCAATGGGTATCTGTCTTATAATAAATCTGGGTTTCATCCTTCATGGAAAGATATTTATCCTTCATATAAATGATATCCAGATCGGTATTGGCCTGCAAGTATCCCACCAGATCATCGGTGCGGGAGGATTTTGCTTTTTTCTCCCGGATCTCGTCCGGTAGATATTCAAAGTAAACAGACTCTTTATTCGGCACAATCAGCAGTACAAATTTAGAGCCTGCTGCCTCGATCTTATCCCGCTGCTTCAGAAGATTGTCCGCAATTTCTTTCATTTCGGTCACGGAAAAGGCGTTAGTGCCATAAAAATCTGCCATGGTATCACCATCCATGGTGCTTTGATAAAACAGCCATTTATCCTTTCCCGCAAATACCAGATCCGATCCCAAATCCGGGATATCCTCCGACTCCTGGACGCTTTCGCCTTCCTGCGCCGTCTCCGTTTCTCCCGTCTCCTGAGATTCCGAAGATTCGGTTTCCATGGTCTCCCAATATTCTGTACTTTCTTCCGTATCCTGTCCTTTGTCTCGCTTTACAAAGAACAGGAACAGAAGAATCACCAGAATCAACAGTGTTCCAGTAAGAACACCCACTAATATCGTTATTCTTCCGTTCCTGTTATTCTTTTTCATCGTTTAATCCAAATAGCCTGCTTCCAATTCATAATTGAGAATGAAATCACGATTGTACAATTCTATATCACTCAAATCATACTCGTAAAACTCTGCAAAGGATACCGAATAATTGTACCAGGACTTACTCTGGAAGTATGTATTTACCGCAGGATCGCTGAAATCTCTGCCATGACGGGCATAAATTTCATAACGGGCCATACGAAGTTCTGCCCTGCTTAAGCCTTCAATATCCTCCACTGTCAACTCTCTGTCTGCAGATTCCGGTAACAGATAATCGCCGGAGAAATCCACGCCACCGAAAGCTTCCAGTTCACCTGCCTGGGTTGCATAGTGCTCATATAACTCCACTACCCAGCAGTTGTTATCGGTCACACTGAACAATTCACGCATACGGGCAGCTACCTGGGCATCCGTTGCACTTAAGGAAAGCTGATTTGCCAGCTGTACGGCAGATTTACCGTATTTGGCTGCATACTGTTTTGCAAATTCTTCCTTGACAGGGGCATTGTACTCGGTGTCAGGACGACCTTCTATCACTTCCTTCGCCTCATCCAGAAGTTTGGTGGCATCCGTAGGGTTCGCATCTACCAGATAGCTTTCTGCCTTGCTGTATACATACTGACAGAATGCACCTTCAACCTCCGCGGTCTTGTAAGGAAGATCCTCCGCGTCGAAGTCTCCAACACCTTCCAGATCGGAATAAGTATTCAGTACTTCGCTGATATTGGCAACGGCATCGTCCAAATCACTAAGTGCCTGTTTATAGTTATCCAGATTTTCATTATCAGCCAGTTCCTGCGCATGGTTCTTGGCTTCCGTCTCATACTGGATCAGCGCAGCGCCTGCTTTCTCCAAGGCAGAATCGTAAGCATCGCTGTCCGCATCCACCTCCATATACTTGTCGATGGCTGCCAGATAGTCGCCAGCGGCTGCCAGGTCATCACCTTCTGTAAGTTCAGGCACTTCCTCCGCATCTGCTGCCGATTCATCGCTTTCCGTGGTATCGGTGTCCTCATCATCCTTTACGGTAAGCTCTGTATGATCCTTGCCCGGCAGAATATCATCCAGATAGCCCGCTTTCCATGCATAGACACCTGCCCCTACCAGTGCCAGAAGAAGTACGATCACCAGAACGATCAAGGTTACTTTCAGACCATTTCCCTTCTTTTTCTCTTTCTTCGGCTGCGCTGCTGCGGGCTTTGGCTGTGCGGCAGGCTGTGGTGCTGCCACGGGCTTCGGCTGTGCGGCAGGCTGCGCTGCTGCGGGCTTTGGCTGCGTGGCAGGCTGTGATGCTGTGGGCTTCGGCTGTGTGGCAGGCTGTGGTGCTGTCACCGGCTTCGGCTGTGCGGCAGGCTGTGGTGCTGCCGGCTTCGGCTGTGCAGCAGGCTGTGCGGCTGCCACGGGCGTTCCACACTTGGTGCAGAACTTCATTCCTTCCTTTAACTGCGTTCCGCATTTGGTACAAAAGATTTTCCGGGGCTGCTCTTCTTCCAGCTTGTTGCCGCATTTCACACAGAATTTGTATCCGGCAACGTTTTCCGTCCCACATTTACTGCATTTCATAATAACTCATTTCCTCCCCTGTTATCTCACGTTTCTCGTTCCTACTCTTCTACCTTTGTTCCGCATTTGGTGCAGAATTTAGCACCTTCCGGTAACTCTGCGCCACATCCTGCGCATACCTTCTTCACAGGAACCGGCAGTTCATATCCACAATGAACGCAGAATCTTGCACCTTTTTCCAGTTCTGCTCCGCATTTCGGGCACTGAATCATTCCCTTTAAATCAATCAGCTGTTCTTTACAGGAAGCAATTTCCTTTTTCAGTTCATCCACCCGGGTAATCATCGCTGTGTAATCCCCTTCGGTTCCTTCTTTGGTATTGTTGTAGTAAGTCTCACCCAGACTCTGCAGCACCTTACGCAGTTCTTCCTCCGTGCTCTTGAGCTGAGAATTCAGCCGCATGGTTGCAGATACATCCGTTGCCTTCTGAGAAACACCATCACTTACTTTTTTAAAGAAATCCATAACTTCCTCCCATCCATTGTCTCTTTACGACAATAACTGTTTCTACTCGTCTATAAGAATATCAAATATTGCGGAAAGTTACAACTAAGTTTTCCATGAACGCAAGACATTTTTCCTTCTCATCAAAGGGGATTCCCAATTCTTCTGCAAGCTGTTTCCATACCAGATAATGATATTTGGCAGTATCTACAATCACACCATCTAAATCAAACAATAAACCTTTTCGGGAAGTCCAGTTATCGCACTGATGGTTGTCTCTCAAAAAGGAAATACCATTTTGGAAGGACTGTACCATGGGATAGTCTCTGTATAATACAAAAGAAGGGCAACTTTTTAATTGTTGCCCTTCTTTTGTATTACCGTTGCAATTTCGTTCATTCTATCCAGACACGCTTCAAAGAATATTTGATAGCTTTTACAAAAATAATTCTCATAGCAATCGGTAGTGCTATTCCATTCTCTGTTTCGCTGGCAGCCGCCCCGGCAAACTTTATAATAATTACATTTCCTGCATTCCTGCGTCAGTTTGCGCGAGCGGTTTACAAATCCGATTTCGTTTCTTTTACTATTAATCTCATCAATCCGGTTTTCATTAAAATTACCCAGACAATATTCATCCAACATATAAAAATCACAGGGATATACGCTTCCATCTGCTTCAACCACATTCTGAATTCCGCAGCATCCCCTTTGTTCACAGGACTCCGGTGGATATCCCAGTAATACCCCTATGTAATTTTCAAACTGACGAATATAGGGCTGTTCTCCCCTTTTCCAGTCTTCATACCATAGATTAAACAGCTCTATAAGAAAGGTTCCGTATATCTCCGGCTTTAATGCATATTCATTCTGTCCACGCATCTCATCCAGAGGATCCAGGCAGGCAATATACTGTTGATAATTCCAGCCTCTTTTTTTATAAAAGGAGTAGATTGGCTTTATGTTAGCAGCAACTGCCTGATTTACAACGGTAAGAATATTATACTCTACTCCATATTGATCCATCAGTTCTGCTGCGCGAAGAATCCTATCATAGGTAGGGTCTCCATTTTGGTTATGCCGGTATTTATCATGGGTCTCCTTTATTCCGTCCACCGATAAGCCGACCAGAAAGTGATTCTCTTTAAAAAATTTACACCACACATCGTCAATCAGATATCCGTTTGTCTGCAGTGCATTATTGACACGAATTCCATGCTTGTTATAACGTTTCTGAAATTCCACTGCCTTTTGAAAAAATTCTATTCCCCTAAGCGTTGGTTCTCCGCCTTGATAAGCATAACTTACCATGCCTTCTGCGCGAAGTATGGTTTTTCGTATGATGTTTTTCAAGGTCTGCTCTGACATAAATCCATAAGATTCCTGCTCTCTTTTCCTTGTCTCATCACAATAGAAGCAATAGTCACATTGCATATTACACATTCCTGACGAAGGTTTCATCAGAATACTAATAGGCGCCATCACTTACCCCTCCCTGTAACATCTATCTAAATAAATTTATAGATATTATATACATTAATAACAATCATCACAACCATTAAGCCAATAAACAGCTTATCTACAGTTTTCGCCTCTATTTTCTTATTAATAGCTCGTCCGCAAATGCCGCCTGCAATACCGCCTATCACCATTAAAATCAAAATACCTGCTTTAAACTGCGGTACACTTTGCGTAACAATGGAAGAAATCATAGCATTTCTCCTCACAGTATTATTCATTCTTCTCCCCATGTTAGCAAATACCTTTAAATTAAACTATTATTATGTTTTTATAAAATACATAATTTTATTTGAATGTATTTATGGAAGGATTTTAAAATGACGCTGCTTGTACATGAACCAGGCAGTGGGATCAGAGATACGCTTGTTGAATTTTGTATAAGAGGACAGGGTGTTTTGTTTTTGCCTTCTGTACAAGCTGCTCCTTTTATAGCCTCCGGTCAGTTATTCCAGCTTTCTATCGAGGGAATCGAATTTAAGAGAGATTATTATTTTTCCTATCATCACAAAAAATATATCACCAAGAGTATGCAGTGCTTCTCAGACTATATTTTTCATGACTTTATGCACCTTTCCCTTTAACTGTTTGACAGCACCCGGAAAGCTCCCTCGATATTGATGCGTCCATACCCCCACTCCCGGTTGGGATAGGTCACATCCTGCTCCCGCTCCGCACCCCGGATGAAAACGCTCTTGAGCTGTCTGCTTTCAATGAGAGGAACATTTCCTTCCACCACTGCCCACTGCATAAACTGGGCAAAAATTCCCGCAGCCACTGCTGCCGCCATACCGGAACCGGTGGTCTCACCTACCCCCGTGGCAACCCCCACTCCCGGTGCCGACAACTGTGGATTGATGCCTGCGGTCTGGGTAAAGCCCCGGCCGGAATTAATGTAAAAGCTATTATTGACGGCATCATAGGTGGATACGGTAACGGGTACATCTGCCATTCCCGGTTCCGTCAATGTAGTGTAGGGATTGGGCTTTAGGAAATATACCGGGACATTTAAGAAATCCCGGATGGGTAGCCATGTATGAAACACTCCGATTTGCGGCTGTTCCACAGAATGCACCTGTACGATCCAGATCCCCGGTGTGGGATTGACAAACCGGAAGAACAACAATTCCTCTCCCAGATTTCCCTCACTCAGCAGGCTATCTACTGCCACACTGCTTTTTTCATAAATAAAAGAATACTCCACGTGTCTCCGAATCCCATACCGGATAACCGGGGTCTGTTCCCCTCCCGGTGTGCGGATGGACACAGTATAAACATCCGGTGCCGTTCCCCACAGTTCCATGCAAAAGCCCCGGCAATCCTCAGCCACCCGGATTTCCATGGTCTCTCCCACCTGGTTGATAAAAGGGGGAATTCCATAGTCTCTCTGTACCAATTCTCCCCGGTAATGATGGGCGGCATTTCCTTCATTTCCCCCGCAGATCACCACCGCCATCCCCCGTTTCTTTGCCACCGTATCCAGATACTGGCTTAAATGGGACTGCCCCGTATGGTCACCCTGATTGGTTCCGATCCCGATGCAAAGCACCACCGGTCTCTGAAATGCGATGGCAAACCGTTCCACATAGGCGATGGCCAGCATCAGATCATTTTCCTGATAGGCTGGCACATCCTCCGGGATCAGATAAAGTTCTCTCAGGTAAGGCTTTGCCTGCTTCAGTTTCACGATGATGAGTTCTGCATCCGGTGCAGCTCCCCGAAAGCCTCCTCCCGTTATTGCTACTCCCGGAGCTGTTCCAAGCATTGCTCCCGCCGCGGCTCCCGCCATGGCGCTTCCATGTCCGTTTTCATCTCTGGAGGGTACGATATCATAAGGGTTCTCCGCTGCTAATGCCCGGTCTATATCCGCTCTTGTATACACGGTTCCATAGGAAAACGGACGGATATCCTCTGCCTGTTCCGCGCCTGTCTCCATGGTCTGATCCCATAGGGAAAGAATCCTGGTGGTTCCATCCTCTCTGCGGAAAATAGGATTCCGGTAATCGATTCCCGTGTCTACAAAGGCAAGAAGTACGCCTCTTCCGGTGAGGGACAACGGCGGACTCTGCACGCGGTAGCTTCCGGTGCTCTCGAAGCTTTCCGTTCCGTTGGCCATCAAGCCGTAGAGTTTCGGTGTGATAGAATATCCATAGACCTCGATCTCCCTTCCGGGCTGCTTTTGCCTGGGCAGGTAAAGAATCGAATACTGATCGTCTACCTTTTGATAACAGGCATTTTCCTCCCCATTTAACTCCATCTGATAATCTACAATCAAATCCACATAATCGTTTGATGTTATTTTTTCCGTACAGGTTGACATAAAAATACCCTCATAAACCGTTTACTATCAGTTTATGAGGGTTTTTCTATTTGGTCACAGTGTTTCGGTTACCCCGTCCGACTGTTGCTGCACCGGATGTAATTCCTGCTCCGTCTCCAGTCTGGGCTGCATCTGATTGGAGCGGATTTCAATGAGAGGCGCGCCTTTTCCTTCAATGTAATCTCTGGTAATGGTGACCCGGCCGATATTCTCATCCTTCGGGATCTCATACATGATATCCAGCATAAATTCTTCAATGATGGCACGAAGTGCTCTGGCTCCGGTATCCTTCTCCATTGCTTTCTCAGCGATTGCTTCCAGAGCGTCATCGGAAAATTCCAAATCGACCTCATCCAATAAGAGCAGCTTCTGGTACTGTTTCAGGATTGCGTTTTTAGGCTCCTTGAGAATCTCTACCAGCATCTCTTTATCCAGTCCCTGTAAGGTACAGATAATGGGCAGACGACCGATAAACTCCGGTATCATACCGAATTTACGAATATCCTCCACCGTCACCTTTTCCAGTAAATTTTTATCCTGATTAAAGGCATCCTTCAAGGTTGCACCATATCCGATCGAAGCCTTCTTGGTCAGTCTCTCCTTGATGATTTCTTCAATATCCGGGAATGCACCGCCGCAGATAAAGAGAATATTTCTGGTGTTTACCGTAGCCAGGGGCACCATGGCGTTTTTGCTGTTTGCGCCTACCGGCACTTCCACATCGGCGCCCTCCAGAAGCTTTAACATTCCCTGCTGTACGGATTCCCCGCTTACATCTCTGGAATTGGTGTTTTTCTTTTTGGCAATCTTATCAATCTCATCGATAAAGATAATACCGCTCTCCGCACGTTCCACATCATTATCTGCCGCAGCCAGCAGCTTGCTGACCACGCTTTCAATATCATCACCGATATAACCGGCCTCGGTAAGAGTGGTGGCATCGGCGATGGCAAGGGGCACATCCAACAGCTTTGCCAGCGTTTTTACCAGATAGGTCTTACCGCTTCCGGTAGGTCCCAGCATAAGGATGTTGGATTTCTCGATTTCAATTTCATCCATGGTTCCGGTTGCAACCCTTTTGTAGTGGTTGTATACGGCTACGGAAATGATTTTCTTCGCCTTTTCCTGTCCGATGACATACTCGTCCAGCTTTTCCTTAATCTTATGGGGTGCCGGAATATCCTTTAAGTCAATGATCGGCTTGGAAGCCTCACCTTTTTTCTTCTTTTTGATTTTCTGTCTGCCTGGGATTTCCCCTCCCTGCAGATCTGCCAGGTTAATAAAGCTGATATTGGGAAAGCCCTGATAACGGGGTCTGGTTTTCTTCTCTTCGTCCTTTTTCTCTTCGGAATCATCCCCCTCCGTAACATCACCCTCCAGCTTTTCCACGGTGTCCTGTTCGTTCTCCGCCTGGGTCTTCTCCTGTTTCGGATGCTGTTCATTCTCCATGCGGGACAGCATCTGGTTGTAGTAATTCAGGGAATTGAGCATATCCGGGTTACTCATCATGGAGGACATATCCATGTGGGACATGGCATCCATGGTTTTGTGCATGCATTCATCACAGACCGTCACATTTCCCGGCAGGTGAAACATTTTCCCTGCTTTGCTCTCCGGTCTGCGGCACATGAAGCAGATATCTTCATATTCCTGGTTTTCATCCTTTTTATTTTCATTAAAATCCGACATGTAATGTTAATCCTCTCTCATTTTCTTTATGGTTTTGTCCCCAATACCACTCGTATCCGGGTCTGGGCATAATCGCCGTCCCGTATCTGCATCACGGTGAAAGTCACCTCGGAACCGGCTTCATAATACTCCAGTTCCGCTTTCAGTTCATCCATGGATTTGATGTCCTGGTCACCGATTTTCACGATAATATCGCCTTTTTTAAGCCCTGCTCTGGCAGCTGCACCATTTTCCAGCACCTGATTGATATACACACCCTGGGGCATTCCGTACATCTGTGCCTCCACCTGGGTGATATTGATTCCCGTGATTCCGAGATAGCCTCTGTTCTCAGCCGCCACTTTAAACCGGGTCTCCCGGGACATCAGATCGCTGAGGATGGGTTTTGCCGCTGAAATCGGTATCGCATAGCCCATTCCTTCAATTTTGCTTCCACCGATTTTATTGGAATTAATGCCAATCAGTTCGCCTTTAATATTCAGAAGTGCTCCTCCGGAATTACCGGGATTGATGGCTGCGTCTGTCTGGATAAACGGACCACTGTTGGTTCCGTCAGCGGCTTCCAGCATGCGGTTCAGGGCGCTGACGACACCGGTGGTCACAGATTGTCCGTAGCCCAGTGCATTTCCGATGGCAATTGCCGGCTCTCCGATGGACAATGCATCAGAATCTCCCAGTGTGGCAATCGCAATGGAATCTGCGGTATCCCGATCCAATTCCGTTAACGGAATGGCAATCACTGCCAGATCCATCGTTTCATCGGTTCCCTTGACAACTGCCTCCGCTGTTTTTTCATTGGCGAAGGTAACCTCCAGAGAATCTGCCTGTTCAATGACATGGTAGTTGGTGACCAGCAACAGTTCCGTATCGTTCTCTCCGATGATAATACCGGAACCGCTTGCCTGCTCCTGCTGGGTATAGGTCTGTCCAAAATAGGATGTGCGCTCGGTGTAATTATTCAGGATAGACACCATAGCCGGCATTACCTGTTCCACGATTCCGGTCACATCCGTAACCACTGCAGTAACTGAACCGCTTTCCGACAGAATAGGCTTCGACGGAGCAATTTCCGGGGTCTTTTCCTGGGAAACGATTCCTCCGTTTTCTGTCGCTTCCTGTGTGCCTGTCTCTTCTTCTGCTTCCGGAGTCTCTATTGTTACTGCCTGTTCTTCACTCACCGTGACAGATTCTTTTACCTCCCGGGTTTTACCGGTTGCGAAACCGATGGAAAAGAACCCAATTCCGGCACACACACCGAAAAACAGCCCTAGCACGATCGCCGCTGCCAGCCTCTTTCCAAAGCCGGATTTTTCTTTTCCGGGTTTATGGTCATTCTGATTGGAACCGGAGGGACTTCCTCCATAATTGTTATAATCATCTACTGCATCATATATAGGATAATACCTGCCGGGGCGGTCATTTTCCTCTCCACGTAGTGGAGTTTCTCGTTTGGGAGTTCCCTGCTGGGGAATGCCCTGCTCCGAAGTACCGGTTCCGTTTGGATATTCATTGTCGTACATTTGGAATCTCCTTTCCTTATGGTAAGGCTATCTTAGCAGGCAATTGTGTTCAATCTGTGTCTGAGCCTGTCTATTTCCAATAATTCACATTCATCGTATACCGCATAATTTTTTTGCGGGAAAGCTTCCGGTAATGTTTTCCCGTCCGATATCCCAGATATTTCCATCCACTCTGCCAGACCAGTTTCGGTAAAAGATACCACTTTCCATGACTGCACAGATATTTCGCTGTCTGTTTCACCATTTTGATGCCTTCCGATTCAGAAGGCACGGCTTCAAAAATTTCCGGATGATCTGCCTGGGAAACCCCCAGATCAAAATTCCGGTGAAACTGTTGAATTCCACTGTAATTATGGGAATGGATTACGCCGGCTCCTGCCACATAGGCAATACGGTATCCTGCCTGAATCACGCCTGCTGCGTAGATCATGTCTTCATTGAAAATCGTGTGACGGATGAATCCTCCCTGACTCTCATAAATATCCTTGCGGTACATGGCACACACATTGGAACACATGTAAGTCTTGATGCCCAGCTCCGGAATATCTTCTTTTCCTTTCACGCGATCCTGGGCCGGATAATTAAAGCTGCGGGTAAACACTTCAATGGGTGAAGCATCCGCTGCCGGAAGCTGTCTGGCATAGGAAACCGCCACTCGGGAATCCGAAAAGGGCTTAATCAGTTCTTCCAGTAAATGCGCATCCAGCGGCATCGCATCCTGGGTCATACAAACCACATATTCTGCCTGAGACTCTTCCATTCCCCGGTTCCTGGTAGCACCATGGTCAAACTCTGCGGGTTCTATATGTTCCAGTTTCACCGTGGGGTGAGCCGTCAAGAAGGAGTCAGTGTCTATTCTTTGTTCCCACCATTCCTTCCGGGTATTGATGATCCGGATGTTCGCCGGCTTTATCGTCTGCTCTTCCAGACGTTTTATCAGCACTTCAAAACCAGAAGCAGGTTTACAGGTGGGAATCAGTATATCAATCGACGGATTTTGCATGTTCTTTTTCCTTTTTTCCAAAAAAGAGGTCCAGCTTACGCTATGACCCCTTTTTCAATCATATCATTACTTTGTACCCACGTAGGATGATGTGTCACTCACAATCTGCCGGCTGTATGTCTGCACAGCCTCAGAAGGTGTATAATTCGGATCATCAAACAGGAACTCATGCAGCCATTTAACGTTATCGGACAGATCCAACGGGATGACACAGCTTCCTTTCTTTCCGATGGTTCCGGTGGTACGCATATCCGCCTGCGGGAATCCGTCATTGGCTACGACTTTATATTTTCCAACATCTCCCAGGAGACTGAGAATCTCAGAAATATCCAGAGAAGTAGAAACCATCTTCTCTTCAAATACACTGTTGGCAACAGCAGTCAGATCTTTCGCATTTGCCTGTTTTGCCTTGTCCATGATGGCAAGGAGTACGGTACGCTGACGCTCTGCACGGCGGAAATCATCACCCTTCGTGTAACGGATACGGCAGTAAGCCAGTGCCTGCAGGCCATCCAGATTCTGTGTACCTGCATGTGTTACCTCTGTATAGTTCAATCCTGCCAATCCTTCTACCGGATCTTCCTTTACCATACTGTACATATAGTTATTTAGATGAACGATCTCGTCCTCTGTAACATTAATCTCTACACCGCCCAGTGCGTCGATTACAGATTTCATTCCGGCGAAACCAATGGTCACATAATCGGTAATATCCAGATCCATGTTCATGTTCAGCATGTTGATGGCTTGCTCCGGACCACCATTCGCATAGGCACCGTTACATTTATTGTAGGTGTCATTACCACGGTTTAAATAGGTGTCACGGTATACAGAACAAAGCTTGATATCACCGGTATCCATATTAATGGAAGCTACCATGATGGTGTCGGTCCGAACACCCTTACCCAGCTTACCGTTACGGTCATCTACACCAAAGAGTGCAATGTTCCGATATCCCTGCAGCGTTTCATTTTCCTGAACTTCCTCATTGATGACAATGTCTTCATCCTTGATATCCACTCTGCCGATACCACCCTCGGTACGGATGACTGCCCATAAAACCATCAGCATAATCAGAATGACAAAGATTTCCAGAACAAAGATCAGCATCTTTCTTCTTTTACGCTTTGCCCGCTGTTTCTTGGTCATTCCTTTCTTTCCGGAGCTGTTACGATTGGAACTGCTCCTTGAAGAGGCGGTTCTTTCATAATCATAGCTGTTTCTGGATCCGGCTTTGCTTTTAGAAGCGCCGGATGTTTTCTTTTTCCTGGAATCTGATGCCATTTTGTATCTTTCTCCCTTGTTTCATATAATTGAAGACTGTTATCAGCCATATCTTTTCCCTTGGATTTAGTATGTCTTTAATAGGCATTTTTATTGATAAACCCTTTAAAGAATGTCAGGAACAAAATTTTAAAGTCAAAACCAAGAGTCCAGTTTTCTATATAGTATAAGTCGTATTCAATACGCTTACGGATGGAAGTATCTCCTCTGTATCCGTTGATCTGTGCCCAGCCGGTCAATCCGGGACGCACCTGATGCTTCACCATATAGCGGGGAATCTCTTCTTTAAATTTCTCCACGAAAAGAGGACGTTCCGGTCTGGGACCCACCAGACTCATGTCCCCCTTTAAAATATTGAACAGCTGTGGCAGCTCATCAATACTGGTCTTTCGCAATACCCTGCCCACTTTCGTCACGCGGGGATCATTGCGCACCGTCCACTTGGTCGCTTCTGTGCTTGGTTTCTGCACCTCCATGGTGCGGAACTTGTACATCTTAAAGGGTTTATTGTGAAGTCCGATCCGTTCCTGTTTAAAAATAATCGGTCCGGGACTTGTTGCCTTAATCAGAATCACCGACAGCAGCATAAACGGGGATGATAAAATAATCGCTACAATGGATCCGAAAATATCCACCAGCCGCTTCATGACCCAGTTCACGGTATTGGTCAACGGGACATAACGGATGTTGATCACCGGCAATCCCTGCAGATCCTCTGTGTAAGGGCGACTGGGAATCACTCGATTATAATCCGGAATAAATTTGGTATGCACGCCCGCTTTCTCGCAACGGCCTACGATCTCTTCAAGTCGGTCATAATCCTCCAGTGCCAGTGTTACTGCAATCTCATCCAGTTTATTTTCCGGCAGGATAATATCCAGATTGTCAATGTCTCCTAAAACCTTCACCCCTTTATAGGTTGTCCCACGGGGAACTCTATCGTCCAGGATTCCACAGATATGATATCCCCACTGCGGATTGGCAATAATACGGTCAACGTAGGCTTCTGCCGATCTGGAATATCCCACCAGCAGAATATGCTTGAGGTTATATCCCTTTTTACGGAACTCCCGGAGAATCTGACGGACAACCGCCCGGGACAAGGTGGACAGTACCACATTGAGTCCGTAAAAGATAAAGATCATGGCACGGGAAAAATCATGCTGTCTGATGATGTACAGGACACCTAAAAACAGGATCAATCCCACGGTGTTGGCTTTTACAATATTATAAAATTCGGATTTTACCCTGGAGACCCGTTTGGATGTGTAGAGATTGCACAGAGAATATAAAATCATATATCCCGGCACAATAAATACCATGGCGAAAAAATAACTCTCCATGGAAAGGGTTCCCGTACCGGGATCAATATTGGCAAATGGGCTCTTAAATTTCAAATACCAGGACAGCATGTAGGAACCCGCGATCATTAACGCATCCAGGACACGCTGCAGGGCATTGAAATACTTTTGATTGTCTTTAATCATGCAATCTATCCATCTCCTGACAGATTCTTCACATAATGTAACATTTTACAATATTATTACAGAAAGTACAACCGCCATTTTTTTAAGATTTTCTGTAGCTGTGTTACTTGCTGAGCAAAACAGTAAGTGTTTTACTGCTGTCTGCGCAGTAACATCAGAAGATTAGCCGGAATAAATTCAGCCACAGCTGCAGCTGGATTTTGCAAAGATTGCCATATTGCGCCGGCTTCACAGGTACCTTGTGTGCCCTGCCCTCTTTGCTGAGTGCCAGTTTTACTCCCCGGCAGACGCCTTTTACATAATTTCCGGCCAGATGTTTTGGCAGGAAAAACAGAGTCTTCACTGCGATACCGATAAAAATAAAAGGGAAATTTAATAAATGCTGTAAAAACGGCTGATTCTTCCAGATTAGGTAGATACTGTTTCTGGAAGACAAATTCACCTTAAATGCATTATGCCGGGAGCCGGACACCGCGCTGCCGGCGTGAAGCACTCTGGCACCGGGTTCATAGCGGTTCACATAGCCAAAGATTTGTGCCCGGTACCCCAGATCCACGTCCTCCAAATAGGCGAAATGATTCTCGTCCAGCACGCCGATCTCATCCAGCACGCTGCGTCTGTAGATACAGGCACCGCCACAGGCTGCAAAAATCTTGGCCGGTTGATTATAATCCATCTCCGGTTTTCCCTTACCTCTTCCATATGCCCATCCCAGTGCACAATATAAATCCCCGGCATCATCTAACAGCTCCGGCTGTTTCATCACCAGCATTTTTGCGGCTGCCGAGAAGGTGTCGGGATGTGTATCCAGATTTTGTTCCAAGGCCTGTACGAACCCCGGTAGTACACGGGTATCATTATTTAACAGAAGGACATAGGGTGTGTCCGTCTGTCGGATTCCGGTATTGACTGCTCCGCAAAAACCGGTATTTTCCGGCAGAAAAACGGTCTGCACCGGCTTCTGTTTCTGTTCATATGCCTGAAGCCATTCCACACTTCCATCGGTGGAACCATTGTCCACCACACAAACGGCGAAGCTTTCCTCCAAGGCTTCCAGAGAAGCAAGGCAATCCGGCAGATAGTTCATTCCGTTATAATTCGGTATAATAACAGTTGTTTTTATTGTTGTAACCATGCTTTAAAGCTTTAGCTCCTTCTCCGGATCCCAGATAATCCCATACCCTTCCTGTCTGATCCGTTCACAAAATTTCACGCTGATCTTTGCCACTGCCTGTTGGGCATCTGCCGGTGTCAGCTGCGTCAGGTCCGCATGAAAAGGAATGTCCCGGTAAAAGCTGTCCGTAGAAAAGGATAACGCTGTTCCGTCCTCTTTTCGATGAATCGCTGTTTCCGGCACCTGACAAGAGAAATACTGTTCAAAGATGGTTCGCAGTTCCTCCCGGATTTCCATGGAACGCACATCACATGCTTCCGCATCCTGTACCATGGCTGCCCGATGGAGATACCCACTGTAATGGGCATCCAGTCCGGCATAAAGTACATTTCCTTCTCCGTCCAGATTACCGGATACGACTTTGCCTCCTTTGATGACTTTTCCACCGACAATGCCGATCTCTTTCCGCTCTGTCCACAGGCTGTCGGAATACTCCACACGGTAGAAGCCCAGATGGGAGGTATTCTTTACTGTGGCATGAATTCCCTGTTCTTTCAGAAAGGCCTGGATAGCCCGCCGTCCCGCTTCATAGGCATAAAGCTTACTCTGGGGATTATCTGCTGTGGATTCACTATGACAGCGCCAGTGATACAATACCTTCGGAATATGAAGGATATACGGTTCCGGTTTTTTATGCTGTTTTAACAGCTGATCCACCACCTGCAGTAACAGGTCATAATCCTGGGCTCCATCCATCTCCGGTCGGAATTGCAGTTCTTCCAGCAGTTTCTTTTGCAACACGGTGAAATGGCAGATATAATTATTAGTAAAAAATAAATCGAGATTAAATTTCTCTTTGATATGTGGTTCATAGAACTGGATGCCCGTTCCATCACACTTATCCTCATCGGAGTAAAACAGAACTGCCTCCGGTGTATCTTCGATGGCTGCAGCCATTTCATACAGAGCATCCGGTGTCAGCAGATCATCATGGTCTAATAAGCCAACATAATCACTATGATGCATATTCTCCATCACATAAGCAATGGCAGCATTGGTATTGGCAGAGATACCACCGTTATTTTCCAGACGGATGTAATGAATTCTTGTATCCTCATATAATGCCACCGTTTTTTCCACCGTATCACCGGCGCTGGCATCTGCCAGAATCAGTTCCCAGCTTTCCCAGGTCTGGGCAAGTACACTGTCTATGAGTGCTGTGAGATAAATCGGTTTCGTCTCGTAAGCCGGCACCACCAGACTGATGGTCAGCGGATTTTTTCTTTTCTGCCATTCTTTCTTCTGGTTCTTCTGCGTTTCCTCATCGGGAACCTGGTAGGTATAGCCGGAGTAGTCTGCCATACCGCCGGGAGTCAACCGTTCCATTACCGCATAATAGGTGTTCTTCACACCATTTCGTTTCAGATAATTCAGCGTCTTATTGAAATACGAGGGCATCTGTCGTCTCCTTTTACTAAAAATCGCCCTGCTGCCTGAGCAGGGCGATTTTATTCGCAGTGACTCTTACTTTAGGTCACTACGTACTTCTGCATCGTTGCAAATTATAAATATTTCTTTAAGTCTTCGGTCAGCTTCTCGTTCTTTGCTGCTGCATCTTCCAGGCTGTTACCCTTTACACCCATATAGAATTTAATCTTAGGTTCGGTACCGGAAGGTCTTGCACAGCACCAGGAATCGTTGGTCAGATCAAAGTACAGAACATTGGACTCCGGTAATCCGGTTTCTCCGGTCTCTCCGGTCTCCAGGTTGAGGGTCTTTCCTGTCTTATAATCACGGAACTCTTTGACTTTCAAATCACCGAATTCTTTAGGCGGGTTGGAACGAAGCTTCTCCATCAGTGCCGCAATTTCCTTGGAACCGTCAATTCCCTTCATGGTGATGGAATACTGGCTTTCTTTGTAGTATCCGTATTTCTCATAGAGATTTAACATCTGATCCCACAGGGTCATGTTGTGTTTCTTGCACCATGCAGCGACTTCACACAGGCACATTACTGCCACGATGGCATCCTTATCTCTTGCATGGGTTCCTGCCAGACAGCCGTAGCTCTCCTCCAGACCAAATACATAGTTGTTGCAGCCGGTCTGCTCGAAGAGTTTGATCTGTTCGCCGATATACTTAAATCCGGTGAGCACTTCGATAAATCTTAAACCATAGTCTTCTGCAATAGCTTTGGACATATTGGTGGTTACGATGGTGGTTACCAGTGCGGGATTCTCCGGCATGGTTCCAGTGGCTTTACGCTCTCTGAGGATATATTCCTCGATGAGCATACCAGACATGTTACCGGTAAAGCCTACGTATTCGCCGGTCTTGGCATCCTTTGCATATACACCCAGACGGTCTGCATCCGGATCGGTTGCCAGAACAATATCCGCATCCTTCTCTTTCGCCAGACGAAGAGCATAGGTAAATGCCTTGGGATCCTCCGGGTTGGGGTAATCCAGTGTGGTGAATTTCGGATCCGGGTTCTCCTGCTCCGGTACTACATATACATGCTGGAAGCCAAGTTCGGAGAGAACACGGCGTACCGGCACATTTCCGGTTCCGCAAAGAGGTGTGTAAACGATCTTCAGATCGCCTGCCATCTCTGCGATAATTTCCGGATGGATAATCTGTTTCTTTAATTCTACCATGTATTTATCATCGATTTCCTTACCGATGATCTGGTAAAGTCCGGCGGCCATGGCATCCTCTTTACTCATGGTTTTCACATCGTTGTAATCGGTAATGCTCTGTACTTCTTTAATGATATTGACATCATGAGGGGGCGTAACCTGTGCGCCATCCTCCCAGTATGCTTTATATCCATTATATTCAGGGGGATTGTGGCTTGCTGTAATGACGATACCGGAAATGCAGCCTAATGTACGCAGTGCAAAGGAAAGCTCCGGTGTGGGGCGTAAGGACTCAAATACATAAGCCTTAATGCCGTTTGCTGCCAGGCAGCGTGCCGTCTCATCTGCAAATTCAGGAGACTGGTTACGGGAATCAAAGGCAATGGCAACGCCTTTTTTCTGTCCGCCCTGTTTGATGATGTAATTTGCCAGTCCCTGTGTTGCTTTTCTGACAGTATACATGTTCATGCGGTTGGTACCTGCTCCGATGATACCGCGCAGTCCACCGGTTCCAAATTCCAGTTCCTTGTAGAAACGTTCCTCAATTTCTTTTTCATTGTCTTTGATCGCCAGAAGCTCCTGTTTGGTTGCTTCGTCAAAATAGGGATCATTCAGCCAGAATTCATATTGCTCTTTATAACCCATCTACCTGTCCTCCGTTTGATTCTTTTATTTATCCCTTGAAAGCTACCTAATAACCACTCGTCCGCAACTCCCGCAAGCATGTTGGTTCGAAACCTGTTGCGCGGGACATTCCGTTGAGCCTCATAAGACAAAATCGTGTTCAGCATAGGCTTCCACGATTTTAGAGTCTCAACTCCATCGCGCAGAAGGTGTTCTCACCAACAAACTCCGCGTGCGCTGCTCTCAACCGTTATTAATTCACTTACCAAAGCCAGTATAGCATATTATCCCTCCACTCTCAACGAAAAATCGCTTCGGTCGAGAGAGAAGTTGGGATTGTAGTAGGGGTCGCCTTGTTCCAGTTCGGTCTTCCATTTCTCGCGGAAGTGGGCAGATTCGCGGTTGTAGCGTTGTGCTTTTTCACCCTGGTCATCCAGTCCCCGGGAGATGGATTCGAAATGATAAAGTTCCGCAAAAGGGGTAAATACGTTGAGTAATCCCAGTTTTCTCAGTTTGAGGCAGAAATCCACATCGTTAAGGGAGATCGCGAAGCTTTCATCCAGTCCTCCCACTTTTTCAAATAAAGATTTCTTGACTAAAAGGCATGCGCCGGTAACCGCGGTCACATCCTGGGCATAGCAGAGACGTCCCATATAGCCTAAGTTCTCCCGATGCTGTTTGTAATGGGTGTGTCCTGCGGTGCGATGTGCTCCCAGTCCGATGACCACACCGGCATGCTGAATGGTTTTGTCCCCATAATAGAGTTTGGCCCCTACTGCACCCACATCTTCCCGCTGGGCATACATCAGCATCTCTTCCATCCAGTTCACGGTGATGACCTGGGTGTCATTATTTAACAGCAGAATATATTCGCCGGTTGTCTGTTTCACACCGAAATTATTAATGGCAGAGTAATTGAAGGAACCGGTATAGGTAACCACCTTCACTTTGGGGTCATCCTTCAAAAGTTCATAGTAATCCTTGATTTCTTTGGTTTCGCTGTTATTTTCCACCACAATAATCTCGTAATTGTCATAGGTCGACTTTTCCTCAATGGAATTGATGCAGCGTTTCAAATCCTCCACATGGTCTTTATTGGGGATTACGATGGAAATCTTAGGACTTCCGATAATCTGGTAGCGGATTTTAAAAATGGTCTCAAAGGCTCTGGTGGAGGTAATCTGGAAATTCTTAAAGCCGTGGCTGCGGAGATTTTCCGCTACCGCACCTCTGGCTGCCTCTATGGCATAGGGTTTCGCCTCTATATTGGACGCCACGCTGGTGGCATGGCAGCGCCAGTAGTAGAGAAGTTTCGGCACATGCACCACGTTTTTCGCCTCATCAGTGAGACGGAGAATCATGTCATGATCCTGGCTGCCATCAAACTGGGAGCGGAACAGTTCCGTACCCTGTAATAAATCCCGCTTGAACACGCTGAAATGGCAGATATAGTTATTCGCGCGGAGATTATCCGGCGCATAATCCGGTTTAAAATGCATGGTCAGCATATGGTCTATATTGCCGCTCTTAAAGGTGGTCTCATCGCAGTAGATGTAGTCCGCATCCTTTTCATTGATGACTTTTACATATTCATATAGAGTACTGGGATGGAGAATATCATCCTGATCCAACAAACCGATGAACTCACCGGTCGCCATTGCCAGGCAGGCATTGGTATTACCGGAAATACCTTCGTTTTTCTCCAGCTTTTTATAGACAATTCTTCCATTGGATCTGGCCACATACTCTTTACTGATTTCCCCCATATAGCTATGGGCATCATCCGAGCCGTCTGCCAGACAAAGCTCCCAGTTCTGGTAGGTCTGGTTCATCACAGAATCCAGCATTTCGATCTGGAATTCTTTTTCGTTATTCCAGAGGGGCACCAAAATACTGATCTTCGGCATTCTGGGGAATACCGTCTCCCGTTCTTCCTTTGCCCGTGTTTCATCGGGGAAGCTTTTGGTTCCGAACTGTTTCATTGCTTCTTTTTCGTTCTTTTTGTAAGCAATTTTGTGAAGCACGCCTTTTACACTGCCACAATTTTTGATACGATCCTTCTGGCGGATGCAGAAATGCATGGTCTTCCGCAGAGGCGCAGAAGCTTTCCAAAGCTTATTGTTTTTAATGCGATCCAGTTTGAACTGCAAATCATCCTTCTGAGCTTCCAGATCTGCGATTCTTCCTGCCAGATCTGCATTTTTTAAATGCTCCTCCTGATATAAGGATTCCCAGTCATTATTCAAATCATCATTTAACTTTTCCATATTTCCCTCGTTTCCGCGTTTCTATTTGTCAGGTGACAATACATGGCAAATGTAACTCTGCATGCACAAGCTGCTTACATAACCGTCTGCATAACCGGTCTTCGTATTTTGTCACACTGAAAACCCGCAGGTCGTCCACCGGATAATCTGCTCATGCGCCAGTTTTCTCTTCGCATAAAGCCCGATGCGGTAATTTCCCGAAGGCAGATTTTCCTCCGGAATCTGCACCGCAAATCCGGACAATTCCACATTCTTCTGATCCGGTACATTCTGTGCAATGTCCGGACGATATTGTGATTTTAAAGGAATCTGATACAGGAGTCCTGTTTCATCCTCCTGCAACAGGATTTTCCATTCATAGCATGCGTTATTGCTTCCGATAATAAAGGCATACCCCTGGAGATAAACATCTTCTCCTGCATCAGAGGCTTCTGCAGCGCCAATCCAGCCCTTTAATTTATCATGATATTCCACACCGCAATTCAGGCAGGCATCTTCTCTGACGCCTTCCGATAATTTCTGAAGTTTCTGCGGCTTTGCTATCTGGATATTACGATTAAACTCAATCGATAAGAAGTAATAAGTAAAGCCCACATCCGATACATCAAAGGTGAGGTAATGGGAATAATAAGGATCCTTTGCAAACAAATCCGGGTGGCGTTCAAACAACTTATTCATTTCGCCCTTCAATCGTTTTGTTTTGGCTTCATCCTCCAGATCATTACCGCGGCTCAGGGACTCATGGTGGTAAAGCACCACATCATTACACTGGATATTGCTGTAGCCCTGTTCGAAAATACGGAAGCAGAAGTCCACATCATTAAAGGCAACCCGTAATTCTTCCGAAAGCCCACCTAATCTGTGGTAAAGGTCGCTTCTCACCAACAGGCAGGCTCCCGTCACGCCAATCATGTCATGCACCATACGGTTCTGTCCGAAGTAGTAGACCTTCCTGTCATCCATCTGCTGCAGTTTATGGGTCGGACCCAAACGAATATTGGTAATCCCGGCATGCTGGATTTTCGTCGTTCCGGGATAAAGGAGCTTAGCTCCCACCGCTCCTGCGTATGGCATGCGGGCATGCTTGACCAGTTCTTCCAACCAGTTGCTTTGCATGATTTCAATATCATCATTTAAAAGCAGGACGAAATTTCCCCGGGCTTTCTCTGCCCCCAGATTACACATCCGTGAAAAATTAAATTCCATGGGTTGATAAATGTAATGCACATCATAGAGCTTCGCCATTTTTTCCAGGCGCAGACGGTTTGCTGCATTGCTTCCATTATCCACCACGATAACTTCCATCTGTATGGTTTCAAGCTCTGTCTCCTCCCGGAGAGAACGCAGGCATCGCTCCAGGGTCTCCGGATGATCCTTGGATGGAATCACAATAGAAACCAGATCCTCTGCCACGGCTTCCCCGTCCCTTGTTTGTGTCTGCATGGGAGGGAACAACACATCCGCAGGCAGTCCCTGACAAGTCAGACCGCCTATATCAAAAATCCGGGGCATATCCAGCCAGGAACCATCATGTATGAGAATTTCCGGTATATTCCGCACTTTCTTTCTTCCGTTTACATCAAAAGCACCGTTTTGCATCAAAATTTCATAACACATCCGATAACGATAGCGAAGCTGGGGGCGTACCTTTAAATCCTCAACAAACTCCGGCTCCAGAAAGCAGGATTCATTCTCTCCAGGGCGTAAAAACACATTTCCCTCTTTATCCGGCTCCACCGGTGTCCATCCTTGTAAAGCGATCCAGCGTTCCACTTCATCGGCGTTACTTTCCTGCAGCACCTGTTCCAGGCGCAGGGAAGAAGTCTCTTTCCACTTCTCATAGGCCGATTTTCGAATTGCAAAAAAATTTCCGAAATAAAAGCAGGATTTGAAAAGTGCCGGTGACCAGACCGGTTTCAGCCACGGTGCATATTCTTTACAGGAAATTCGGCATTCCGACTGCTCGTAGTTTAACCCTGCCTCCCGCTGCTTCTGAAGCAGATCTTCATCTCCGTAAACCAGAACTGCTTCCGGATGAAGGACAAGCTGCTCCCGGATCAACAGTTCTGCATCTCTGGTCAGTTTCGCACCAGGTATGGTAAACAGGATGAAATCACTGTTCTCCGGGGCATTTCCCATCATCTGTTTTAACTTTTCGTTTCGGGCAGATGCTTTTTCCCGTTGGGCAATTCTGTGATTCATCCAGCTTTCAAAACTTTGATCCATATGCGAAAGCTTATATTGATAAGGGATCTGCTGTCCCGCTTCCACCATCTGTCTGAATTTGTTCAAGATTCTTCTCCTATTGACTGCTATCTTTAAAAAAACCGCTTAATCGATGTGATCATCTGTCCTGCAATAGAACGGGATACCGGTGCAAAAGTCAGCGATAACTCCAACCGGCTCTCTCCTCTCACAGGCAATCCCTGTAAGGCAAAGACCATATTGGGATCTTCCGTGTCAAATACGGCGCAGGGATTTCCACCCTTCTGCATATGCAGCCATTTTCCGTTAATCTGCGGTAAAAATCCTTCTTTGGCAGAAAGGGACAAGGGTTCGCCGTTCCACAATGCCTGTTTGATTTCCACGACACAGCATTCTTCTGCCGGGTCTAATCGGAGATTCCGTACATTTCCATCCACCTGTAAATCCAGCTGCATCTCGGAACGGGATAGCTCCGGCAATTCCAGCCAATAAGAATCCTCCTGATTGAAGCCTCTGCCACGATCTTCAAAAATCTGTACCCTCGCTTTATTTTTCTCTGTCCGGTATAGTTCTACCAGTTCCGTCAGGGTCAAATTATTTCCGTGCATTTCCTTATAAAGTTCAAACATGGATTTCTGTCTGCCGGTGACATAATGCTGAAATTCCAATTCCTGCTTCCGGTAGTCCTCCATCTCCTCTTTGGAAATGTCCAGTTTTGATATAATAGAATCAAGATTTAATTTATTTCGTTTATCATTTTCCAGAATATAACAATACAAGGCGCGGAAAGCCAGTTCTTTTGCGGAAAACGCTTTATCAAATGTCCACTCGTAATCGATGATGTTCCACTTATCCCCGGCAATCAGCACATTTGCAAAAATCAGATCATAGTCTGCTACCGGCTGCTCTTCCCCATAGGATACCAGTTCCAGATAATGCTCCAAAAGTTCATGAAATCCTTCCATATCCTCGTTTACCAGACAGCGATCCAGTTTTTCCGCAAGTGTAACACCTGTTATATATTCTAGTTCGACTACCGGTTCCTCCGGTCTCCCGGTTTCTGCCAGCAGTTTGCAATGATTGATTGCAAATTCACTGCCCTCATACCGCTTCGACAGCTTCTCATAGGCAGAAGCAATGTTACGGACATGTTCTTTCGCTTCCACCGTCAGAGGATACTTGCGCACCACCAGAGACCGGGCTGAAAGAGACGCATCCGGTGCTGCTGTTTCTGCAGATTTCTCCGGTACTTCCACCATTTCCGTGCGGATGGCAAATTCCGGTGCCCGGTCATTGGAAAATTTCGCATATTGTACCGGGAAGTCCGGTCCGATGACTACCAGAAAAGAATTGGAGAATTCCGGAAACATTCCTTCCTGAATGACACCGTCAAAGGCATCTCTCTCATCAAATAAAAGGAGTCTGTCTCTGTCATAATTACGGAGATTATTGGATAATTCTCCCGGAACCGGCAAGTGGCGGTCCGAATACAGGGTGGTCATAAATTTATAATCCGGATAGGGATAGTAGAAAGAATACCGGGAAACACCGCAACGGGCAAAAATCTGTTCCAATCCCTTCTTGGAGAAGGTACGGGCACTGAATTCTTCTTTATAATTTTCAATACCGGCAAAATATTTTCCGATATGATCTTCCGCACAGCCTGCCCAATATTTCATGCCGTATTTGTTCTCAATGGCAATAATGGCTCTTCCGTCCTGCTTCAAATGGCGCAGAATGATCCGCAGGAAGTCATCATAGGGCGTTTTGCCGCCGATATAGCCTCTTCCATATTCAAAGACCCCAATCAGGCAGATATAATCAAAATCATGGGGCAGTTCCGGCTCAATATCCTGGAAGTTTCCCACATGAATCGTCACATTATCCGCATCCTGATGACGGTAGGCATTGATCAGACTGCGTTTTCTGGACAAATCCACACAGGTGACAGAGCCGGCTTTTTTTGCCAATGCGCCTGTGATTGCACCGCAGCCGGAACCGATTTCCAATACCTTTTCCGTGCCGGTAAAGGGAATCCAGTCCACAATGTTCTCACGCTGATTGGACAGATGATAGAGAATCGGCCAGTTTTTCCGTTCTTCTATGATCGAAGGGTACTCCACCTGGGCACGATCTCTGGCAATTTCCAATAATTCTTCTTCGATCTGTCCATCACAGTAGAGATCCTCACCGGGATAATAGCTATAATCTAACAGAATCTTTCCAATCCGTTCCTGGTTGTCTGTCATACATAATCCTTTCTTTTCCATGGAAAGCCCGGACTGTAAACGCAATCCGTATATTTCAGATGTCGGTGACTTCCACCTTGGAATCCATATCATAATAGCCCACCGTGTTCTTATCCGAAATCACGGTAAGATTCAGGGTATCATATAAACGGTGATATACCTGGAAAATATCGCCCTCATAACCGGTTACGCCAAAGGATAGCAGATACTCGCCTCCCTGAAGGGACATTTTCTGCCGGAAGGTGATATGCTTACGGGTTCCTGCTTTCACGCCTTCCAAAAAAGCCTTCTCAAACATAGTATTGGTTCCGGTGATTTCCACACCGATCACATTTTTAAAGGAAAAAGCAAAAATCGGTGCTGCCACATCCTCATGGAAGGTCACTTCCATATGAATGGTGAATTCCGTCCCCTTGATCACGGAGGTGCAGATATTTCCCCGTTCGTCCGTGACATAGACCTTATCAATAAAAGCTGCCTGGGTTCCGTATTCCAGCTGTTCCGGGTTGCGTCCCGCATCCTTCGCTGCCGCTGCCACCAGATCCTTATCATTCAGAAGATCGGTATCCCGGCTGTCCTGCTCTTCTTCCGGATGGTACTGCCCCACCAGAACCCGCTTGTAAATATCAATCATTTCCTTGGGAGAACCTTCCCCCAGCTTGTTGCCCTGATTCAACAGAATGACTCTGTCACAGTATTTGCTGATACTGCTCAAATCGTGGCTGACAAAGAGAATGGTTTTCCCCTGTTTTTTAAATTCCTCAAATTTGTGATAGCACTTCGCCTGGAAGAAAACATCGCCTACGGAGAGCGCCTCATCCACGATCAGGATTTCCGGCTCGATATTGATGGCGACTGCAAAAGCCAGACGGACAAACATACCGCTGGAATAGGTTTTTACCGGCTGGTATACATATTCCCCGATGTCGGCGAAATCCAGGATATCCTGTAATTTTTCATCGATTTCTTTTTCGGAAAAGCCCAGCATCGTGCCGTTCAGATATACATTTTCGATGCCGTTGTATTCCATGTTAAATCCGGCTCCCAGTTCCAGAAGCGCGGAAATCCGTCCGTTGACATTCACCTCACCGGAGGTGGGATTCAAAACGCCTGTTATTATCTTTAAAATCGTGGATTTTCCGGATCCGTTCGTTCCAATGATTCCCACCGTCTCTCCCTGGTAAATATTCATGGAGATTCCGTTTAAAGCGAAATGTTCTTTATATTTTTTCTTACGGGATAAGCCCAGAGCTTCCTTCAAGCGATCGGAATTTTTCTCATAAAGCTTATACATCTTCCGCACATCCTTTACCTCTATGGCAATAGGATGTTCTGTCTTTTCCTTACCTGTTTCCTGCATAGCGCGTCAACCTTTCACGTTGCTGTTCCAATTTTCATCCTTTAAAGTACATCTGCGAAATGAACCTTCAACCGTTTGAAAATCATGGCTCCGATACCAAACAATACCACTGTGATGATCCAGAAATACATGGTAGAATAAAAGTCCTCGAAAAACCACTGTTTTTCACACAGCGCACTACGATAGCCGTTCACAATATATACCAGGGGATTAATCTTAATTATTGTCTGTAGGGTAGGGGAGTCCTTCAGCACATCATCCATATTCCAGAGAATGGGCGTCGCCCACATACCCACCTGAAGCAGGATATTGATAATCTGTGCCAGATCCCGGAAAAATACCACGATAGCACAGGTGGAATAGCACAGAGCCAGCACCAGAATAAAGAGACAAAAGCTATAATATAAAAGCTGAATGGTATAAATGGTGGGATAAATCCCGTAAATTGCCGCCACAATCAGCATCACCGCCACAAAAAACAGATGGATAAATACGGCAGCAATGACCTTTACAATAGGAAGAATGCTGATTTTAAACACGACCTTTTTCACCAGATAGTTGTACTCCAGTAATGCCATGGTTCCGCTGGTCAGCGCCTCGGTAAAGAAAAACCAGGGTACAAGGCCCGCTGTCAAAAACAACACATAGGGCAGCTCGGCTCCACCAGCCAACATCTGCCCTTTTTGTCCAAATATCCGGTCAAAGACAAACCAGTACATGACCACGGTCACCACCGGCTGTGCCAATGCCCATAAAGCCCCTAAGTAGGAACCGGCATACCGTTTCTTAAAGTCATTTTTCGATAACTTCCAGATCAATCGCCTGTTCTGGTAAAGCTCCTTGGGCAAAACCGTTATTTTATCATAAAATCTTGTGAAAATGAGACAGGACGCCAGAATGACGCCACAGGAGATGATTTTTTTCACCAATTCATCCTGAGGATCCGCCAGCTGATTGTCATGAACGACAATAATGGCGGCAATGATTACCGCCACTGTCCAGAATAGTGCGATTCCTGTTTTCTTACTGCATTTAACTTTCTGTTTCATCCAAATATCCTAACCAGTTCTACAGATTCCGTGTCTTTTTGTATTCCGTGAAAGAAGGATGTGCCTTATCCTTATCCGAAAGAAGAACCTCCACGCTATTGTCCAACGGCCACTGTACACCGATTTCCGGATCGTTCCACATCAGACCGCCCTCATCGCCGGGATGGTAGAAATCACTGCATTTATAGCAGAATTCTGCATAATCGGACATGACATAAAAGCCATGGGCAAAGCCCTTGGGGATAAAAAACTGTTTCTTGTTCTCTTCCGATAATACCACACCGAACCATTTTCCGAAGGTAGCGGAGCCCGGACGCAGATCCACAGCCACATCGAACACCTCACCGCGGATTACTCTTACCAGCTTGTCCTGGGGATACTGAATCTGGAAGTGCAAACCGCGAAGTACACCTTTTTTGGATGCAGACTGATTATCCTGCACAAATTCCATATCAATTCCGATCTCCTGAAAATCTTTCTGCTGGTAGGTCTCCATAAAATACCCTCTGGCGTCACCGAACACCTGGGGCGTGATTACCTTTAAGCCTTCAATCTCACATGTCTCTACTGTCAGTTTTCCCATAACTCTTCTCCATTTATTTAATCTATATAGCCTATATTTAAATCCACATTTCCATCGATACCGGCCACACTGCCCTTGGAGGTATACTGCCACATATCGTATTTGCCGCTGTACTGCGGCACCTTCCGATATTCTGCCAGCCAGATATAGTGATGTCCCAGTCCATCGGAAATCAGATTATTGTTAAACCAGTTGCAGCTTGCATACACACCGGCACGATAACCGGAACTTTCCACGGTACGGCAGAAAGCATCACAAACTTCTGTCCGGGTTACCGCATCCAGACTGTCTGCACGGCCATTGCCGCCAGCACCTTCCGTATCAATAAAAATGGGGTAATCCAACTCGTATTCCGCACACAGTGTCAGTGCAATACTTGCCTCTTCCACTGCCTCAGTCACATCGATCGCCTGGGTAAAGAAGTAAACGCCCACTTGCAGTCCTGCTTCCTTCGCCCCACGTATATTTTGTTCGAAATAAGGATCCTCTACCAGATAACCAGAGGAAGAACCACGGTATCCACAACGAATGATGACAAATTCCACGCCGGACTCTGCCACCTGTTTCCAGTCGATCTCCTTATTCCACTTGGAAACATCAATTCCCCAATGGGCACTGGCATCCATGGTATCGACAGAAGCTTCCTCGTCTCCTTCATTCAGCGCATCCGACTCTCCTGTATCCTCCAGCAACGCATTGATTTCGTCTTCGCTATGAAGCATATAGGAAATATCTGCCAGAGGGCGGAAATTGACCTGATCCTGTACCCGTACTTTGGTGGTTTCAAAGGGTGCCAGATACTCTCCCGCATCCTCCAGTGCCACCTCATACTCGCCGGGAGATAAGTCTGCAATATAAATCATGCCATCCTGGTCTAAATCCTTGTATTCATCCTCGCCGGACAGGGTTACAACAAAGGGTTGACCGGTAACCGGTTCTCCGAATATATCCACCACATACACACGCAGATCCCGTTCCACACTGGTAACCATCAGAGACAGACGCTTTGATGCGGTCTCCATCAGTTCCTCCATATCCGTCTGCTCCGGGTCAAAAAATGCTTCATCCCGTTCAAAGGCTTTGAGGTCATTTCCGATCTGGGTGCCGTAATCTGTGGCGGTCTGGGTCATATCAAGCACGGTTCCCACCGTGGTATCCTGTCCGTTCTGCGCCGATGCAGTTTCAGTGGAAGCTGCTTCTGCAGAGGTTGCCTCGGTGGAGGTTACCTCCGTAGCAGTTGCCTCGGTGGAGGTTGCTTCCTTCCCATCGGATGTGCCGGCAATCTGTTTCCAGTTAATTCCAAGCACAACCGCAAATACGACCAGTATGGCGGCACACACCGCCACAATGGTCGTCCTCATTAGCTTAGAGTCCATTTGCAACCTCTACCAGATATTTACCATAATTGGTCTTCATTAAGGGCTCTGCCAGTTTCAGCAGCTGCTCTTTATTAATGAACCCTCTCTTGTAAGCAATTTCCTCAATACAGGATACATACAGTCCCTGTCTCTTCTGGAAGGTTGCCACAAAGTTTGCTGCATCCAACAGGGAATCATGGCTTCCGGTATCCAGCCAGGCGAAGCCTCTACCCAGCGTTTCTACCTGCAGGGTTCCTCTCCTCAGGTATTCGTTGTTGATGCTGGTAATTTCGATTTCACCTCTTGCGGAGGGTTTTACATTCTTTGCAATCTCTACTACATCGTTATCGTAGAAATATAAGCCCGGCACCGCATAATTGCTCTTGGGATGTTCCGGTTTTTCCTCGATGGAAAGGGCTTTTCCGTTCTCGTCAAACTCTACAACGCCATACTCTCTGGGGTCACGCACATAGTAACCGAAGATCGTGGCACCCTTCTCCTGTGCCGCTACACGCTGCAATACTTTGGAAAAGCTTTGTCCATAGAAAATATTATCGCCCAGAACCAGTGCTGCGCTGTCATTTCCAATGAAATCCGCACCGATAATAAAAGCATCTGCCAGTCCTCTGGGCTGCTCCTGTACTGCATACTCCATGTGAAGTCCCAGCTGTTCGCCGGTTCCGAATAACTCTTTAAATACCGGTAAATCTCTGGGGGTAGAGATGATCAGGATTTCCCGGATACCGGCTAACATCAGTGTTGACAGGGGATAGTAAATCATGGGTTTGTCATAAACCGGCATAATTTGCTTGGAAATTGCCTTGGTCAACGGGTACAGACGGGTTCCGGAACCGCCTGCTAAGATAATTCCCTTCATGGTATTGTCCCTTTCTTTTTCATCTATTTCTGGTTTTATTTTGCCTCGTACATTTCCGCATAATATTTCTGATAATCACCGCTGGTCACATTTTTCATCCAGTCCTCATGCTCGAAAAACCAGGCAATGGTTTTCTTGATGCCGTCCTTGAACATGGTTTCGGGATACCAGCCGATTTCTGCTTTGATTTTATCCGGGGCAATGGCATAACGACGGTCATGTCCCTTACGGTCTTCCACATAAGTGATCAAATCTTTATTGATATGTGCCTTTCTGGGATCACTGTCGGGAAGCATCTCCTGCAGCGTTTCCAGAATGATATTGATGATTTCGATATTCTGTTTCTCGTTGTGTCCACCGATATTGTAGGTTTCAAACAGTCTGCCCTGTTCCTGTACCATATCGATTGCTTTCGCATGATCCTCTACATACAGCCAGTCGCGGACATTTTTACCGTCACCATATACAGGAAGTTTTTTGCCCTGTAACGCATTGTTGATGATCAGGGGAATCAGCTTCTCGGGGAACTGATAAGGTCCGTAGTTATTGGAGCAGTTGGTAATATTGGCAGGGAATTTATAAGTATCCATGTATGCCTTTACCAGCATGTCCGAGCTTGCCTTACTTGCAGAGTACGGACTGTGGGGATCGTAGGGTGTGGTCTCATAGAAAAAGGCATTGTCATCATCCGGCAGAGAACCATAAACCTCGTCGGTGGAAACATGCAGGAACTTTTTCCCCTCTTTGAAAGTGCCATCCGGCAGCTCCCAGGCAGCCTTTGCACAGTTTAACATCACGGCAGTTCCCAGTACGTTGGTCTGTACGAACACCTCTGGATGGCGGATGCTGCGGTCAACATGGCTTTCTGCTGCGAAATGAACCACACGATCAATATCATTCTCTGCAAAAATTTTGGAAATCGCTTCTTTGTCGCAGATATTTGCTTTTACAAAGGTATAATTGTCACGACTCTCGATGTCTTTTAAGTTTTCCAGATTACCGGCGTAAGTGAGCGCATCTACATTAATGATACGGATTTCGTTGTCATATTTTTTAAACATGTAGTGAATATAGTTGGAGCCGATAAATCCGGCGCCACCGGTTACTAAGTAGGTTCTCATGCGTAAAGAAACCCTCCCTATCTTATTTTCTTTATAGCTTATTCCATATTACCATGATTTTCATGATTATACAAATTTATTTGTTTAAAGATATTTTTAAGATTTTAAAAACACCGTCTGACAGACAAAAAAAGGAAGAAAAGACCAGCCACTGCTAACCTTTTCTTCCTATTATTACAGTTCTATCACATCTCCGTCCTCTGTAATCATGCCCCGCTCTCCCCAGAACTCTGCCACCTCGCTGCGTGCTCCTTCAGGGTCATGCAGTACCTTCAATCCGTGATGCACAAAAACCAGCCTGTCGATTTCTTTTTCCGTGCTTTTCAGGTATTCGCAGACCTGCCTAACCTGATGATGCCCTGTCTCCATCAGCAGGAGGTCACATTTTGAAGGAACGGTTTCTGCTAAATCCTCCAACTGGGTATCTCCGGAATAAAATATCACTTTTTCTCCCCAGGTGATACGAAAGGAGAAAGAGCGCCACGGTGTCCTCTCTGTATGGGGTAAATGGTGGTTGTGTACAGCCTCCACCTGAATCCGCCCGCTCTCATCGTGATACAGGATTCCATCCCGGATTTCCACCGGTTTGTGCCCGTAAGCACACTGGAAATTATCTTCTGTATACTGCAAGGTCTGATGAATCCCTTCGTAGGATTCCAGTTGTGGCGTATAAATCAGGATTTCCTCTGCATCCGGCTGTCTTTTCTCCACCACAGAGAGTTTTCGTATCGTCCACAGCAGATTTCCCAGTCCACCCACATGATCCATGTGGCAGTGGGAAAGAAAAATTGCCTTTGTTTTCAGCAAATCCAGTCCTTTCAGGTACGCCGTGTAAGAACAGCACTCTCCTGCATCCAGAAAATACAGGCTGGTTTCGCTCTCCAGCGCAAGGCTGGTATGATGTCTGCCAGGGAATGGTTCTGTCCCCGAACAGCTCCCCAAAACATGTAACCGCATACTATTTACTCCTTTACAGCACCTACCACCATTCCTGTCACGAAATATTTCTGCAGGAAAGGATAAATCAACAAAATAGGAATCATGGAAACAACTACTTTTGCCGAATTGAATGTCAGACTGGAAACTTCCAGCATCTCCTGGATTTCTTCCGGAGTCATAGATGCCATCATATCGGTGTTAATGGAAGTTGCAAGAGATTGTATGTAAGTCTGTAACGGCAGTTTCGTCAGGGAATTGATATAAATTTTTCCATCGAAATAGGAGTTCCAGTGGGTAACCACTGCAAAAAGTCCAATCGTTGCCAGGGATGCCTTGGAGAGCGGAAGGTAAATCTTAAACAGAATCGTCCAGGCACCTGCGCCATCCACATAAGCAGATTCCTCCAGGGATTGGGGAATTGCCTTAAAAAAGTTCATCAGGATAATCACATTGAACACGGGAACTGCACCGGGAAGTACCAGCGCCCAGAACGTGTCCATCATGTGCAGCTTGCTGACTACCATAAAGGTGGGAACCAGTCCACCATTAAACATCATGGTAAACACAACAATCCACATGTAATATTTCTTTTTATAAAACACAGATTCCGACTTTGACAGGGGATATGCCATCAGTATGGACAAAAGCATATTCAGGGATACGCCAATCACCACCCTCTTTACAGATACCAGGAAGGAAGTCCAGAACTGGGTTTCCTCCAGCATATTCTGGTAGGATGCCAGTGTGAAATTCACTGGCCAGAGCCTTACCAGCCCTAACGCTGCACTGGTTCTGTCACTAAAGGAAATCGCCACGGTATTGAGGATAGGTATCAGACAGATCAGTCCGCAAAATCCCAGTATCAGATTGATTGCCACATCCGAAAGTTTTATTTTTTTCTTCACAGCCATCTCCTCCTTCCTAGAATACCCGGTATCCGGCATATTTATCTGCCAGCTTGTAAGTTACCACCAGAAGAACAAAGCTGATGATAGATTTAAACAGTCCCACTGCGGTTCCGTTACTGTACTGCAAGTCCACAAGTCCCATACGGTATACATAGGTGTCGATAATATCACCGGTTTTGTATACAAGGGGAGAATACAGATTAAATACCTGGTCAAAGCCACTGCTTAAGATTTTTCCCATATTCAGCGTTGCCATCAGCACGATGGTAGGCAGGATGCCCGGCAGTGTAATATGCCAGATTCTTTTCAGCCGTCCTGCCCCATCCATGCTGGCTGCCTCGTAAAGTGTGGGGTCGATTCCTACCATCGCTGCCACATAGACAATGGCGCTGTAACCAAATTCCTTCCACACCTCACTGCCAATCAGAATTTTGCGGAACCATTGATTGCTGATCATATACATTGTCGGTTCCTTTCCAAAGAATCCCGCAATCTGATTGATGATACCAGTGTAGGAAAAGAGGTTACTAAACATCACTGCCAGGATAACCCAGGATAAAAAGTGTGGCAGATATACGGTGGTCTGAATCAGTTTTTTGTACTTCACGTTGTGACATTCATTTAATAATATTGCAAAGACAATCGCTGCCAACGTCACCAAAACCAACTTACAAATGGAAATAATAATGGTGTTGTTCAATACAGTCCAGAAGGTGGGGAGCTTAAACAGGCGCTGAAAGTTCTGCAATCCTACAAATTTTGAGTGGAACAGTCCTTTGCTGGGTATAAAGTTCTGAAACGCCATCACCAGTCCACCAAGGGGAACAATATGAAAAATCAGTAAGAAAATCATTCCCGGCAGCAGCATCAGATGATAGGAGGACTGCCTGTATCTTCCACCTTTTTTTGCTGTTTTCTGTCTTGTCTGCATAAGCTCACTCCAATCTTCCTTCAATCTTTATTTTGCTGCCTCTTTTACTTCCTCTAAAAGTGTAGAGCCGCCGATATCATTCCATTTCTCTACAAACTCATCGAAGTAATCCACATCTTTTTCCCCGATAATAATACTTAAGTACATTTCCTGTTCCAGGGTGTCCAGTTCAGACTGAATGGACGCACTGGATTCCGTTGCATAATAGTAAGCTGCCTCCAACGGGTTAATTGCCGGGTCGGATAAAATCTCGCTGGCTACATAACGGTACACATAAGCCTTCCAGGAAACTTCCGTGCGGTTAGAGCCATCCGCAAAGCCTGCTGCCAGGTCAACCTGGTCTTTGTCGTACTGGGTAATGCCGTCATACTCGGTGTAACTTCCTGTGTCAATCTGCTCTTTTACTGCTTTGCCGAGTTTTTCAATGATGTTGTAATAGTCGAAGGTGGCAGCACCCTGAGGGAAGACTGCACGGCGTCCGTTACTGGATGGAGCAATTCCTGCCTCCTCGAAAATCTTGTTAGCTTTTTCGTCAAAGCCTCTGTACAGGTCGTTTCCGATACCGATAATCTGTAATGCCTTTGCAGGGTCACTGCACTCAGAGCTGATGCAAAGCATGGATGCTGTGGGAGAAGGTAACACATAATTATATTTGCCACTTCCATCCAGAGGAGCATTCACTGCAATCAGTTCGATGTCCGGGTTGTTGGTAAAGGCGTCCACATAGTTGGCATGTACGGCTCCAAAGTAAGCACCGCTCTGTCCGGAAGTGAAAACTGCCTCAGTCTCACCACTGCCGATTCTGGTTGCGAACTGTTTGTCAATCAGTCCTTTTTTGTACCAATCCTGTAACAGTGCCAGAGCCTCTTTCATCTCCGGTGCGGTGGAACCGTAATAGATTTCTCCCTGATCATTCTTCATCCAGTAGGACGGATAAGCATTAAAAGAATAGAAAATCGGTTCCAGTCCGAAAGCATGGTTGTAAAGTCCTACGGGTTTGGTAGCGTCTACGGTCAATCCAATGGTGTCATCAATTCCGTTTCCGTCCGGGTCGTCATAAACAAAGGCTGTAAGAACCTTTTCCAAATCCTCCACGGTTTTGGGAACTTCCAGTCCTAAGTTGTCCAGCCAGTCTTTGCGGAGCCACAGCACATCCTGCTGTCCATCCAGGTTTCCAGCGGGTACTGCCATAATGCGTCCGTCTACGGTTACCGGTTCAAAGTTACGTCCACCGTAAGATGCGTCAATATTTTTAATGGTGTCGGAAATATTATCTTCGTAGATGTCTGTCAGGTCTGCCAGCATACCGTTCTGCGCAAGCTGTACAAAGGTACGGTAATCATCACCTTTGAGATAAAAAATATCCGGCAGACCTCCCGATGCAATGTTCAGTGACAGCTTGTTGTTATACTCAGAGGCCTCTGCCTGCCAGGCAAGTTTCATATCTACCTGGTAATTGTCTCTGAGATAGTCAAGCACCGCATTGTCATCCGGAGTCTGTCCTTCTGCCAGGGTAACGCTGGGATAAGAAATTTTAGAAAAAGTAAATGTGGTCATTTCGCCGTTGGAGTTCTCTGTTGTCTCTCCAGCAGCCGTCTGGGTCTGGGATTCGGACTGTCCTGCATTTCCCGCACTCTCAGCACTTCCGCAGCCGCAGACAGCCAGAGATACGCCCGTAACAATCGCCCCAATTTTTACAAGATTTCGTTTCTTCATAGTGGTTTTACCCCCTTCTTCTGATGATTTTGTCTAACGATATGGTTATTATATCCTGTATCATTGTGCATAAAAACCAACAAAAGCGTGGTATCGGGGTAAAAAACCGTCATTATTATTGTTTTTTATTATTTTTATACTCCGTAGGAGTGCATCCTGCATACTTTTTAAACACTTTTGCGAAATATTTGGGATTGTTGCCAAAGCCCACTTCCACGGCAATTTCCTCACTGCTGGCATCGGAAGAAAGCAGGCGATGTTTCGCCTCCTCCATCCGCACCATGTTGAGATACTGGGTAAATTTGCTCCCCACTCTCTGCCGGAACTGCTTGCTGACATAATCTTCGTTTAAAAAGACAACTTCCCTGGCAATCCATTTCAGATTAAGATTTTCCTCGTAAAAATGAATGCGCACATATTCCAGAATGGTATCAATAAAATCCTGGCTGTTCGCCATGCCATCGGACAATGTCACTCCCGTCTCATCGTCCTCCCCATTGGGTTTATCCCCTTCCCGTTTTATCCAGTTCTCCCCAAGGGTACGATAAAAGCTGTCACGCTGCCGCATGGACAATTCCTTCTTCGCACTGTTTACTGCCTCACTGATTTCCGTCTCACTGCAGGGCTTTAGCAGAAACTGTTTGACTCCTTCCTTCATTGCCTCTTTTGCCAGTTCAAACTCCCCGTACCCTGACAAAATAATAAACTCCACATGGGTGTCAAACTCCCGCACCCGTCGAATCAGTTCCAGCCCCGACATCACCGGCATTTTAATGTCCGTAATCACAATGTCCGGATGAAGGGAGCGAATCGCCTCCAGTGCATCAAATCCATTGAGATATACGCCGGCAAGCTGTACGCCGCAGGCTGACCAGTCCACCACTTTTTCGATGGATTCTGCTACCATTCTCTCATCATCTACCAGAATCACTTTTTCCAAGGCTGTCCTTCCTTTCTTCTGTCGTTTCTACCAACCGTATCTCCACCAGTGTTCCATGTCCTGTATTGGTGAGAATCAAATCGGAACCTTCCGGGAATAACAGGAAAATTCTCTGGCGGATGTTGGCAAGTCCAATCTGTAACCCTGCTTTTTCATTCTTTTCCGAAGATTTCTCCTTCAGTACATCTTCCCGGATTCCAGGTCCATTGTCCCTTACCGAAAGACTGAATACTCCATCCTTCACACAGCCCGTCACCTGAATCTGGCAAGGCTCCAGCATGTTTTCCAGTGCATATTTGATGGAGTTCTCCACAATATTCTGGAGTGCCAGTTTGGGAACCAGGCGGTTCTGCAGTTCCTCTGGAACATCCACCGTCACGTTGAGTTTCTCCTGGTAACGAATTTTCTGAATCGTTACATAGTGCATCATAATTTCAATCTCATCCCGCAGACAGGCTGGGTCATTATCTTCCCTTAAGGTATACCGCAGCAATTTACCCAGGGATTCTGCTATTTCCGAGATTACCTCCTGGTGGCTTTCCTTCGCCTGCCAGTTCACCAGTTGCAGTGTATTGAATAAAAAGTGCGGATTAATCTGGTTTTGCAGCATTTTCAACTGGTTTTGCTGAATGGACATCTGTTTCACATAGTTGTCCTGAATCAGCCGGTTCACATTTGCCACCATGTCCTCAAATCTTTCGCACACTTCCTCCAGCTCATCCTTTTCTCCCGGTGTGCCCACGTCCATCGGTTCAAAATTACCCTTTTTGACACTCTTCATTCGCTCTGTCAGGTGGGTAAAGTGTCTCGTCAGTGTCCGGCTGAGCATGTCACAGTAAATCACAGAAATCGTCAGCACAACTGCTACCACGATTAAAAACAGGACACGGAAAAGCCGCATCGCGCCAAACAGCTCATCATATCGAATCACAAAGGCATACTCCCAGCCGTATTGTGATGTGTCCAGCCGCGCCACGAAGTGTTTGATTCCCTGCAGGGAAATAATGCGATAGCTCTCATTTTCCGGCAGAACAAATTCCTTGGTGGACAGCTCTCCCATATTGGAGTACAAGAGTTCTCCCCCATCCATCACTGCCAGTTTCTGGGAATACGCCAGATTATTCTCTGCAATCATCTCATTCACGCTCCCCTTCAAATCATATTCAATCACGATGAGCGCCTCATCCGCAAAGGTTCCATAATACAAATCCCGAATCGTTCTCACCCCGTAAATACTGGATGCCGGGTGTTCCGGAATATACCAGAACAACTGGTTCCCGTTTTCAGGCAGTAATTTTTCAGCCTCCTCCGCCAAAGTCCGGTCAAAGGAACGGCTGGCTGGTCCGGTATAATACCACTGATCCTCCACGAAGATGGAGATGGACACGATGTTGTCACTCATGTTGATTTTGTCCTGAATCACCTTGTATACAGCCTGGAGCAGATGTATCTGTTCCATGGAAATGTCCCTGGTACGGATATTGGGTTTGGTCACCTTTAAGGCTGACTGCACCATGGAATCCGTAATCAAATCTACACTGATGTCCTCTACTTTGGCAAACTCCCGCTCGATATGCCGAGTAATCATGGTCAGGTCCTGCATGGCAATATTGTACAGGCTTTTCTCATACCCTCTGAAAATCAAAAGTGCCAGTATCATAATAATCGTGCTGGAAAACAGCGCACTGGGAATGGCAATTAACAGAATTTTGTTCTTTAATTTCAGTCGATTCCAAAAGTGTAGTTTTTGTTTCACCTGGTTACTCCTCCCAAATATCCGTTACCACATTCAGGCCCCGTTCTTTGGCATCCCTGTAAGCCTTCACAACTGCCTCATCGTACATCAGTTCCGGTTGGTGGCAGTCCGAACCGATGACCACGCGAACTCCCGCCTCCGCCACCCGTCTCCACAATTTCTCATGGGGATATTGATAACGGTCACCATCGGGGAAATGACAGATTCCTCTCCGATATCCGTTGGCATTGTACTCTAATAACAAATTCTTCTTTACCGCCATTTCCACCAGGCGGTCACAAGCTCTGTCACAGTTATCGTCCCAGGCAAAGGCATTAAAAAAGATCAAATCGGGATGAGCAACGGCTGTGAAATATCCTGTATCCATACCCTCCAGCACACTATCCACATATAGCAGATATTCTTCAGTCCCGACAAGTTCACAGGTATTGTGCATCACACCATTTCTATCCAAGAAAAAATGCTGCCCCAGCAAAAAGTAATCACTCTTATGGGAGGTCAGAAGTTTCTCATAGTAGGATTCCTTTCTCCGCACATATTCTCCTTCAAAACCACAGCGGATTTCCATTTCCCCTTTATGAAAATCTGCCTGTTTTCTCACATCCTCCACATAGGCATCTAAATCAGAAAAAGGCATTCTACTTCCGTAAGGGTCCTCAGGAAAAGGCAAATGGTCTGAAAAACCCAGTTTTTTCAAACCTTTGTCCAGCGCTTCCCTGGTATAATCAGCTACGCTTCCCTGTGCATGTCCACAATAAGCAGTATGGGTATGGTAATTTACTCTCATGTCAGATTCCTCCTGTCGGTCTAATAAGTGCCATCATTGTACCATATCTCTTTCTGATTGACACAAAAAATTCCGGCAGTGACTTTTTTGCCATCTGTCGGAACTTTTTCGTTTTCTTCTTTAATATCCCAAATAACTGAGATTCATGTCCACTCTGCCGCTGATGCCGGAAACGGAACCCTTGGAGCTATACTGCCACATGTGGTAAACGCCGTTATAGGTGGGGGCTGCTGCATACTGCGCCAGCCAGATCTTATAACCACCCAATGCAGCGGTGTTGATTTTCTCATTAAGCCAGGTTTTATTCGCATAAATACCGGAGGTGTAACCGGAGTTCGCAATGGTTGCACAGAATGCTTTGCAGACTGCAGTACGGGTATCCTTGCTGATTCCATCTGCTCTGCCGCCACTGCTTTCCACATCCAGATAAACCGGGTAGGAAATCGCATAAGGCTTCATCAGCTGTAGTACCATAGAGGCTTCCTCAACGGCTTCTGCCTCATTGATTGCCTGGGTGAAGAAGTAAATTCCCACCTTTAATCCGGCTGCCTGCGCTCCTTTGATGTTGGACTTGAACTTCGGATCCTCAATCAGTGCGCCGGTAGTAGAACCACGGTAACCACAACGGATAATAACATAGGAAACACCGGAATTTTTCACCGCTGCCCAGTCGATCGTGCCATTGTGTTTAGAAACATCAATTCCCAGGACACCGGAGCCGGTAATCAACGCACCGGAATCTGCGAAGCTGTATTTTGCCCCCTGGATAACCTGATCTCCCACTACCTTATTTCCGTTTTTATCAAAGAAATACAAGGTATTATCGATGGTCTGCCAGCCGGTGTAGATGTAGCTGGGATTTTTCAAATAAAAGACATCATATTTATAATAGTCGGCATAGGCTGCCTCCACATAATTTCCATTGCTGTCTTTATAGTAAAGCTGGTTGCCGTTTTTGTCTTTCAGTTTGCTGGTGGTATCATCCTCTGCCCCTGCTTTCACCGTTACCTCGCAGACTGCCTTTACATCCTTATTTTCCTGGCTGATAACCGTGATATTCACTTTACCTTTGTTCACACCAGTGACCACACCTTTATCGGAAACGGTAGCAATATTTTTATCACTGGTTTCAAAGGTTACATTGCTGTTGGAGGTAAAGCCTTCCACTTTTACCTTGATTTCACCGGTTTTGCCTTTATAAAGTGTCATGGTTTTCGGATCCAGGGTAATCGTAAGCCCCTCTGTAACCGTGACTTCACAGGTAGCCTTCACGTTGCTGTCTTCTTTACAGGTAACGGTAATGGTGGCTTTTCCTGCTTTTACACCGGTTACGATACCTGCATCTGTGACGGTGGCGATATTTTTATCAGAGCTGCTCCAGGTCACTCCACTGTCCGAATTAAAATTGGAAACGGTAGCTTTCAAAGTCAGTGTTTTGCCACGTACTACGCTTGCTGCGGTCTGGTCAAGGGCAACCACTAACCCCTCTTTGACGGTCACTTCACAGGTGGCTTTCGCATTGCCGTCTTCTTTGCTGGTTGCCGTAATCGTCACTTTTCCGGCTTTCACACCGGTCACTTCACCACTGTCTGAGACTGTGGCAATACTTCCATCAGAAGTTGACCATGTAATGCCGGTATTGGAAGCATGCTCCACCGTAGCCTTCAAAGTGGCCTTTTTCCCCTTTGCCAAAGTAAGAGAGGTCTGGTCAAGGGAAACCTTCACGGCATCCTTGGTTACCGTGATTTTACAGGTGGCCGTCAGTCCATCTCCTTTGACTTCCAATGTCGTCTCTCCTACCGCCTGACCGGTTACGGTGAGTTTATCGCCGTCCCGCTTTACACTGGCAACGGAGCTGTTGGAAAGAGAAATAGAAAGGTCGCTGATATTTTCCTGCTGTATGGTCAGGGTGGTACTCTCCCCTACTTTCACTGCTGCGCTGGCGGCACTGAGGGAAAGCTTTTTCGTTTTCTCCGGTTCCTGGGGATTCTCATTTCCGGTTACCGTCTGGGCAGGGATATCTCCTGTCCCTTCATTGGTCAAAAGTAAAGTTCTGGAAGCCTTGAACACATTGGTAGGGCTCATGGCTTTCGCCAATGTAGAAGGATCCGGGATATCGCTTTTCTTTACCTCGGTATAGGAAGAATTGCTTTCCTTTTTGGTGGATTCTACCCACTCTACCGTGTCCGTAAGCTGGGATTCTACCACGGTTTCTTCCTTTTTCGTATCTTCAATGGCAACATTGACCTCTGCCTCTGTTTTCACTTCATCAGAGACATCCACCTTTTTATACTCAATGGTATCTTTTACCGTTACGCTCTCGCTGGCAGTGGAAATGGAATAGCGATCATATCCCTCTAACGTTTTCATGGTTACGGTATATTTGCCGGAGGCGATACCGGACAAATATATAATTCCGTCCTTGTCATCATCTGTTTTGGATGTGGTCTTACCGTCCGGGCTCTTGATATCCACAGTAAATGGCACACTGGCAATCAATTTATCTGTACTTTTATTGACAAATTTGATCTTTAAGTCTTTCTGAATGGAACTCAGCTTCATGCCTACCTGGATCTGTTCATCCGTAGGCTCTTCCACAACCGATTCTTCCTCTTCCGGTTCCTCAAAGCTGTTTAACCGTGCCAGGGTTGCCTCGGTTACTGCCAGAAGACCGCTTTCCCCGATCACCTCCACGCCAGCCAGTTGTTCCCCTACCGTATTGAAGGAAGCAACCGCCGCCTGGGTATTTTTCGTGGAAATATAAACCGTTCCTGTCACAATGGCGAAAATCAACACCAGAATTCCTGTCGCCACTACCACACGATCCATGACGGTCATATGTGCCAGTGAATAAACCATATTCTGGAAAAAGTTTTCTTTTTTTCTATGTCCGTTGTTTCTTCGGGGAGGACGCTGATAATACTCCTCGTCTCCATCCTCTTCTTCTCCGAAGCCACTGTCCTCATCGGCTTCATAGTAGTCAAAATCCTCGTCCTCGACGATCATCTCATCCACGACATCTTCCGCATCGTCCTCAAAACCGGTCATGCGTCTCTCCAGTTCCAGTCTGAGTGCAGCATCCAGCACCCTGGTCTCATCACCGATGGGCTCATGAATCTTCTCATAACGGATCGTCTTTTCCGCCTCTTCCGTTCTCTCTGCTTCTCCGGACTGCCTGCTTTTTCTGTTTTCCCTTGCAAGTCGTTTTTCTATTTCATCCACCGGCATTCTTGTGGTTTCAAATTCACGATCTAATTCCTCAAATTCCCAATCCTGATCCTTTTTCATGAAACTATCCTTTCTTACTATCTATTTATTAAATGATGTTTTAATTTTTGTGCAATTTAAGTTCCCGTATGTCTCTTAGCTGATCCGTCAGGAACCTTTGCATTATAACATTATGATAAATCAGTGACAACCGGCATATTTTGTCAAGCGCTGTCAAATGTCCCCTTTTCATGCAAGGGTAAGGCGAAAAACCGCAGTGAAGCGTCATTGACGCTCGTTGGAATATGTGCAACAATCAGCAGTATAAACTTTATACGAAAAGGGGAATTTCTATATGATGTACATGCACTATTGTCAGAACTGTAATCGACTTCACATTTTAAACGGACACAAAACAATTTGTCCCGCCTGTGGGCAGACGCTCCACGAATTACGCATTTCCTATCTGGACTATGTATCCATGGAACTTACAATACAAGCT